>ODAK010001173.1_pt1 | contig 29227 bp, 22 predicted proteins | sample 1539591 | NCBI WGS metagenome assembly ODAK01 (sample SAMEA3539303, study PRJEB22396) | soil metagenome | biome: tundra; feature: field; material: soil | place: USA | collected 2010-05 | depth 0.15 m
CAGGAAGACTTCGACACTCTCGTCATGCTCGCCTCTCGAGGCGACCGGCGCGCCAACGGCGCGCCGGAAGGGCTACGTGAACATGCCCTCTCTCGTCGCCGCCATTCGACCCACTGCCGCGGCGGTGGCGCTCGAGAAGAACGTCGCGTAAGAATTCCAACAAGCCGTCGCTGCTACGCGAAGTTCAACAGACGGCGGGGCGTTCCCCCGGGCGCCACGGCGGGGGGTTATCGTCCGCCGACCGTGACATCCGCCGCTCCGCTTCAGTTCCTCATTCTGCGCCATCGTGGCTACTTCCCGGATCCGCGAGAAATCGCGGGGGCGCGGCGCTACGTTTGCGTCGTTTTGCGCGAGATTTCGGACGGCTGCGCCCGAGCACGGTGAGGGGATGCTGGGCGCCCTCCAGATGTTGAACGGGCGTTCGCCGGGTGGGGCCGCCCGACCTACGACGGGGTCAGCACTTGGGCGCGCCGTGGGGGACAATGGCAGTTCGTCCCGTCCGAGAACGCCGCGGTCGGAGCGCTGACGTTCATCTCGACGTTCGAGTTGCTGCAAGTCCCGGTCAGCGGGCAATAGACGACGCGGTTGGCGCCGCTGTCGGGGACGTAGACGTTCGACGAGTCGATCCCCAGGTACCCGGACACGGAGCTGAACGTCGAGAGCACGTACTGAAGCTGCGTGCCGTCGCGCTTCATCCGGTTCAGGCAAAACGTGCCGGGCATGCCCAACTGCTCGCTCGTGTAGAGCCAGTCGTTGGAGGGGTCGTAGACGAGGCCTACTGCCTCGTAGAGGTTGAGTAACGCCGGGGTCGTGGACCCGTTGCTGATCTGGGTGGGGAGAAGGTAGACGTCGTTGCCCGGATCCGAGGCGAGCGCGAAGACATACCCGCCGAACGCCGAACCGGCTGGCGCCACCGTCAATCCCTGGACGTTCCCCGTGACCGGCGAACCCGCAGGCACGGAGTACAGGGCGTTGCCGTTGCCGCAGCCTCCGTTGATGGGGCACGAATAAACGGTGAGCCCGTTCGACGGCCAGTACACGTTATTCGCGTCGACCGCGATGTACACCCAGGTGTTCGTCGTCGTCGCGAGGGTCACAGGCTGACAGAGGCCGCCGAGGCATGACCCGCCGAGGCACGGGTGGCCGCACGTGCCGCAGTTGGCCTTGTCGGTCATCACGTTCGTGCACGCGTTCGAGCACACCTGGCCCGACCCCGACGGGCAGCTGCAGGCGCCGGTCGACGAGCACGTCTCGCCCGCGACGCTACACGTCCCGCAACTGGCGCCGCCCGCGCCGCACGCGCTTGTCGTCTGGCTCGCATACGGCACGCAGGAGGTGCCGCTGCAGCAGCCGCCGGGGCAGGACGTCGCGTTGCACACGCACTGACCGGCCGCGCTGCACTGCTGGGTCGAGGAGCAGCCGTGGCACGCCACTCCGCCCACGCCGCAGGTGCCGGCGCTGGACGTCTGGCAATTGCCATTGGCATCGCAGCAGCCGCTCGAACACGAGGTCGCGATGCAGGCGCACTGTCCGGCGCCGTTGCACTGTTGTCCGACGCTGCACGGGCCGCAGGCGGCCCCGCCCTTGCCGCACTGACCCGTGGATTCGCTCACGTCGGGTCCGTAGTCGTGCGCACCGGCGACCGTCAGTCGCGCGGCGCGTAGCGCCCGGGATCGACCCCGAACCTCTCGCAGATCGCGCGGAGCACGGCGTCGGTGCGCTCGCGGTTCTCCTGGATCGTCCCCGTGGTCTCGATCACGTAGTCGGCCGCCGCGACCTTCTCGGCGAGCGGCTTCTGCGCGCGGATGCGGGCCATGGCGTCGGCGCGCGATGCGTCGTCGCGGCTGCGGATGCGCTCGATCTGGACGTCTTCGGGGCAGGCGACCACGACGAGCGGCCGGAACATGTCGGCCACGCCGTTCTCGACCAGGAGCGCCGCTTCGTAGCAGGCGAGGGGCTCGCCGGCGCTGCCGAGGGCCGCGGCCCGCTCGGCCGTGCGCTGGGCGATGCGGGGGTGGGTGATCGCGTTGAGCACCTTGCGCGCGGCGTCGTCGGCGAACGCCACGCGGGCGAGCGCCTTGCGATCGAGCGCGCCGCTCGCATCGAGGACGCCTTCGCCGAACGCCTCGACGATGGCGCGAAGCCCGTCGGTGCCCGGCTCGACCACCTCGCGCGCGAGCTCGTCGGCGTCGATGACCGGGACACCGTGCGCACGGAGGCGCGCCGCGACCGTGCTTTTGCCGGAGGCGATGCCTCCCGTGAGTCCGAAGAGGTGCACGCTGACGCCTGGCCCTATACATTGCGCGCGCGCCCGATGCGAGTGTCCTCCGGCAGCCGTGGCGAGACCCAGAAGCCCGAGAGGCGAGTCTCGAGGCGTCGCCTCTTCGAGCTGACCGCTGCCGCGGCGCTGACGCTCGGCGGCCTCGCCGCGGCGGTGAGAACGCATGGCTACGCCGTGCCGGTAGGCCGGCGGCTCGTGGCGACCTCGCCCTGGCAGTTCATCGTCTTGCAGCACGCGGCGCGCCGGATCGCGGCGCCCGATCGCGAGGGGGCCGCGGCGATCCCCACGGTCCCGACGGCCGACGATCTCGACGTGGCCGGCTTCGTCGACGGGTGGCTCGTGCGAATGCAACCGGGCGTTCGCCGCGACTTCGGCCGCTTCCTGGCGTACGTCGAGCATGTCGCGCCGCTCCGCGAAGGGCTCGTCACGCGCTTCAGCCGCCTCGCGCCGCCGGAGCAAGACCGCGTGCTCGCCGCGACCGAAGCGTCTTCGAGTGATCTGCTTCGCGCCGGATTCGACGGACTCAAGTCCCTCTGCATGATGGGCTACTATCGCGACGCGCGCGCGTGGAGCCTCGTCGGCTACGACGGTCCGCTCGTCGGGCGGCCTCCGTCGGGGTGGTCGGGCGGATGACGGGCGCGATCGTCCTCGGGCGCGACCTCACCGGCGACCAGGTCCTCGTGGTGGACGCGGTCGTCGTCGGCACGGGAGCGGGCGGCTCGATCGCGCTGCGCGAGCTCGCGCGCGCGGGGCTCGACGTCGTCGCCCTCGAAGAGGGGCCTTACCTGACGCCGCGCGACTTCAATCAGCGCGAAGACGAGATGATCCCTCGCCTCTTTCAGGACGCCGGCGGTCGCGCGACCGAAGACCTGGGCATTCGCGTCCTCCAGGGGCGCGGGGTGGGCGGGAGCACGATCCACAACACGAACCTGTGCAAGCGAACGCCCGACGCGATCCTCGAGCTGTGGGCGCGCAAGTACGGCGTCGCCGGCGCGAGCGCGGCCGACCTCCAAGCGGCGTTCGAGACGATCGAGCGTGACCTCTCCGTCTCCGAGATCCCGGCGGCGCTACGTAACGCCAACAACGACGTCTTGCGCGCGGGGTGCGAGGCGCTCGGCTGGCGGGGCGCGCAGCTTCATCACAACCGGAACGGGTGCCAGCAGAGCGGCTTCTGCGAGCTGGGTTGCGCGTACGACGCGAAGCAGAACGCCCTCAAGGTCGTGCTGCCGCAGGCCCTGGAGGCCGGCGCCCGGGTGTACGCCGACGTCGAGGCCGTGCGCATCGTGCACGACGGCGCGCGCGTGGTCGGCGTGCACGCGGTCGCCCGCGACGCCGACGGCGGCCCCCGGGGCGCCGTCAACGTCTGGGCGAAGGTCGTCGTGCTCGCGGCGAGCGCCGTCGGGAGCGCGGCGCTCGCGCGCCGGAGCGGGCTGCCCGATCCGAACCAGCAGCTCGGTCGCGGGCTGAGGATGCACCCCGGCGCCGCCGTGGCGGGCCGATTCGATCGTGACATCCGCGGGTGGCGCGGCATTCCCCAGAGCTTCGAGTGCACCGAGCACCTCTCGCACGAGGAGGGGAGCGACGAGCGCGTCTGGATCGTCCCGGCCTTCGCCCATCCCGTCGGCTCGGCCGCGACGCTCCCCGGGTTCGGCGCGGCGCACATGGCGGCGATGCGCGCGTACCCCCGGCTCGCGGTGATGACCGCCGTCGTTCACGACGAGACCCGCGGAGAGGTCGACGTGGACGGCGAGGGGAACCCCATCGTGCGCTACGTGATGTCCGAGCGCGATCGAGGGCAGCTGGCGAAGGGTCTCGTCGCCTGCGCGCGCCTGCTCCTCGCGGCCGGCGCTCTCGAGGTCACGATCCCGGCGATCCCGCGCGTGCGCGTCACGCGCGCGTCCGAGCTCGACGGGCTCGACACGTCGGCGCTGCGGCCGCACTCGGTGCCCCTGACGGCCGTGCATCCGATGGGCACGTTGCGAATGGGGGAGGATCCGAAGATCAGCGTCGTTCGCTCCACCGGCGAGCACCACCAGCTCCGCGGCCTCTTCGTCGCCGACGGGTCCCTCTTCCCGACGAGCATCGGGGTGCCGCCCCAGATCAGCATCTACGCTTTCGCCCAGCACCTCGCGCCGCACATCATCGAGCGCGCACGGTAGAGCGCCCGGGCAGGCTAATCTACGTTCTCGACGGATGCGCCGAGCTTAAGTGACCGCCAGGCGCACCACCTGCGATAGCCTCGAGGGACCCCGATGAAACGAGTCGAAGCCATCATTCGCCCGTCCAAACTCGACGACGTCAAAGAGGCCCTCGCCGAGGTGGGCATCATGGGCATGACGCTCTCCGAAGTGAAGGGCTTCGGCCGCACCGGCGGTCGCAAGGAGGTGTACCGGGGGTCCGCGTACGTCGTAGACTTCGTCCCCAAGATCAAGGTCGAGATCGTGGCCGCCGACGGTCAGATCGCCGACATCATCCAGGCCATCGAGGGCGCGGCGAAGACCGGGAAGATCGGCGACGGCAAGATCTTCGTCTCCAACGTCATCGAGGCCGTGCGCATCCGGACCGGCGAGCACGGCGAGCAGGCCGTGTAGAGCGCGCGTCGCCGCTCGCTCCACCGCGCAACGCAACGTTTACCGCTCGTCGGCGTCGGTGAACTGCGCGATCGTGTCGACGAGCTCGCGGGGGTCGACCGGTTTGGGCACGAAGGCGTGAAAGCCGGCCTCGAGCGCGCGCTCCCGGTCGTCGTCGGAGGCGAACGCGGTGAGCGCGATGAGCCGCGTCCCCGCGGCGCACGCGGGGTGACGTCGCAGCGTTCGCGCCAGCTGGTAGCCCTCTTCGACGGGCAAGCCGATATCGCAGACGATCACGTCGGGCCGGGCGCGCTCGACTTCGCGGAGCGCCTCGGAGGGGCCGCCCGCGGTGGTGACGACGGCGCCGCGCTGCCGGAGCACCGTGGCTACGAGCTCGCGCGTGTCGACGTCGCCCTCGATGACGAGGCAGGCCGCGCCTTGCAGCGCCGAGAGTTTGCCCCCCGAGCCCAGCGCTCGCGCGACCGGCGTCACGCGCGGTCCGTCGGCGGCGAGCGCGGGAAGGATCAGCGAGAACTGAGACCCCTCGCCGCGGCCCGCGCTCGTCGCCTCGATGGTCCCGCCGTGGAGCTCCGCGAGGTGCTTCACGATCGCCAACCCGAGGCCGAGCCCGCCGTGCTGGCGTGTCGTCCCGGTGTCGGCCTGCCGGAATCGCTCGAAGATATGCGGCAAGAAGCTCGGCTCGATGCCTTGCCCGGAGTCGGTCACGCGGACCACGACCTGCTGCCCTCGCGGGGCGACGTCGACGCGGATGCGACCGCCCTTGGGCGTGAACTTTACCGCGTTGCTCAGGAGGTTCCAGACCATCTGCTGGAAGCGATCCGCGTCCCCTTCGATCGCCACGACGCCGGGGTCGACGATGAGTTCGACCACGACCTCTTTCGCGTCGGCCGCCGGGCGAATCGCGTCCATCGCCAGACGGACGCAGGCGGGCACGTCGAGCACGCTCGACGCCAGCCGGAGATTGCCCGAGACGATGCGGCTGATGTCGAGCAGATCCTCGACCAGCTTCTTCTGCGCGAGCGCATTGCGCTCCACGGTCTCGAGCGCGTGGCCTCGTCGCTCGATTGGCAGCGCCGCGCTCCTCAGGAGCTGCAGCCAGCCGACCATGGCGTTCAGCGGCGTGCGCAGCTCGTGCGAGACGATCGCCAGGAAGTCGTCTTTCGCGCGGTTGGCCGCCTCCGCCTCGAGGCGCGCTTCGCGCTCGCGCGCGAGGAGGCGCGTTCGCTCCTCTTCGTGCGCGCGCTCGCTGGTGACGTCGCGGAACGAGAACGTGGTCTGCCGTTCGTCGATGCCGGCGTACGAGCGCTGCACCGGCGCGTACGTCCGCTCGGCGATCCGTACGTCGGGCAAGGCCACCGCCTGGTCCGCGGCGCGATCGACGCGCGCCACAGTCAGATTGCTCACGAGCTCGCGCAGCGGCGTGCCCTTCAAGACTCCGGCCTCGCCGGCCACGCTCGCGAGCATCCGCTGCGCCTCGAGGTTGGCGAAGACGATTCGCCCCTCGGGGTCGACGCTCACCACGGCCTCGGGCAGCTGCATGAGCAGCGCGCGCACCGTGCTCTCGGCGACGTCGGCTCGCTCGCGCGACCGGTTCGCGCGCACCAGCGCGGTCACGCGCGCCGAGAGCTCGGCGGCGTTGTACGGCTTGGGCAAGAAGTCGTCGGCGCCCGCGGCGAGCCCCTGCACGAGATCCCGCGTCTCGCTGTGGATCGTGAGCATCAGGATCGGGACCGACCGGGTCGACGGCTGGGTCCGCAGGAACTGGCAGACCTCGATCCCGCTGATTCCGGGCATCTCCCAGTCGAGGATGATCGCGTCGGGGGGCGGCACGCGGGAAGCGTGCTCGAGCATTGCCGCAGCGTCGTTGAAGAGCTCCGCCTCGCAAACAGGAAGGAGCGACCGCCGGACGAGCTCGGCTTCGAGGGGGCTGTCGTCCACGATCCAGACTTGGGCCGGGCGGACCAGCACGTCGTTGGAAACGACGCTCACGTTGGCGATTTCCTGGGGCTCAAGCCCGGGTCATGGTGGTCGGCCCGTGAAGGCCCGTCAATCGGGCGGACGTCGCGGGCGACGTCGAGTGAGAAATAGGTGCCGTCTTGCTATATAAATGGGCGCCTCGATTGCGAAACGAGGGTGACAACGACGCAGTCGGCGCGCATGAGTACCCGAGGCCTGATCCGAGACCCTCGGCGCAGGCGGCCCGCAGCGTGGCAGCGTGGCAGCGTGGCAGCGTGGCAGCGTGAGCAAGGGTGAGCGGTCGAGCGCAACGGAGCGCGCCTCGGCCGACCCCATCTGTGGATTGGAGAGCAAGTGGCAGACATTCTCGTGGTCGACGACAGCAAGGTCATGCGAGAAATGATCGTCGCCTGCCTGCGCCCGCGGGCCGACTTTGCCTTCACCCACGCGTCGAGCGGGCTCGAGGCCATCGAGCGTTTATCCCTCAAGCGGTTCGACGTCGTGGTCCTCGACCTCAACATGCCCGATATCGGTGGCATCGAGGTCGTCGAGTTCGTGCGCGGACAGGACACGCTTCGCGATCTGCCGATCATCATCGTGACCACCCGCGGCGACGACGCGTCGCGAGCGCGAGCGCTCGACGCGGGCGCCTCGCGGTTCATGACGAAGCCCTTCTCCCCCGAAGGCATGCTGCGTGAAGTCGAAGGTCTGCTCGGGGGGCCCGCCGGGGGAGTCGGGGCCACACCTTGAGCGGACGCGTCGATCTGGCTGAGTTCCTTTCGGCGTTCGTCGCCGAGGCGGACGAGCAGCTGGTCGTCGCGACCGCGCGGCTGCTGGCCATCGAGCAGGCCGAGCGCGCGGGGGCCCGCGATCCGCGCGGCGTGCGCGATGCGTTTCGAGCGCTGCACACGATCAAGGGGCTCTCGTCGATGGTGGGGGTCGACGCCATCGTCACCCTCGCCCATGCGATGGAGAGCGTCCTCCGCCCTGCGGACCGCGCGGGGGGCACGCTCCCCGTAGGAGGCATCGATCCGCTCGTGAAGGGCGTTCGCGCGATCGAGCTGCGCGTCCGGGCCCTCGAGCGCGGCGAGAGGGTCACTCCCGCGCCGGACGACCTCATCGCCGAGCTCGATGCGCTCGTCAGCGGCCCGGCCTCGAACCAGACCGGCGCCGGCCGTCTGGTGCTCGACCCCGCGATCGAGGCCAAGCTCGTGCCCTTCGAGCGAGAGCTGCTCCTCAGCCCGACCGGGGGCCGGCGGGCGCTCCGCATCGACTTCGCGCCGTCGCCGGAGCGCGCGGCTCATGGCCTCACCATCAACTCGGTGCGCGATCGGGTCGGCGCCCTCGCCGAGATCGTCCGCGTCTTGCCCGTCTCGATGGCGCTGGGTCCGAGGGCGCCGGCGGGCTTCGTGTTCGCGCTGCTCGTCGTGACGTCTGCCAGCGCCGGCGAGCTGGCCGAGGCTGGCGGGGTCGACGTGTCGTGCGTCATCCCGATGGCGCCGCCGAGCTCGACGGAGGGGGCGCCGTCCGTCTCCCGGGCGCCCGACTCGCTGGCTCCGCCGACCGATGAAGCCGAGCTCGGCGCCCTCGACATCGAGCCGCCGCGGCGCAACCTGATGCGCGTCAACGTGGCGCGGGTCGACGACGCCATGGATCGCCTCGGCGCGCTGCTCGTCACGCGCGCTCGCCTCGCCTCCGCGATCGCTCGCCTCTCGGCGTCGGGCGCCGACACACGCGAGCTCTCGCAGGTCGCGCAGGAGAACGCTCGCCAGCTTCGCGACCTTCGCTCGTCGATCCTGCAGGTGCGGATGGTGCCGGTCATCGAACTCCTCGAGCGGCTGCCGCTCATCGTCCGCGCTCTCCGCAGAACGACCGGCAAGTCCGTCTCGCTCAAGCTCGACGGCGGCGGCGCGGAGCTCGACAAGGCGGTGGCCGACCTCGTGTTTCCCGCCCTCGTGCACCTCGTGCGCAACGCCGTCGATCACGGCATCGAGCCCGCCGAGGTCCGCGAGCGGGCCGGCAAACCTGCCGAAGCGACCTTGCGCGTGGGGTGCGTGTCGCGCTCGAGCACGGGCGTGGTTCTCTCGATCGAAGACGACGGCCGGGGCATCGACGCCGAAGCCGTGCTCCGCCGCGCCGGCATTCCCGCCGGGCGCGCGGCGGCGGGCGACGCGGCGCTGCTCGACCTCATCTGCCAGCCCGGCCTGAGCACGCGCGACGAAGCGACCACCACGAGCGGGCGTGGCCTCGGGATGGATATCGTCAAGCGGATCGTGGTCGAACAGCTGGGCGGCGAGCTGGTTCTGAACACGGAGCCGGGCAAGCGCACGATGTTCACGCTGCACATTCCCCTCACGGTCGCGATCATCGACGCGTTCGTCGTCGATTGCGGCGCGCAGCGCTTCGCCGTTCCCGTCTCCGTCGTCGAAGAGGTCGTCGAGATCGATCCCGCGACGCTGGTCCAGCCGCCGCGACGCTCGTCCACCCAGGAGGGCGCGCGAGGGAGAGACGTGGTGCGCCTCGTCGGCGTCGTCTCGCGCCGGCGCGAAACCCTCACGCTCTACGAGCTCGTCGTGCCGGCGACGCCGGCCGTCGCCGAGCGCGCCGCGGCGACGCGCGGGAGCGCGCCGGGCGTGCTCAAGGCGCTCGTCGTTCGGCGCCGGGGCGCGCTCACGGGTCTCCTGGTCGACCGGGTCGTCGGCCAGCAAGAGGCGGTCGTGCGCCCGCTGGTGGATCCGCTCGTTCGCGTCCCCGGGATCGCCGGCGCCACCGAGCTCGGCGACGGCCGCGCGACGCTCGTCCTCGACGTGGGCGCGCTGACGGCCACCTTGCGCGTCGGCGGGGTGAGCGCCCCGCGCGCGCTGCCCCCGCCGGCCGGGCCGGGCGCGCTCGCCGGCGGCACCACCTCGGCCCGGAGGCTTCCCGGCGCGAGCGACGGCGCGGGCGGCGCGGACGCCGTGCAACGGGTGGCGCCGTGAGCGTTCTCCACATCGTGTTCTCGGTCGCGGGCGCCGAATACTTGATGTCGGCCAACGACGTGCTCCAGATGGAGTCGTACGTCGGCGCGACGCCCGTGCCCGGCGCGCTGCCTTACGTGGCAGGCGTCATCCAGGTGCGCGGCCGCGTCGTCCCGGTGGTCGACCTGCGCGTGCGCTTCGGGCTCCCCGAGGCCTCGCCCTCGCTCGAACGACGCGTGGTCGTCGGGCAGGTCAACGATCGCACCGTCGGCCTGCTCGTCGACAGCGCGCGAGAGGTCGTCAAGCTGGTGCCCGATCAGATCCAGCCGCCGCCGCCGATGATGGCAGAGGGCGCGGAGGGGTTCGTCAAGGCGGTCGCCTACCTGGAGAAGAGACTGCTCATGCTCATCGATTTTTCGAAGGTCATCGGAGAGGAGACCGTTCATGTCGGCTAACGGAGTGGCACCGCCCGAGGCGCGGTTGGTCGAAGGGGCGTCCCGGCTCGAGGCCGTGCTGTTCGCCGTGCGGGAAGGCGCGTCCCTTGCCGTCGCCACCCTCGAGGCGGCTCGTCGGATTGCCGCGACCGGCGCCGGAGAGTCCACCTCGGGGGCTCAGCTCGTCGCCGCCCTCGAGTCGATCGGCTCGATGCTCGAAGCCGCTTACAGCGCGTCGCAAGACCTCACGCGGGGTCACCAGTCCCTCACCGAGGGCATCGGCTTGCTGCAACAGACCCTCGACTCCGGCGCCGGAGCCACGACGCAGCTCTCGGCGGCGAGCGAGACCATCCGCAAGGAGACCCTCGAGCTGGTCACGTCGACCGAAGCCACGGCGGCGACGCTCGAGGAGACGGCGCGCTCCATCAAGGGGGTCGGCGCCAACGCCGAGGAGCTCGCGGCGGCGACCGAGGAGCTGCTCGCCTCGACGACCGAGGCCGCCACGACCAACGAAGACATGGCCCTGCGCGGGCAGTCGAACGCCGCCGCGATCGAAGAGATGGCCGCCACCATCGAGGAGATGTCGAAGGGCATCTCGCGCCTCGCGTCCGACGCCCAGGCGGTCAACGAGCGCGTCAGCGGCGTCATGAGCTCCGTCGTCACCGTCGGAAAGGCGCTACAGGGCGTGGCGTCGGGCGCGATCGAGATGGCCGGCGCCGTCGAGGCGACCTCGGTCACGACCGAGCAGCTCGCGCGCTCGTTCCGCAGCGTCGCCGAGCACGCGAAGCAGCTCGAGTCGGCCGCGCAGACCACCGCGTCGAACGTGAGCGAGGTCGCCGCGTCGGTCGAAGAAGTGGCCGCCACCTCCGAGAAAAATGCCGCGACGATCGACTCGGCCGCCGTGTCGATCGAGCAGGTGGCCCGAGCAGCCAGGGCCGTGTCGAAGAGCGTCTCGACGATCGCCGAGCTCGCCGAGTCGAGCGCGGGAACCGCGACCCAGCTCGAGGCGTCTTCGCGTTCGATTGCCCAGAGCGGCGACCGCGCGCGCGTCATCGGCGAGCGGTTGACCACCGTCGCGCGCGACGGCGGGGGGACGGTCAAGCGATCCATCGCGGGGCTGACGAGGATCCGCACCGCGATGACCGACTCGTCGACCGTCATGAAGGAGATGGGCCGCCGGGCCGAAGAGATCGGCGACATCGTGCAGACCATCAACCTCATCGCCGACCGCACCAATCTCCTCTCGTTGAACGCGAGCATCGAGGCCGCGAGGGCCGGCGAACACGGCCGAGGCTTCGCCGTGGTCGCCGAAGAGATCCGCGCGCTCTCGGACCGCGCGGCCGCGTCGAGCGGCGAGATCGCGAAGATCGTCCGCGGGCTGCAGTCGACGGCGCGCGACGCGGTGGGCGCGGCCACCGAGGGCCTCCGGGTAGCCGACGAAGCCGCGGAGCTGGCCACCGACGCCGAGGTGGCGCTCACCTCCATCGTCGGGGGCATCGAAGAGGTGGGCAACGCCGTCCGCGAAGTGGCGACGGCCACGGCGGGCCAGGTGCACTCGAGCCAGGTGCTCGCGCAGAGCATCTCGCGCACCACCGAGCAGACGCGCTCGATCGGCGCCGCGGCCGAGGAGCAGGTCTCGGCGGCCGAGTTCATGGCCAAGACGAGCGCCGAGCTCCGCAAGATGTCGAAGCAGACGACGCAGGCCGCCGCGGAGCAAGCGCGGGCCATGCGCGAGGTCGTTCGCGCGAACAATCAGGTGACCGCCAGCGCCGAGCAAGTGTCGCGCGCCTGCCAGCAGCAGGCGACCGGAGCGAGCGATCTCGCGCAGGCGGTGTCGCAGATGCGGGCGGCGACGCAGCAGACGGTCGCGGCGATGACGGAACAGGGGCGAACGGTCGCGACCATCGGGACCCAGGCGCAAGAAGTCGGCAGCGCCATGCAGCGCGCCATCGGCGGATTGAACGAGCAAGCCAAGGGCTCCATGGAGATCAGCCGCGCCATGGACGATTCGCGAAAGCAGACGACCCTGATCTCGAAGGGGGTCGTCCAGCAGGCCGTCGGCGTCAAGCAGATCGCGCAGGCGACACGCGACAGCGCGCGCCTCGCGGCCCAGGTGACGAAGGCCATCGCCGAGCAGACGTCGGCCCTCGCGTCGCTGGCGCGCGACGGCGATCAGGTGCGTCGGATCGCCAAGCAGACGCTCCGCGCCGTGGACCAGCAGACCGAGACGTCGAACGGGATCGTCACCATGACGGCGCGAGCGAACGCGGCGGTGGCTCGGGTCGCCAAGGCGGCGGGGGAGCAAGGTGCACTGGTCGAGCGGGTGGCCGGGGCCAACGAGGGCCTCCGCGCAACGGGTCGCGACGCGACGTCGCTCGCGGCGGGGCAGGCGCGGCGCATGTCCGGAGTGGCCGCGGAGGCCTCGGGGCTCGCGGCGAAGCTCGATCAGATGAGGCGGGCGCAAGGCGAGCAGGTCGAGGCCGTCGTTGCCGTCCGCGCGTTCCTTTCCGACACCGCCGAAGTGCCGGGCGGAGAAGCGACCTCCAGGCCCGCATGACCGCCGTGCTCGGCATGTCGGCGAGGGAACGCGAGCGGGCCGCCGAGGCCGAGGCTCTCTTTGAGCGCCGCGCCACGGCCGACCTCGTCGACCGCCTCACCGATCCGAGCTGGTTGGTGCGGAGGGCGGTCGTCTCCGCGCTGTCGCGCCTCGGAGACGAGGCGATCGAGCCGCTGATCGCCGTGCTCACCGGAGACCGGCGCAGCGAGACCTCCATCGCCGCGGCCGTGGACGCGCTCGTCTCGTCGCTCGGCCACGTCGAAGAGGCCGCGCTGCGCCTCGCGCGGTCGCCCAACACGGCGATCTCCTGCGACGGCGCGCAGATCCTCGGTCGGAGGCGCGCGGTGAGCGCGCTCCCGGAGCTGGCGCACCTCGCTCACAGCGACAACGACAACGTCGCACTCTCCGCCCTCGAAGCGGTCGGGCGAATCGGAGGCGAGCCCGCGGTCGATCTGTTCATCGAAGCGGTCGAGAGCCGGAGCTTCTTCCGCGCGTTCCCGGCCATCGATCTCCTCGGCCGCACGGGCGACCCTCGCGCCGTGCGTCCGCTCGCGGGCCTCTTGCGCCATCCTCACTACGCGCTCGAGGCCGTCCGCGCCCTCGGTCGCACGGGCCAGCCGGGCGCGGTGCCCTTGCTCGCGGAGCTGCTGACGCGACCGAGCGACGCCGACGTGCGGATCGCGGCGGTTTCGCTGGTCGAGATCCACGACCGCTACGCCGGTCGCTTCGGGGCGACCAGCGCCGTCCCGAGCGCCCTGCGTACGGTCGACGCCGCGTCCGTGAGCCGCCGCTTGGCCCACGCGGCCACCGACGCCGACTCGGGCGAGCGGTCGGCGATCTCGCGCGTCCTCGGGTGGATCGGTGGCGCGCCGGCGATCCATGCCCTCGTCGGCCTCCTCGACGCCGATCCCGAGACGGCGCGCGCGGCGGCCGCGTCGCTCGCGAGCCTGGAGCGCAGCGCGGAGCCGGAGCTCTTGCGCGCGCTTCGCACGAGCGGCAGCGAGCGGCGGCTCCTCTTGCTGCCGATCGTCGGGCGCCGGAGCTCGGCGACGACCGACGTGATCGCCTGCCTCGACGATCCCAACCCCAACGTTCGCGCGCTGGCGTGCGAGGCGCTCGGCCGGATCGGCGACGCGTCCGCGGTCCCCGTGCTGTTCGAGCGCCTGGGAGACGCCGACGCTCGGGTCTCCCAGGGAGCCGTGGCCGCCATTCAGGCCATGGGCGGGACGGAGGTCGAGCGACGCGCCGTCGAGCTGGCGCGAACGGGCGGCGCGCGCGCGCGGCGTCCCGCGCTCCGGATCCTCGCTTACTTCGGGTCGGTGACGTCCCTGCCGCTCTTCCTCGAGGGCATGGCGGACCCGGACGACCGCGTGAGAGACGTGGCGGCGAATGGCCTGGCGGCGGTCGACCATCCGCGCGCGCTCGCGGCCCTCCTCGAGGCGTCTCACCACGGCTCCTCGCGGACCCGCGCGACGGCCGTTCGCGCCCTCGGGCAGTCGGACGCGACGGAGCCCGTGAGGGCGCGGCTCCTCGAGACGCTGCAGGATCCCGACGCGTGGGTCCGGTACTACGCGGTGCAGGCGCTCAGCCGCATCGGCGGCCTCGCGTCGGCCGAGCCGATCGCCGGTCTCCTCCACGACGCGGCCGGCCATGTCCGGGTCGCGGCGATCGACGCGCTCGCGCGGCTGCGCGGCGACCAGTCGCTCGAGGCGTTGCACGAGGCCCTCGGGTCAGACGACGCCGACGTCGTCCGCGCGGCGTTGATGGGGCTCGGGATCGTCCGCAGCGCCTCGTCGTTTCCCCTGCTCGGTCCCGCGCTGCACGGGGCCGACGCCGCCACGCGACTCGTCGCCGTATCGGCGCTGGCCGAGTTCGACGTGAACGAGGTCGTCGACGAGCTCGCGAAAGCAGCCTTCGACCCGAGCGAGAGCGTCCGTGCCGCGGCGATCAACCTGCTCGGGTCGCGTCCCGGCCCCGACGCGACCCGGGCGCTCGTGGGTCTCCTGGGCGACGAAGGCTCGCGCGATCGCGTGGCCGCGGCCCTGACGACGTACGTTGCGGGCAGGGTCGAGGGCATCGTCGCGGCGCTCGACCGCGAGGGCCCCGAGACGGCCGCCATCCTCGTGGGGGTCCTCGCCCGGATGCGACGTCCCGAAGCCCAGCTCGCGCTCGAGCACGCGTTCGCGCTCGAGAACGTGCACGCCCGCCGCGCGGTCGCCCCGGCGCTGTCGCCGGATATCACGCCGCGCGGCCGAGCCCTCCTCGAGCAGGGCGCGAAATCGGATCCCGACGAGCACGTGCGGCGGCTCTGCGCTGCCATCTTGCGGGGATAGATGGCGCTACCGCTGTCGCCTCAGGTCTTCGCCATCACCAGCGCCTTGATCGAAGAGCGAACCGGGATAAGGCACGAGGCTGGCGACCGCGACATTCTCGCCGAGAAGCTGTCGCAGCGCGCCGTCGAGCGCGGCTTCGACTCGCTCCTCGACTACTACTACTGTCTTCGGTACGACGCCGGCGCCGAGGCCGAGCTGAAGGGCCTCGTCGAGACCCTGGTCGTGCAGGAGACCTATTTCTTTCGAGAGCGCGAGCCGCTCGAGGCCCTGGTCGACGTGGTGCTCCCCGAGCGCCTGGCGCATGCCGAGCGAGCCGGACGAAAAGCGCGCGTGTGGTCGGCCGCGTGCGCGACGGGTGAAGAGCCCCTGACCCTCGCGATGATGCTCGACGCTCGCGGGCTCCTCGATCGCGTCGAGATCGTCGCCAGCGACCTCAGCGCGCGCGGCCTGGAGCGCGCGCGCGAGGGAGCGTTCGGCGGCCGGTCTCTCCGGGCGTTCCCCGAGGCGATGCGCGCGGCTTACACGTCGCCGCTGCCCGGCGGGCGGGTCGCGGTGCGCCCGGACCTCGTATGCCGGGTCCAGTGGGAGAACGTGAACCTGGTCGACCGCAGCGCGGTCGCCAAGGTCGGCAGCGTCGACGCCGTCGTCTTGCGCAACGTCCTCATCTACTTCGGCGACGAGGCGTGCCGGCAGGTGGGCGCGTCCCTCGCCGAGGCGCTCAGGCCCGGCGGGGTCTTGCTCATAGGCGCGTCCGAGTCGCTCTTGCGGTTCGGGATTTTCGACTGCGAGGAGCGCGGCGGCGCCTTCTTCTATCGAAGGCCGGCGTCATGAAGCGCAAGACCCGGGTGCTCGTGGTCGACGACTCGGCCTTTGCGCGAAAGGTCCTGCGGGAGGTCCTGAGCCGCGAGGCCGACATCGAGGTCGTCGGGATCGCGCGCGACGGGCTCGACGCGCTGGAGAAGATCGCCGAGCTCGCGCCCGATGTCGTCACCCTCGATCTCCTGATGCCGAACCTGGACGGAGTGGGCCTGCTTCGCAGCATCGCCGGCCGGCCTTCGCCGCGGGTCGTGGTGGTGAGCACGGCGGAGCAAGACGGCGAGCTCGCGGTCGACGCCCTCCAGGCGGGCGCCGTCGAGATCGTCCACAAGCCCACGTCGCTCGCCACCGCGCGCCTCTACGAGCTCTCGCGCGAGCTCGTCGAGAAGGTGAGGACCGCGGCGATCGCGCAGCTCGAGCTCGTCGACGCGCCGGACGGGCCTCCCGTGGCGGTCGCCGTGGAGCGCCCGCCCGTTCGCCCTCGCGTGCTGCTCGTCGGGGCGTCGACCGGCGGGCCGCAGGCGCTCACGCGGCTCCTCTCGGCGCTTCCGGCCGACCTTCCCGTTCCGGTCGCCCTGGTCCTGCACATGCCGATCGGTTACACCGCGGCCCTCGCGGCACGGCTCAACGGCGTGTCGCCGCTCGAGGTCGTCGAGGCGTCCGAGGGGATGGTGCTCCGGCCGGGGCTCGCCGTCCTCGCGCGCGCCGGCTTCCACATGAAGCTCGTTCGCGACGGCGACCGCGAGGTCGTGCACCTCGACGTCGCGCCGATCGAAGCGCAGCATCGACCTGCCGTCGACGAGCTTTTTCTCAGCGCGGCCAAGACGTACGGCGCCGCCGCGCTCGGGGTCGTGCTCACCGGCATGGGCGAAGACGGCCTGCAGGGCGCGCGCGCGCTGGCGGCGGCCGGGGCGTGGGTCTTCACGGAATCGATGTCGTCGTGCGTTGTCTACGGAATGCCGAGGGCCGTCGCCGAGGCCGGCTTGAGCACGCGCACCCTGCCGCTCTCGGCGATGGCGCCTGCCCTGGCGGCGCTGTTCGCGCCGGCCACGCCGGACCGATGAGCACGACGCGGCTCGCGGTCCTTCAGCGACGACGGGCGGTTGGCGCGTGGGCCGCCGGCCGCGCGTGACCGCACCGTGCTACTAGCTCTGGCTCGATGCCACCCGCGAAGCCGCCGCACGACGCGAACCCCGAGTCTTCACGCGTTCTCGCCGTGCTCGTCGGCGTCCAGCTCCCCGGCGTGACCGAGGCTGATCACGCCTCCGATCTGGCAGAGCTCGGGCGGCTCGTGCATACGCTGGGCTTCGAGGTCGCGGCGACGATCACGCAGCGGCGCGACTCGCTCGCGGCGGGGGCCGTCCTCGGCGAGGGCAAGCTGAGGGAGCTCGCGGCCCTCACGGGGGGTCGGGGCGACGTGCCTTCGGGCGCGCCCGAGGTGAAGACGAAGGCCCGCGCCAGGTGGGCCGAGGCCGGGCGCGACGGCGACGCCGAAGTCGATGATGACGACGATGACGATGACGATGACGATCGCGATGCCGGCGGCAGCGACGCGCGCGATGGGAGCGACGGGCCGTTGCGACCCACCGTCGTCGTCGTCGACCACGAGATCAGCCCGAGCCAGGCGCGAAACCTGGAGCGGGCGACGGGGGCGCGCGTCCTCGACCGTACGGGCGTCATCGTCGACATCTTCCATCGCCACGCGCGCAGCCGAGAGGCCCGGCTCGAGGTCGAGATCGCGCGCCTCAACTACGTCGCGCCGCGCATGCGCGAGTCGAGCGGTGGCAAGGAACGGCAGCGCGGCAAGGGCGCGGGCGAGGCCGCGATCGAGCTCGATCGACGCAAGATCCGCGATCGCATCGCCGAGCTTCGCGAGCAGCTCGCCGCGATCCAGAAGGAGCAAGAGAACCGCCGTCAGGCGCGCCACGACCAGCTCCGGGTCGCGCTCGTCGGTTACACGAACGCGGGCAAATCGTCGCTCATGCGCGCGCTCACGGGCAGTCAGGTGCTCGTCGAAGACAAGCTCTTCGCCACGCTCGACACCACGGTGCGCGCGCTCCAGCCCGAGACCAAGCCGCGGGTGCTCGTCTCCGACACGGTCGGCTTCATCAAGAAGCTGCCGCACGATCTCGTCGCGTCGTTCCGGTCGACGCTCGCCGAGGCGCTCGAGGCATCGCTCCTGCTTTACGTGGTCGACGCGGCCGACCCGGCGCACGCCGCCCAGCTCGAAGTGACCCGGCAGGTGCTGCGCGAGATCGGCGCCGACGCGGTCCCGAGTCGGCTGATCCTGAACAAGGCCGACCGCCTCGACGAGCCGGCGCGGGCCGCGCTCCTCCGTGCGTACGCGAGCGACGGCCCGATGATCGTCTCGGCCCAGGACCCCGCCGACGTGGCGCGCGTGCGGAGCGAGGTCCTGGCGTTCTTCGAGGCCTCGATGGTCGAAGAGAAGCTGCTCGTCCCCTACGCGAAGCAGGGCCTCCTCGGCGAAGTCTACGAGAACGCCCGTGTCGTCGCCGAAGAGTACGACGAGATCGGCACGCACCTCACCGTCCGCGGCCTCCCGGCCGCCGTCGCCCGCCTCCGCCGCGCCTTCGAAGGCTGAAGCCCGCTCGTGTCTTGCGGCCGCGAGGGGGATGGTCGATAGGCCATCGGCTACTATCGCAGCCGCTGTCGGTCCTCAACGATGCCCGCTGAATACAACCACCTCCACGTTCACACTCAGTATTCGCTGCTCGACGGCGCGGTGAAGGTGAAAGACCTGGTCAAGCGGGTCTCCGCTGCGGGAATGAAGGCCGTCGCCGTCACCGACCACGGCAACATGTTCGGGGCGATCACGCTGTACAAGGCGGCGAAGGAGGCCAAGGTCCAGGCGATCCTCGGATGCGAGCTCGACGTCGCGCGCGGCAGCGGCCACGGGCAGCACCTGCCGCTCCTCGCCGCCACCGCCGAGGGCTACAAGAACCTCATCTGGCTCGTCTCGCGCTCGCACGTGAAGGGCGCGCCGCTCGGCCTCGAAGAGATCGCGCCGCGCGCGAAGGGCCTCATCGGGCTGACGGGGTGCATGGGCGGTCTGGTCGCGCAGGCCATCCTCGAGGAGGGCGAGGGGCGCGGCCGCGAGGTCCTCTCGACGCTCCGCGACGCGCTCGAGCCGGGGAGCCTGTACGTCGAGCTGCAAGACCACGGATTGCCGGAGCAGCCGGTCGTCAACGGCATCTTGCTCGGGCTCGCGCGCGAGCTCGAGCTGCCGCTCGTGGCCACGAACGACGTCCACTACGCCGAGCGCTCCGACGCCGAGGCGCACCTCTATCTGTCGTGCATCAAGACGGGGCGGTCGCTCGAAGAGGCGAAGGAGCGCCACCACGGCTCGAGCGAGATGTACCTGAAGTCGCCCGAGGAGATGGCGCAGCTCTTCTCGGCGCACCCGCAGGCCGTGAAGGCCACGCTCGAGATCGCGGAGCGTTGCAAGATGTCTCTCAAGCTCGGCGAGCCGATGCTCCCGAGCTTCGTCGTGCCCGAGGGCTACGACACCGAGGGGTATTTCCGTCACGTCGCGCGCGAAGGGCTCGAGCGCCGCATCGAGGAGCTCGCGGCGCAAGGCAAGCGCGTCGACGCCGCGGCGTACCGCGCGCGCCTCGCGACGGAGCTCGACGTCATCGCGAAGATGAACTTCCCCGGGTACTTCCTCATCGTGTGGGACTTCATTCGCTACGCGAAGGAGACGGGAGTTCCCGTGGGCCCAGGCCGCGGCTCGGGCGCCGGCTCGATCGTCGCCTACGCGATGCGCATCACCGATCTCGATCCGATTCCGTACAACCTTCTGTTCGAGCGCTTCCTCAATCCGGAGCGCGTGAGCATGCCGGACTTCGACATCGACTTCTGCATGGACCGGCGTGACGAGGTCATCGCCTACGTCCAGCGCAAGTACGGCGAGACGAGCGTCGGTCAGATCGCGACCTTCGCGGAGCTGAAGAGCAAGAGCGTGGTGAAGGACGTGGCGCGCTGCATGGGCATCACGCCAACGGAGGCGCAGCAGATCGCGAACCTCATTCCGCGCAAGACGCCGGCCGAGACGTACACGATCGCCGAGTCGCTCGAGGTCGAGCCGAAGCTCAAGGCGCTCTACGATCGCGACCCCCGCATCAAGGAGCTGCTCGATCAGGCGCGCAAGCTCGAGGGGCTCACCCGGCACGCCGGCAAGCACGCGGCGGGCATCGTCATCAGCGAGGGCCCGCTCTGGGACCACGTCCCGGTGTTCAAGGCCGAGGTCCGGTCGACGCCGGCGTCGAAGGGCGGCGACGGCAAGGAGGGCAAAGACGGCAAAGAGGGCAAAGACGGCAAAGAGGGCAAGGGCGACCTCGGGGCGCTGGTCACGCAGTACTACAAGGACGACGTCGAGCAGGCAGGCCTCGTCAAGTTCGACTTCCTCGGCCTGAAGACGCTGACCGTGCTCGACATCGCGGTGCGCCTCGTGAACGCAAGGCCGTCGCCGCTCGTCTCGGGCGAGGCCAGGAACGGGAAGGCGAGCGAGCCCACGAACGAGACGACGGGCGACGGGGCGGCGGCCGGCCGGCGCGTCGCCGACCCGCCGGGGTTCGTCGACGGCAAGCTCGACCTCGCGCGCATTCCTCTCGACGACGCGGCGACTTACAAGCTCCTCGCGTCGGGCGAGACGAAGGGCGTCTTCCAGCTCGAGTCGAGCGGCATGCAGCAGCTCTTCAAGGACCTTCGCCCCGACGGCTTCGAAGACGTCGTGGCCGCTGTGGCCCTCTACCGGCCCGGTCCCCTCGGCAGCGGGATGGTCGAAGACTTCGTCAACCGCAAGAACGGCCGGGCAGCGATCGCGAGCCTGCACCCGCTGGTCGACGAGCTCCTCAAGCCGACGTACGGCGTCATCGTCTACCAGGAGCAGGTGATGCAGATCGCGCAGTCGCTCGGGGGCTATACCCTCGGCGGCGCGGACCTCCTGCGGCGCGCCATGGGCAAGAAGAAGCCCGAAGAGATGGCGAAGCAGAAGGCCTCGTTCGTCGACGGCGCGAAGGGCAAGGGGGTCGACGAGAAAGAGGCCGACCGGATCTTCGCGCTCCTCGAGTACTTCGCCGGCTACGGCTTCAACAAGAGCCACTCCGCGGCGTACGCGCTCATCACCTACCAGACGGCGTGGCTGAAGGCGCACTATCCCGTCGAGCTCCTCTGCGCGATCCTCACCAGCGACAAGGACCGCATCGAAAAAGTCGTCCGCACGATCGCCGACGCGCGCGCGATGGGCGTCACCGTCCTACCGCCCGACGTCAACGAGAGCGACACCGACTTCAAGGTCGTCTACACGCACCCGCAAGGCGACAAGAAGCTGCGGCGGAGCGTGAAGGGCCCGCAAGACGCGTTCGGTCCGCAGATCCGCTTCGGGCTCGGCGCCGTCCGCGGCCTGGGTGGGGCGGCGCTCGAGGCGGTGTTCGAGGCGCGCCAGGCCGGTCCGTTCCGGGACCTGTTCGACCTCGGCGCTCGCGTCGACGCCAAGCGCGTCAACAAGGCCGTCTTCGAGGCTCTCGTTCAGTGCGGGGCGTTCGACCTGACGCTCGGCGAACGGGGCGTGTCGCGGGCGCGCGCCTTCGCGTCGGTCGACATCGCGCTCGAGCGCTCGCGCGCCGCCAGCCGCGATCGCGCGGCGGGGCAGACGACCCTCTTCGGCCTCTTCGATGCCGCGCCCGCGGCGACCTCGAACGCGCTGGCGGCGCCGACGGCGGGCGACTACGTCGAGTGCGAGCCGTGGGACCGTCGCGAGCTGCTCGTTCGCGAACGGCAATCGCTCGGCTTCTACGTCTCGGGGCACCCGCTCGAGCGCTATCTGAAGGGCGAAGGCGGCCTCGCCAAGCTGGGCGCGACCGGGATCTCCGAGTGCGCCGGAATGGACGACTGGGCGCCGGTGAAGGTCGCCGGCATGGTGGAGGGCTACCGGGAGCGAATCTTCAAGGACGGGGGCGGCAAGGTCGCGTTCTTCGACCTCGAAGACCTCTCGGGGCGCGTGAACGTGAAGCTCCGCGCGCGCGACATCGACCAGTACGCGCCGGTCCTCGCTGCGGGCGAGCCGGTGCTCGTGACGGGGAAGGTGAGCTTCCCGCAGCGGGGGGAAGACGCCGAAGACGAGGGCGACGCGCCGCGCGAGCCGACCATCCTGGTGAGCGAGGTGCACCCGCTGACCGACGCGGTCCGCGCGGACACGCGGTCGATCGCCATCCGCGTGCGGGCCGAGCGCACGCGATCAACGGATCTGGCGAGCCTCGCCCGCGTGCTCTCGTCTGCCAAGGGGTCCTGTCCGGTCTCGCTTTGCGTCAGCTTCGCCGACGGGCGCGAGGCCGTGCTCTCGCTGGGGGAGGCGTGGCGGGTCGATGTGGGCGACGCGCTCCTCTCGGGAATCGAGCGGATCTTCGGTGAACAGGTCGCCGAGCTGAGGTAACCGCTCGTAGCCCACCCGGCTCTGCCGGCCTACACCTGCAGGCTTTCCGCGCCGGCACCGCTCTCCGTATACTTGGAAGAATGCACTCGAGCCCCACGGCGCTGACTGGCGCCCACGATCCGGTCGTCACCACGCGTGCGCTGGCGCCTATCGCCGCGGGCGCGACGGACATCGGACCGCGCGAACACAACGAAGATCACGTCTTGCTCCGGCCCGAGCTCGGTCTCTTCTTGCTGGCCGACGGCGCCGGCGGTCACAACGCGGGCAACGTCGCGAGCGCGCTCGCGACGACGACGGTGGCGAACATCTTCGAGACCACGGCGAAGTCGCTCGGTCAGCGACCGGAGATCGACGACTTCGGTCTCTGGACGATGGCGCGCCGCCTGTCGGCCGCGATTCACCAGGCCAACGTGGAGATCGTCGACATCGCGAAGAAGTCGAAAAAATACCACGGCATGGGGAGCACCATCGTGGCGCTGGCGTTCTCCCCCGAGGGCGACGTGCTGCACGTGGCGCACGTCGGCGACAGCCGCTGCTACCGCCTGCGAGCGGGGGTGCTCGAGCCCCTCACGATCGATCACTCCCTCGTCGTCGACGTGCTCGAGACGCACCCGGACGCGGACGACGGTCTCATCGCGAGGATGCCCGAGCACGTGATCACGCGGGCGCTCGGCATGGGGATGAACCTGCGCGTGCCGGTGCGCTCGCTGCGGGTCCTGCCGGGCGATCTCTACATGCTCTGCTCGGACGGGCTATCGGGGGCGCTCGACGACGAGCGCCTCGAAGCCTTGTTGAGCGAGAAGCGCGCGCCGAACGAGCAGGTGCGCGTCTTGATCGACGCGGCGCTGGGCGCTGGTTCACGGGACAACGTCGCGGCGGTCGTCGTCGAATGCCACGAGACCGACGTCGCGCCGACGCGCAGGCCCTCCGTGTGGCCCATCGAAGGCCTGGTGCGCCCGCCGCCTGCGATGCGAGCGCCGATCGGCTCGGCCCCGGAGATCATCATCGTCGGCGTCGAGACGCACGTGGTCCCCGCGAACAGCGCGAGCGCGAACCTCCTCGACGCGCTCGGTCGGTTCTCGCGCCTCCGCCAGCCGAGCGCGCCGGAGATCGCCGAGCCCAAGCCGGCCCGCTGCGGCGACTGCGGTCAGCCGCTCGAGAAGGGCGCCACGTTCTGCCCCATGTGCGGCGCCGCCTTCGCGAGCTAGCGCCGGCGTCGCGAAACTGGCCCGTTTGGCTTAGCCGGGGCTTTAGGAAGCGCTAGCGCTGTACGCCCGTCAAGCAACGCAAGAGGCCCGTTCTGTGTTACGAGGGGGACGGTGTGTGACAAGCGGCGGGACCTCATTGGCTCCCGACGCTCTGGCCGCAGAGGCGTCAGCGCGATGGGGCCGGTCTTCGACGTCTCGGCGGGCCACCAGATGTCGATGGCCGCCACGATGGCGATGGAGGTGCACCACGTGGCCCCGATGCTCGAGCCGAACCAGAGCCACGCGTGGTTGACCACGGCGTACGTGTCCGGGTCGCGGCCTCGCGCCAGCACCACGAAGAACGCGATCGCCGCGAGCGACGACAGGACGAGGCACGGCACGACCCAGGCAAGCGGCACGACCGCGAACGTAGCCAAAAGGCGGGGCGTCGCTACGGGTCAGCTCGACGTCCCGAATCCATCGGCTACTTGTCGGCGTCCTCTTCGACCTCCTCTCCTTCGCCGTCGTCGAAGAACTCGGACTCGTCGTGCATCTCCGCCACGAGCGGGCCCTCGTGCTGGGCTCGCGACGCCCAGTCGGTGTCGGGGTCGACGACGCAAGAGAGATGTCGATCGCCAGCGTCACAGGAGTGATGATGGAGATGTCGCTGATCGTCAGCGAGCGCGCCGATCGAACCGACGTCGGGGGCCGAGAATGAAGGAGGGGACGACGTCTTGCGGAACGCTGTTCAACCAGGGCACGGCGCTCGCTCGGCTCGGGCGCTTCGAAGAGGCGATCGTCGTCTTCGACGACCTGCTCGCGCGCTTCGGCGACGCGACCGAGCCCGGCGTCCGCGAGACGGTGGTCCTTGCGCGGTACAACAAGGGCACGACGCTCAACCTCCTGGAGCGCAGCGAAGAGGCGCTCGCCGTCTTCGACGATCTGCTCGAGCGCTGAAGCGGGGCGACCGAGTCGCGCATCCGCCAGACGGTTGCGATGGCGCTCAACAACAAGGGCCACGCCCTTGGCCGCCTCGGGCGAATCGAAGATGCGAAAGTCGTTCTCGACGACCTGGTGGCGCGGTTTGACGCGCGACCGAGCCCGGCATTCGCGAGGAGGTTGCCGGCGCGCTCTTCGACACGATTGCGATACTCGGCGAGCTGGGGCGTGCGACGGAGGCGCTGGTCGTCGTCGACGACCTGGTGGCGCGCTTCGGGCTGGCGACCGAGCCCGGCATTCGCGAACGAGTCGCCACGGCGCTCTACCGGAAAGCCGCGACCCTGTTCCGGCGAGAGCGCGGGCAAGATGCGCTGGTCGTCGTCGACGACCAGGTGGCGCGCTTCGGGGGTCGGCGACCGAGCCCGACATCCGGAAGGCGGTCGCAGCGGGGCTCGACTGCAGGGGCTGCACCCTCCGCGATCTCGGACGCCAAGAGGAGGCCGTCGCCGTGTTCGACGAACTCCTCGGGCGCTTTGGCGACGCGACCGAGCTCGGCGTCCGCAACCGGGTCGCGTCAGCGCTTTGCAACAAGGCCTCCTTGCTCGGCCGACTCGGGCGCCGCGACGAGCTCGTCGCTCGCGCGGGGGACGCGACCGAGCCTCGGATCCGCAAGCTCGCGGCGACGTTGCTTTTCGACCACGGCGTCCGGCTCCTCACGCTCGGCAGCTGCGAGAAGGCGATCCGGGTCTTCGACGAGGTCGTCGCGCGCTTTTCGGCTGCCACGGAGCCCGGCATCCGCGAGCAGGTCGCCCTAGCTCTGCGCAGCAGGGCCGGCGGGCGAATGAACGTCGTCGGTCGCCAGGTTGCCTACGGTCGGCCCCCGCTCGACACCAGACTGCTCGCCGCCACCACGGCGAGCGCCACCCAGCTCGCCTTCACCGCATGGAGCAGGCGAGTGGCGGCCGCGGAGTCCCGGCGGCCGCACTTCCGGCGCTCTTTGATGGCCGAGAGCGCAAGGAAGGAGGCAATGGCGTCGAAGAGCAGGCATGGGACCAGGGCAGCCGGCAGCTGACCGGTGGCCAGAGCAGGAGCGAGCAGCGCGGGCGCGATCGCGAGAAGGACGACGTGAAATTTGTAGGCAGCACGGAGGACCGTCTCCGCACGGTCTGCGTCTCCCTCGACGAGCTCGCTCCTACCGGCGCGCGTCAGAGACCCGGGAAGGCGCGATCCAAGGACTTCGGCGAGGCGGACCGCGGAGTCGAGTCCGGCGGTGAGGAAGACGGCATCGCCCTTATCGGCGCCGATCAGAGAAAGGACAAGAACCCCGTCCCGCAACGTCATGCTATGTCCATCGAGACCGTAAAACGAGGAGAGTTCGGCCTGGACGATCGGGTCGGCGAGCAGGGAATGGACATCGTGCGTCGGCGCGCCTTCGACGAACCACTGTCGCGCGGGGACGACCGCGGGCGGTAGCGCACGGGCCGTTCGATACGGGCCATCCGACGAAGGGGCGTCCGGTAGCGGAGTTTGCCAGATCGAGGCGATTCGAAGCGGCGTCGGCCTAAGCCTCGAGGGTATCGGGGCGGGCGGACGGCGCGCGAGGTGCACGAAGTGCGGACGATTGAGGGGGACGCGGATCGTCAACCGCGGTGGCTCCCAGTGGTCGTCGCTGTCGTGTTGTTCTTCGACGACCCTGAAGCGGATCGCAAGGCTCCGATGCGTGCCGGACATCCACCCATCGTCCGCGCGCTCGAATGAGCGCAGGCCAGGAGATGTGGCGCACAGTCGGGCGACCGGAGGTGCCACACGATTCACGAGCCGAAAGAGAAATGCCGTAAAGGCGATGATCGCCAGCACCGCCAGCCAGACCATGGTCTCCTCCCCTTCCGCGCGCCGGCTCTTCCAGGCCCTACGGTACCGCGCTGCCTTTGTATTTCAAGGTGGCGCAGGACCCGCGAGCCCTCGAAGCGATGGACGATCGCATGGGCGGCGGACCCAAGGTCAGAGGGTGAGTCTCGGACCGGTGGCGCCCGCGGGGCCGGCGTCGGCCCCGAGACCTGCCTGGTTCCCTAGGGTCGCGGGTGTACGCTCGCTCGGCCCATGCAGCCCGCCGACCCTGTCGCGACGAAGGCCGCTGTCGAACCTCTGCACAGCGTCTTCGGGGTCGTCGGCGCCATCTTCTTCTCGCCGCGCGCCTGGTTCTCCGACCTGCCGGAGGGCACGGTCACCGCCCTGGTCGTCGCGCTGCTGGTCAACCTCGGCAGTACGCTGGTCTGGAGAGCCATTACGTTCGGGCTCAGGCCCGCACTCACGAGCCACTACCAACGGGTGGCCACCGAGACCGAGGCGGTCGTCTGGCTCCCGGCGCTCGGCATCTACACGCTCGCGCGCTTCACGAAGAAGAGAGAATCACTCGGTAAGATCGTTCGTTGCCTGTCCTACGCGCAGGTCCCGATGGTGCTCTCCGTCGTGCCCGTCGTCGGTCACATCGCGGGCGAGCTGTGGAGCATCGGCCTGACGGTCTTCGGTCTCCGCTGGGCCCTGCAGCGGCCGTGGGCCTTCGTGCTCGGCTCTCTGCTCGGCACGTTCGGATGCGTGTGCGTCTTGCTTGTTCTGGCTTGGAAGTTCCTCCAGCCCTGAGGCCCCCGCGGACGCGCCCCCGGAGATACAGTCACCTGCCGCAGCGTGCGGACGGAGGTGCTCGATCACCTGATCGTCCTCGACGACCGTCATCTCGATCGGGTCCTCCGCGAGTACGTGCAGTTCTTCAACGACGCGCGGCCCCATCAGGGTCTCGGACAGCACGTTCCCGGTGCTCAGTGGCCCGGACATCCAGCGGGGACGTGACCGCGCGTTTCCCGTGCTCGGTGGCCTTCACCACGACTACCGTCGGGCCGCGTGACTGCCGACGGACGATCATGGGAGCCAGTACGGGTGTCCTTTCGCTCGTCCCCTTGCTCGTCGTCCGAGATGCCGCCAGTGCGATCGATTTCTATGTGCGAGCGCTCGGCGCCCGCGAGCTGGTTCGCTACATGATGCCACGTGACGTACACTGCAAGGCGATGGAACGACCACAAAGGAGAATCCTAGGCGCCCTTCTTCCCGAGGAGGACTGGTTCATGAAGTCGGAGGAGCGCGACGACGCAATTCGCGTCCTGGAACGCGCGGCGGAGGTCGCGCCCGAAGATCGAGGCGTACTTCTTCAACTTTGCGATGCCTACGAAGCCGCGCACCGCGACGAGGACGCCGCCGGGGTCCTCGAGAAAATCATCGCGTCTTTCGGCACCGAGCGCACCAGGGAGTTGGCGCTTTGCCACCAGCGTCTCGCGCACGCGCTTCCGAGACATTGCAACCAATCCGTTGCGATGAAGCACCTTGATATGGCCCTCGAGATGGACCCCGGTTCGCTGGATATTCTTCGCGATATCGGCGTCTTTGCCTATTGCGCGAACGACCTCGAACGAGCGCAGAAGACGCTTCTCGCGCTTCTCCCGCAACCTATCGACCCCGTCACGAAGGGCGAGGTTCTCTACTGCCTGGGCATGATCAGCGTGAGGCAGAGGGACAAAGTCAAAGCCGTGGAGCTGCTCAAGAGGGCGATCGAGACCGAGCCCTCATGGATCTACATCGAATCAACAATCCAGGTGCTTGAGAGGCAGTTGCGCTAGAGGGCCATGGACTCGTTGGGTCTGGCGAGACCGGGAGACGGGCGCGTAGATGCGGACCCGAAGCGCGAGGGACACTCACGTGTGGGTGTAGATCCGACGCTGACCTTCGGCGCGCCGGGAATGGTTGGGGGGTCGGGGTGTTGAGGGGCATGAGCAACTCAAGCGCTGCAGGGGTCGTTCGTCCTGAGGTAGAGCGGGCCCTTCGGTCCTCGGAGGTCCAGCTGTCGTTTCGGGACCGGGTGCTCGACGGCGTGCGAAAGTTCCTCGAAGATCACGCGATGGCGGGCAAGACGGGCGCGCGTGAGTTCTACGACTTCGAGAAGGAGCTGCACGCGCGCTTGATGCAAGCCGAGCGCGAGATCGTCGGCAGTGTGATGTCGGCATCGGATGTGGACGCCGACGCGATCGAGATCGCAGGGCGCGTTCACCGCCGGGTGCTGCGCAGCACGCAGACGTACATGACGGCGGCGGGCCCAGTGAGCGTCGAGCGATGGCTGTACAAGGACCGTAGTGACCCGACGGCGCACGCGCCCGCGGCGCTCGACCTGAAACTCGGCATCGTCGAGGGTTTTCTGGACGACGCGGGCGGCCGAGCAGGCGTCTTGGGTCGTGACGCAGATGACGCCGCAGAAGCGACCCCGGCATGACGTCAGGGCGTAGTTCCCATCCTGACGCCGATTCCCGCGCGAGCGCGACCGCGCGCTTCGGGGCATCGCGTGTCGCTCGGGCGGCCTGGCGTTCTGGAACACGCGATCGCACGACGTGGATTCCTGGAGGGACAGCGGGTGGCGGCGATCCTGTCGAGCGCCGCACGGGTGGGTACGTAGCCGTAGCCACCGGGTCGCCAGACGACCCGGGCCGAGCCAGACGCCGTCGTGAGCGAAGGTTCAGCGCTCCGAACGCCGAGGTCCGGAGTCCAGCGGGCGGACCTACGCGCGGGTGAACCGAGCCTCGCCGTCCGTGTCGGTCGGGGCATCCCACGTGCCCGTCGGTCGATGCGACGCGCAGAGCGTCGAGGTCGTGGGCGGCGCTGCCGAGGAGGGTGAAGAGGACCCTC
>ODAK010001174.1_pt1 | contig 29227 bp, 27 predicted proteins | sample 1539591 | NCBI WGS metagenome assembly ODAK01 (sample SAMEA3539303, study PRJEB22396) | soil metagenome | biome: tundra; feature: field; material: soil | place: USA | collected 2010-05 | depth 0.15 m
TGGAGGTCGGATTGGTGATCGGCAGCAGCGCGAGCACCACACCGATCGGCTCCGCGATGTACTGAATCGCGCGCTCGCGGTCCTCGTCGATGACTCCGACCGACTTCTTGTCCTTAAGGTAGTCGTACAGGAACTCGGTGGCGATGTAGTTCTTGAGGACCTTGTCCTCCAGCACCCCGAAGTGTGTCTCCTCCATGGCCAGTTCGGCGAGGTCGATCGCGTGCTCGAGCCCGGCGATGGTCATCGCCCTCACGATCCGGTCGACGGCCTCCTGGTCCAGGCGACGCAGCGCGACGGCAGCATCGCGAGCGCGCTCCACGTAGCCATTCAGCCGCTCAGCCCACTGTCCGCCGGTTTCGGCGGTCGAATCGTCAGTCGCGATAGCCATCGTGAGCCAGCCTCGCAGCCGGCGGTGGTCCGGGCATCCGGGTAAAGCCGCTCACGCGCAGCGCGACTGTCCACAGCGCGAGTCCGGGTCCCTCCCCGATGCCGTCAACCAAAACCGCCGGCGCGACGCGGTCGCAAACCGGCTTTGGCTGGCGTGGCGTGGCCTACACTTAGTTCAGTGTCCCCGCGGCGATGACCGATGATGCGCTGCGACGCATTGATGCTCTGATCCAGGTCGGGCTTCGGCTCGCGCGCTCGGCGTCCTCGGGCCGGGTCCTGCTGGCCCGGATCGCCGTTGGGATCGACTTGGCCTGGGTCCCGCGCCCGTGGGGAGATCAGATCGCGACCGAGCTCGCGGCGGCGCGGGTGACCGCCAGCGAGCCGCTAAATGCGAAGAAGATTGAGCGGGCGCTGCGTGACGCTTGGGAGACACGCCCGACGAGCATCCTCGACGATTTCGATCCTGATCCGGTGGCGGTTAGGCCGACCTCGCAGGTCCACCGGGGCGTGCTGAACGGTGTGCCGGTGGCGGTCAAGGTACTGCGTCCCGGGCTCGCCAGAATGGTGCGCCAGGATCTGGCCGTACTTGAAGCTCTGGTGGTGCCGCTGACTGCGGCATTTCCGGCGCTGGACGCGCGCGCGGTCGTGCAGGAGTTCCGCCAGCGGGTGCTTGATGAGCTTGACCTGGAACAGGCGGCCGCCGCGCAACGTCGCTTTCAGCGCGCGCTGCGTCGCCATCCGTGGTTGATGGTTCCGGCGCCGGTGATGCGGCTGGCGCGGGAAGGGGTGCTGGTGAGCGAATGGGTGGACGGGGTCCCGATGTCGCGCGCGTCTGATCCCGACCAGGCCGCCGACCGGCTGATCCAGTTCGCGCTCGGCGGCGCGGCCGCGGGGATCGTGCACGCCGACCCGGATCCAGATGACGTGCTGATCCTGCCCGACGGCCGACTGGCGATGCTCGATTTCGGCGCCTGGTCCGAAGTCGATCCGGACCGCGTCGCGCTCATGGCGACCGCACTGGACGCGTTCCTGGCCCATGACGTCGAAGCGTTTGCGGGCGCCCTGGAGTACCTCGGCTGGCTCCCGCGCAGCAGCGGCGCCACCGCGCTGCACCTCATCGCAGAAGGGCTCGGTGACCTCGCCGGGCCGGGGTCGGCCCGGCTTGACGGCGACGCGGTGCTCGCCGCTCGCGACCGGCTCCTTGACCGGCCCGAGGCGATACTTGAGCTGATCCTGGCCGGTGCGCTGCCACCGCAGGATCTCTGGCCCGCACGAGGGGTTGTCGGACTGTTCTCGACGATCGCTCGCGTCGGCGCGAGCGGTGACTGGCGAGCGCTTGCCAGCGCTGCCCTGCGCAACGGCTGGAACGCGCCGGCCGGTTAGCGCACCGGCCGATCCGCGCCGCCTGCTGTGACGCGAGTGCCACACTCGCCTCGGAGCAGGGCGGTGGCGTCGTGCAGCGCGCCGATGCTGGCGATGCCGCCGGTCGCCTCAGCGAAGCGGCAGGCGGCCTCGACCTTCGGCGCCATCGACCCTGCCGCGAAGGTCATCCTGCGCAGCGTGTCCACGGTGGTTTCTGTGAGCCGGCGCGGGTGCGCTGTGCCCCAATCGGCCTCTACGTTCGACACGTCGGTGAGCATTAGCAATGCGTCGGCTTGAAGGTGGCTCGCCAGCAGTGCGGCTGTCAGGTCCTTGTCGATCACCGCTTCGACGCCACGCAGCCTGTCGTCTTGATCGAGGACGACCGGGATCCCGCCGCCCCCCAGGCATACGACGAGCACGCCCGCATCCACCAGCAGGCGCAGAGCGGCCAGCTCGATGATCGAGCGGGGCTCCGGCGATGCGACGACGCGGCGATAGTGCTCGCCGTCGAGGGCGATCGACCACCCGTGTTCGCTGGCCAGGCGTGTCGCGGTCTGGAGGTCGTAGGCGGGACCGATCGGCTTGGTGGGGTTGGCGAAGGCGGGATCGTCGGCGTCGACCGCGACTTGGGTGAGAAGGGTTGCGACGGGACGCCCGCCGAGCTCATTGATCAGTTCCTGCTCCAGCAGATAGCCGATCATCCCCTCGCTCTCGGCACCCAGAACGTCCAGCGGGTACGGGGCCACCTCGTCGAACGCCTCGTTCTGCAGCGCCAGCAGGCCCACTTGCGGTCCGTTGCCGTGGGTGACAACGACCTCGTGCTCGCGGGCCAGTTCGGCGACCGCCGCCACGGCGGTGGCGACGTTCGTGCGTTGCGTGACAACGTCCGCGGCCTGACCGCGGCGCAGGAGGGCGTTGCCGCCGAGGGCGACGATCACGCGCACGATCTAGCCTTCACGGGTGCCGCGCATGGGGCAGAAGTTCTATCGTCTGCCGCGGCGCCGGCTGCTGGACGGCTGGTTAGAGATCGTGGCGCCGGACTGGAGGACGGGTGCGCAGAGTGATCATCATGGGCGCCGGCGGGCGAGACTTTCACGACTTCAACGTCGTTTTCCGCGAGGACCCGGATGTTGAAGTCGTGGCGTTCACGGCGACGCAGATTCCCGGAATCGCCAATCGCATCTATCCGGCGTCGCTCGCGGGGCTGCGGTACCCGGCCGGGATCCCGGTGCTGGCTGAGGAGAAGCTGTCGGAGCTGATCCGCCGGCATTCGGTCGACGAGGTGGTGTTGGCTTACTCGGATCTCTCGCACGAGGAAGTGATGCATCGGGCGTCACGCGTGCTGGCGGCGGGCGCGGACTTCGCGCTGCTCGGCCCCGGCTCGACGATGCTCCAGAGCAGCAAGCCGGTGGTCGCGGTGTGCGCGGTCCGCACCGGCAGTGGCAAGAGCCAGACCAGTCGCCGGGTGGGGCAGGTCTTGCTCGAAGCCGGGCTCCGGGTCGCGCTGATCCGGCATCCGATGCCCTATCACGAGTTGGAGGCGATGCGCGTGCAGCGTTTCGCCAGCATCGCCGAGATCGATCAGTCGCATCCGACGATCGAGGAGCGCGAGGAGTACGAGCGCGCGGTCGGCGCGGGACTGGTGGTGTACGCCGGAGTCGACTACGCCGCGATCCTCGAGCTCGCCCAGGCCGAGGCCGACGTGATCATCTGGGACGGAGGCAACAACGATTTCCCGTTCATCCGTCCCGACCTGATGATCGTGGTAGTCGACCCGTTGCGGGCGGGCCAGGCTCTCACCTACCACCCGGGCGAGACCAACGTGCTGATGGCCGATGTTGTGCTCGTCAACAAGCTCGACAGCGCGTCCCCTGACCAGATACGCGAGCTGATGGCCCTGGTCACCAGCGCCAACCCCGACGCGGTCATAATCCGCGCAGCGTCTCCCGTGTCGTTGGCGGATGGACCGGCGCTCACCGGCAAGGCCGTCCTGGTCGTCGAGGATGGACCGACCATCACCCACGGCGGCATGTCCTTCGGCGCAGGAACCGTCGCCGCTCAGCACGGAGGTGCGCGCATACAGCTCGACCCGCGTCCGTGGGCCGTCGGCTCGATCGCCGAGACCCTGCGCCGCTACCCGCACATCGGACCAGTGCTCCCCGCGATGGGTTATTCCGACATCCAACTGCACGAGCTGGAAGCCACGATCAACGCCGTCGACTGCGACGTCGTTGTCGCCGGCACGCCAATCGATCTCGCGCGACTGATCCGCTGCCGCCACCCGATCCGCCAGGTCACCTACGAGCTGCAGGAGATCGGACTGCCGACGATCGAAGACGTGCTCGCTCCGATCATCGCCGCTTAGCTCATCGTGCGATTGGCGTCATTGGCCGCGGATTGCACCCGGACCGGGCGGGGGCGGCTGGGAGCCGGTGCCGTGGACTGAGTACCACAGGACCCTGTCGAACACGTCCTGCGGGACTCGGTCGCGATGGATGAAGTCGTAGCCGCGGGTCAGTGCGCGGTTGGCCGCCGTATTGGCGTTGCGGTCGAGTAGCGGGTAGGTCGGAGCGCGGACGTCGTACGGCGCCGAGTTCGATCCGGTCGTCTGGAACACGTCGTACATCGGGGTCGCGACCGCGTCCGCGAACCCGAGCGGCTTCATGCCGAGGATCAGCTCAATCGAGCGGATCACCGACAGCATGTCGTAACGCGTGTGGATGACAGCTCCGCGCTTGGCGTAAGGGCTGAACACGCCCGCGGGCATGCGGTGGGCGTCCACGTGGTCAGCGCCGTCCTGCGAGTCGTCCTCGATCACGAAGATCGCCGAGGAGCGCCACACGGTCGAGTGCGAGATCAGGTCGACGATCTGCCCGAGGCCGTAGTCATTTTCGGCCACCATCGACCGCGGCGTGCGCGCCCCCGGCTGGACGCCGTTGGTGTGGTCGCTCGGCAGCACAAGGTAGTTGAACGCGGGCACCGTGCCGGCCGCGACCTGCTGGTCGAAGGCCTGTTCGAAGCAAGAGAAGCGCGACTCCGAGCTCGGCGAGGCACCGGGCGGAATCGAGGAGTCGAACGTCTCCCTCTGAGTGTGCGCAAGCGTGGCGGCGATCGAATCGGTGCCGATCGAGATGTCGTTCGGATAACAGCCGAACGGATATCCGAGGTTCGAATGGGCGAACTTCTGGTTCTCGAGCTTGGCCTGCGCCGGGCCGATGTCCTTGTCGGTCACCCCAAGCACCTTCAGCACGTTCGGCGGCACCGTGCCGGCGATCACCTCGCCGTAGTTGAAGTAGGAGATGCCCTGGCGCTGCGCGCGGTCGAACAGGAACCCGGTTCCGGGCCAGCTGATCGTGTACGCGCCGAAGTCGTAGGGGCGGTTGCGACCCGCGTAGTTCTGCTGCCAGTTCTTCTGTACGTAGTCGGATACGGCGGCGGCGCTGGTCCAGAAGTGGCCGTCGATCGACGCCTCGGAGTTGGCGTAGACGTGGTCGAGCAGCGGGAAGCGGCGCACGAGCGCGTGCATGTTGGGGGTGATCCGCTTGCCGAACAGCGTCAGCGCCGGGTCGCCGTCGCCGCGGCTGTCATCGCCGAGGACCTGGTCGTAGGTGCGGTTCTCCCGGATGATGAAGAACACGTGCTTGATCGGACCGCCGGGGCGCAGCGGAGTGCCGCTCGGCGCACGCTCGAAGTTGGTTGGGATCAACTGGCGGTTTGCGCCCACGGTGAACTGACTGATCTGTCGGTCGCTCGGGAAGGGCAGAATGCCAGCGCGGCCTGAGCTGAGCACGGCGCTGCCGGGGTGCGCGAGTAGGTTGTTGTCGTTGGTTGCGAGCGGATTCGGGCCGTTCCGGTTAGGTCCGGCGCCGAGTCCCTTAGCCGCGATCCACAGCAGGCGCGTGCTCGTCGCCTGAACGTCGGCGGGATAGGCTGCGGTCGGGATCCGGCCGAGCCGTGTTCCCGACGGCAGTGCGAACACGGCGAGCTCGTCTGCAGCTGCCTCGGCGACGACGAGCCGGCGACCATTTGGTGTTACCGCCACCGCTACCGGCGACTCCCCTCCGCCCTGCGGACGCTCGACCGAGAGGACCTTGTCGAGCGTCATGCTTTTTGTGTTGATGACGGCGACCTGGTTCTCGTTGGCGATCGCCACATACGCGCGCGACGTTCTGGGGTTGAGCGCGATTCCCTCCGGATGGGAGAGGTTCGCGCCTGCTTGGATGTCCTTGATCTTGGTCGCGCTGGCAAGCGCGATCACCGATACGGTGCCCGGTCCCTCGTTCGAGACCAGCCCGGTCCGGCCGTCGGGCAAGATCGCTGCCCCGTATGGATACGCACCCGTGGGGACGTAACGGACCGCGTGCGAGCTCGTATCGACCACGGCCGCCGCGTCGGCGAGATTGAGGGGCACGAGCAGCGTCTGACCGTTGGGCGAGACGGCGAGCCGGTCGGGCCACGATTCGTGGCCGGACTTCTGCGGCGGAAAGGCCTGCGGGACCGCCGCTGACGGCGGCGGTGGCACGGCGATCGTTCCCGTCTCGGCGGCGATGCCGCTGTGGCGGTCGTAGCGGAAGACGTGGATCACGTCGCCGCCGCGACCGGGGAGCCCGGGCCGCCGCTCGTCGGTGTCAGTCGAGTCCGGGACGCCCGACACATACACGCGCGACCGCTTACCGTCGATGGCAATGCCGCCAGAGGCGCCGGGGAGCGGCAGGATCTGGATCACCCGAGGGTGCTTTAGGCCGACGGCGACGATCCGGATGTCGTTCAACCCCCTCCCGGTTGACACGGTCCAGTAAAAGCGCCCATCGGGCGTGAGTGCGCCGCCGGTGGGGAAATCACCGAGCGTCACCAGCTGGCCCGGCGGCGCCAGCAGCCGGCCGTTGCCGGTCATGTGCAAGGAAGGGCCGATTCGGCCCGTGCTGACCGAGCTCGCGGCGATGGCCGCCCCGGCCAAGCCCACCGCGACCGCCAGCCCGATCAAGATGCGGAGGCTTCGAAACCTGACCAAGTCACGTGAATATAACGAACGGCGCGAGAGTTCGTGTTATCCAAGCGTGACGAAACGGCCCGCTCAGAGTTCGATCACCCGCGAGCGCAACTCGTGAAGTTGGTCTCGCTGGTCTGCGGCAAGCGGCCCGACGAGAAGATCGAGGCGTTCGCCCGCTGGATCGATACGGGAATGGCCGAGTAGCCAAGACAAGCGGCTGCACCGCCGAGGGCTTGGGGCGCGTCCGGTCCGTGGCCGCCGCGGTTGGAGCCCGGATGCTCAGTCGCGGCGCCGGCAAGATCATCAACGTCTGCTCGTTGCAGAGCGAGCTGGCCAGACCGACCATCGCTCCCTATGCGGCCACCAAGGGGGCGCTGAAGATGCTCACCCGCGGGATGTGCGCGTACTGGGCCTCGCACGGAATCTGCGTGAACGGCATCGGGATTACGGCGGTCATTTGAGCGGTCGCGGGCGGCGCCTGGGAATCCTGAGTGCGGTGGGGAGGGCCAGGGCGAGCATGAGGTCACCGCGCAGCTTGAGTCTGCGGGTGATCATGAGTCGTTGGGCGCTCGTGACACCGCCCACCAGTTGCAGGAACGCCAACGGTGAAAGCTCCAGCGTCAACGCTGCCTTGTGTTCGCCGCGTCTTGATGTCCTGCACCGGCCGTCGGCGAGTATGAGCTGGTAGCGGTCGGTGCCGCCGTCCCGCCGGCCCGTGATCCTGAACTCCACGACCGCGTTGAGGCGCATATCGGGCTGTGCGCGCTGACGTATCGTGCGGAAGATCTGCCACAACAGCAGGCCGCGGAGCCGGCTGCGCATGACCCACTGGAGCGTCTGGGCTGAGGCCGTGCTTACCCACCAAGCCAGCGCCTCGGCCTTGAGGTCAGCAAACCAGCGCCTGCGAAAGGGCCGCGCGAAGGCTCTCATCAACCCATATCTTCGCCGGGCCGGACGATCTCTCGCGCAACTGCTCGACAACTGGCCTGAGGACGAGGTCGCTGTCCGCGGAACACGTTGGCGTCAGCCAAGCGCGCTGATCCGGCTGATCAGGAGCTCGAGGAAGCGCTCGGAGTCGATGGCTACCGCCACGTGGCAGTTGGGCTCCCACCCCGCGCGCCCCGAGAGATCAACGTGGGTGCGACCGCGGGAGAGCTCGGGGCCGGTGTCGATGATCACGCCGCAGTGCTTGGTGTTGAGCAGCGTGACGTCGATCACGTGTGCCATCGCGACGGCGTCGTGCACGGGCGCCCCCTTCCAGCCGTACTGGCGCTGATGAAACTGGGCGTAGAAGTCATATAGATCGGCGACCAGCTTGCCGGCGGTGCCGGCGCCCGCGAGCCGCTCGGTGTGGACAGGTGTCATCAGCGCCTGGTGGGTGACGTCGAGCCCGGCCATCGTGAGGTCGATCCCACTGGCGAACACGCGGTGTGCCGCCTCGGGATCGGCCCAGATGTTGAACTCGGCGGCCGGTGTCGCGTTGCCCTCGGCGATCGCCCCGCCCATCAGCACGATCCGCTCGACTCTCGTCGTTAGTTCCGGATAGCGTGCCAGGAACAGCGCGATGTTCGTCAGCGGCCCAGTCGCAACCAGCGTGACGGGACGTGGATTGGCGACCAGGGCCGTCGCGATCCAGTCGATCGCGTGCGCGGGCTCGGGGGCTCTGGACGGCGGCGGCAAGTCTGGCCCGTCGAGCCCGGTTTCGCCGTGCACATGCGCGGCGACGTGGCGCTCGCGGACCAGGGGGCGCGGCGCGCCGGCGGCGACCGCGATCTCGCCGTGGCCGACATGGTCAAGGACGCGGATCGCGTTTGCCGTCGTCTTGTCGAGCGTCTGGTTGCCGGAGACCGTGGTCACGCCGAGCAGCGCTACCTCGGGGCTGGCGAGCGCCAGCAGGAGCGCGATCGCATCGTCGTGGCCAGGGTCGCAGTCGAGGATGATGTCCGTCATGGGGCGATGATGGCGTCCACCTCGGCTGCCGTTGGCAGCGAGGGTTGCGCGCCTGGGCGAGAAGCCGCGAGCGCCCCGGCGGCGCAGGCCCACCCCAGCGCTTCCGAGCGCTCCTTGCCCTGCAGCAGCGCCACGACCAGTGCTGCGCAGAACGCGTCGCCGGCTGCCGTGCCGTCCACCGCTTTGATGCGCGGCGGCCGTGCCCGGGCGACCTCCCGGCCGCCCTGCAGCAGCACCGCGCCCTCCGCGCCCAAGGTCAACGCGACCAGCCCGAGGTAAGGACCTACGAGCTCGTACTCGTAGGGGTTGACGACCAGCAGGTCGGGCTCGAGCACCAGCGGGCCTCGCGCGGGTGCAGCGTTCAAGCAGAAGAAACGTGCCCCGGCAGCCGCCGCGGCGACCACCGCGCTCGGGATCTCCTGCTGGCACATGACCGCGTCAGCCTCGCCCACCTCCACGTCGCCGGGAGTCAGCCGCCGGTTCGCCCCCGGCGCGACCACGATCACGTTCTCGCCGCTCGTCTCGACCAGGATCAGCGCGACGCCGCTCTCTCCTTCGTCGCGCACGACGCCAGTGGTGTCGACGCCCTCTCGCTTCAGCGATCCCAACACCAGATCATCCACACCGACTCGCCCGACGAACCGCACCCGAGCACCGAGTCGCGCTGCCGCGACGGCCTGATTCGCGCCCTTACCACCCGGGACACGCTCAAACACCGCATCGGTAACCGTCTCGCCCGGACGCGGCAGCCGCTCGCAACGGGCAACGAGATCGACGTTCGCCGATCCCACAACCGTTATCCCGGGCGCGGACGACACGCTGCGGATCCTAAGTGGTCGTCGCCGTCAGTCCGGTCGCACCGCCGGCTGGCGTCAGCGCAGGATGCCGGTGTGCCCAAGCGAGTAGGTCCCCGGCTGGGGCCACACGCACAGCCCGTGGGGGCCCTGGCCGACGGGGATCGTTGCGCGCAGGTGGCCCGTGCGGGTATCGATCGCGTAGACAACCGCGTTGTAGCGCCCGCTCAGCCATAGCGTGCTGCCGTCGGCCGACACGCCGCCCATGTCAGGGCTGGCGGGTAACGGCAGTTGCCAGGTCTTGACCACGCGCCGGGTCCGGAAGCTGACGACCGAGATCGACCCCGCCTGGCGGTTGGAGACGTACAGGAACCGGGCGTTGCGGCTCGGGTAGAGCCCGTGGGCGCCCGCGCCGGTCTTGAGGAAGCCGATCACCCGGAACGTCGACGGGTTGATCTCCCACAGGCCGCCGTTCAGCTGGTCGGCGGTGTAGAGCGTGCGACCGTCGGGGGACAGCTTGACATCCTGGGGGCTGGCCAGCCCGCGGTCGAGCACCAACGTCCGGAGCACCCGTTGGGTCCGGAGGTCGACCTCGATCATCCGGCCGGCGAACTCACAGCTCGCGAACGCATAGCGTCCGCCGGGGGAGAAATCCATGTGATCGACCCCACGGCAGGCGGGCACCGACAGCGAGTGCACCAGGCGCATCGTGCGGGGGTCACGAAAGTCGAGCCGCTCCAGGCGTTCGGCCACGACGATCGCGAACCGGCCGTCGGGGGTGAAGTACAGGTTGTAGGGGTCCTCCACCCGTATCGGGCGGCCAGGGCGGCTCGTGTGCGGATTGATCGGAGTTAGGGTGTTGCCCACGTCGTTGTCCACGTACAGCGTCCGCAGGTCATAGGAGGGCGTGACGTGCTGCGGCAGCGCTCCGGTGGGGAACTGCTCGACGATCCGCATCGTCCGCTGGCTGATCACGTCGACCGTGTTGCTCATGCTGTTGGGCACGTAGACCAGCGCCGGGTCCCCTCGCACGGCCGGGCTGAGGTCTCCCGCCCCGTCGGCGCGGTAGATGTTCACTGCGGTTGATCGCCCGAGGCCCACGGCGGCCTGGGGCAGCGGCGACAGCTTGGCCGTGGTCGACGATGTGCTGCGGTGGCGGGTAGAACCGCCGCACCCCCCGAGCGCGAGCGCCACCATCACGGAGGCCAGGGCAACCCCGAGGCCGGGCGTGCGCGCCAGCCTGCCCGGGGCGGTCACGGCGCGCACAAGCACGGCCGGCAGGCTGTCAGCGCTCGATGCGCATCGCCTTGGCGGTTGGTGAGGATTCTCACAGGACAACTGCGGATCCGGCTGGGGGCGTGGTGTCGTTGGCTAGGCTCGCTGGCATTAGCTGCGTGTTCTCAACCTCGATTGTGACGCCGTGACCCCGGCTGGTTCATGGTCAGCTCGGGCAAGATCTACGCGCGGCGCGGCCGTGCTGTCCGCACTCGCCGTCGCGCTGGCCGGCGCCGGGTGCGGGGGCGGCGGCGCCACGAGCACCGGCTCGGGACGGCGGGCGGCGGTCCATACGCATGGCTCGAAGGTCGCCCGGACCAAGCCGGCCCCGGCGCATCCGGTGAGCCTGGCCTACCGCTCGCTGTATTCGCTGCCGGCGCCGCTGCGAGATCCGGCCGGCGCCGTGCTCGGCGACGGACGCTTCGCGCTGGTCGGAGGGCTCGACGCCGCCGACAGCTCGAGTGCGGGCATCGTGCTCGCGGATCTGCACGGCGTCTTGCACACCGCGAGCCTCCCGCTGGCCCAGCACGACGCGCAGGGGGCGCAGCTCGGCGGCCTGGTCTACGTGTTCGGCGGCGGGTCCCTCTCCGAGCTGGATCACATCATCAGCTTCGATCCGGCGAGCGGAGTCGTGCGCACCGTTGGCGCGCTGCCCCACACCCAATCGGACGTCGCGGTGACCGCGTCGGACGGCACCGCCTACGTCGTGGGCGGCTATGACGGGACGAACTGGCTGGACACGATCCTCGCCTGGCGCCCGGGCTCCCGTGTCCGCGTGGTCGGGCATCTGCCGGTCGGGCTGCGCTACTCGGCGGCCAGCGCCGTCGATGGGCAGATCCTGATTATCGGCGGCTCGACTCCCAACGCCGCCAGCGATGCCATCTACCGCTTCGACCCCGCCACCGGGCGCGTGGCGCAGATCGGCCGGCTCCCGGAGCCGATCACCCACGCCGGGGCGGCGACGGTCGGCTCGTTCGTGTATCTGGTCGGCGGCCGCGGCGACAACCTGGACTCTCAGAGCGCGAATGTCTGGTCGATCGATCCGCGCACCGGTTCGGTCCGGCGGGCGGGTCGGTTGCCCGAGCCGCTCTCGGATACCGGCGTCCTGTCGATCGGCGGGGCGATCGTGGTCGTCGGGGGACTCTCGCCCGCGGGCAGCACCGCGGCCGGCGTCGGAGAGCTGGTGCCGAGCGGCTAGCGCGATCGATAACGTCGGGCCTCGACGGTCAGCACATATCCGGTGACAGTGCGAAGCTGCGCCGAGCTCAGGGGGTGAGGCACCGGCATCTCCCGCACAAACTCGAGCATCGCTTCGCGGCTCACGTGTAGGGCGAGCAGGTCGCCGCCCTGACGGCGGGAGGACTGGCGTCCGGTAAGTGAATGGCAGACCCCGCAGTCCTCCGAGAAGAGCGTCTGTCCGGCAGGGTGCCGCGCTCCGCCGGCGGACCCGCAACCCGCCAGGGCGGCCGCGACCACCAGGGCTGTGAGCACGGCTGCGCGGCGCATCCGGCAAGGCTACGACGAGCTCCTGGGAGGCAGCGCCCTCCGAGCGCGCCGCACCGCGCATCAGTCCAGTCGCCGGGCACCCCGCATCAGTCCAGTGGCCGGGCACCCCCATCAGCCATCAGCGCCCGCCAAACCCGCTCCGGTCTCATCGGGAGCTGCCTCATCCGCACCCCTCCGGTCGCCGCTGCGATCGCGTTCGCCACGGCCCCCGGGACGCCCACGACGGGTGCCTCGCCGACCCCTTTGGCGCCGTAGGGTCCCTCGGGCGCCGGGACCTCCACGATCTCGGTGTCGATCGGCGGGGTGATGGCGGCGGTCGGCAGCGCGTAGTCAACGAACGTGCCGGTTGTGAGCTGGCCCTGGCGGTCGTAAGCCAACTCCTCCAGGAGCGCCCATCCCAGACCTTGCGCCGCCCCGCCGCGCATCTGACCCTCCACGAGCGCCGGGTTGAGCGCACGGCCCACGTCCTGGGCGATGACGTGTCCCAGCACGGTCACCGCGCCGGTGTCGCGATCGACCCGAACGTGTGACAGATGGGCGGCGGCCTGTGGTGCCTGGGGCTGCGCGACGCGTCCGTGGCCCTCGACCGGGGCGTGGGGGCTGCCGAAGCGGAGAATCTTGCGCGCCAGTTCGTCGATCGGCTGTGCCTTGGCCGGCACACCCTTGGGTTGCACTGCTCCGTCGACGATCTCCAGGTCCTCGGGGGCGATCTCGAGTTCCTCGGCCGCCACGGCCAGCAACTGTTCGCGCGCCTCGATTGCGGCGCGCTGCACCGCGCGGCCCACCGTGTAGGTGACCTTGCTGCCTCCGCTCGTCCCGGCGTACGGTGCGCTGGTGGTGTCGGCGTTGACGACCCGGACGAGTGCCGGGTCGACCCCGAACGCGTCGGCCGCGATGCTGGCAAACCCGGTCTCGACGCCGGTCATGTCCGCCGCCCCGGTGATGACCGTCAGGCGGCCGTCGGCGTCAAGTCGGCATGCCGCAGCGGCCGGTTCATAGCCCCCGGGCCACCATCCGACCGCAAGACCGATGCCCTCACCGTCAGGCAGCTCGCCCCGCCGGGCCCACATCGGATGATCCCGTACGCGCTCCAGGCACTGACGAGCCCCGAACACCGGGAACGGCTGCCCCGACGGCGCCCGGTCGCCTTGCACCGCGACATTGCGCAGCCGGAGCTCGAGCGGGTCGAGCGCCAGACGCCGGGCGAGCTCGTCGATCAGCGATTCGACCGCGAACGCGGCGGGTGCTGCGGTCGGCGCACGGTAGGCGCCGAAAGTCACGCGGTTGGTCGCGACGCCGAGCGCGGTCAGCTCGTATGCGCCCCAGCGGTAGGGCCCGGCGGCGAGCATCGCGGCGATCGATTCCACGCCGAGGTCCTCGGTCGTTCCGCGGTCGATGAGCACGCGTGAGCGAATGCCGGTCAGCTGTCCGTCCGCCTCGGCGCCAAGCTCCAAGGCCAGCACCTCGGCGCCCGCAGGATTCGTGGCTGCGATGTCCTCGCTGCGGGTCATGGCCAGGCGCACCGGCCGGCGCAGGACGACAGCGGCAGAGGCGACCAGCGGCTCGATGATCATCATCTTGCCGCCGAACGCGCCGCCCAGCGGCGCGGTGCGAACCCGGACGCGGTCGGTAGGCAGACCAAATAGCGTTGCCAACGAGTCCCGGGTTGCGAACGGCGCCTGCGTCGCGCTGTTGACGATCAGCTCACCGTCGGGCTCGACCCATGCTGTCGCGGTCTGCGGCTCCAGGTAGCCCTGGTACATCCATGGCGTCGTGAACCGTCCGCGCAGCACGACGTGGCTGGCCGCCAGCGCGGCATCGACGTCGCCGTGCGCGAGCCGCGCCGTACCGAGCACGTTCTCGGAGAGCTCTTCGCCTTCGCCGATCCCGCCGGCCGACACGGCAGCATGGGCATCGCCGAGATCCGATCCGGCGCCTTGCGCTCGCACCATCACGCGGGCGCGTGACGCGCCTGGCCGGGCGGCGGCCTCCAGGTCGAGCACGGGCTCGAGCGGCTCGAGCTCAACCTCCACCAGCTCCGCACCGTCTTGCGCCAGCGCCTCGCTCTCGGCCACCACCAGCGCCACCGGCTGGCCGGCGTAAACGACCTCCTCGCGGGCCAGGGGCTCGTACAGGCGCCCCGGCCCGGTGCCGACAATCGGCAGGTCCCCAGCCGTCAAGATCGCGACCACGCCCGGAAGCGCCATCGCTGCGCCTGTCCGGACGGCGGAGATCATCGCGTGTGCCTCGTGCGCGAGAACCAGTCGCGCGTGCAACAGCCCCGGGACGGGCACATCCGCGGCGAACCGAGTGGTCCCGCGCACCTTCGGCTCTGAGTCACGGCGCGGGGTTGAGACGCCGATTGCGCCCATATCGGCAACCTATCAGCGCGCAATGCCAGCCCGAAGCTTCCTTGAGACACTGCAGTGATGCCGGTCGCTTCACAGGTGTCGCCTGCCTTCCGCTGGGTCATGGCGGCCGCTTCGCCGGTCGTTCGGGGGTGGGGTCGTCTTGAGGTGTCGGGCGTTGAGCAGTTTCCGAGCTCGGGGCCGGTGCTGCTGGCGGGCAACCACGATTCGTGGTGGGATCCCGTCGTGATCGGGATCGCTGCCCTCGAGCGGCGTCAGATACAGGCGTTGGCGAAGTCGTCGCTCTGGAAGAGCGCGGTGTTGGCCAAGGTCCTGGACGGGATGGGCCAGATCCCGATCGACCGCGGGAGCCGGGACGCGGCGGCGCTCGACCGAGCCATCTCCGAGCTTCGCCGGGGGGCCTGCATCGGCATATTTCTCGAGGGCACACGGTCTAAGGGCCGGGCCCTGCGCGCCCGCAGCGGTCTCGGCCGGATCGCGCAGGCGGTACCGGAGGCTCAGATCGTGTGCTGCGCGGTCGAGGGGACGGTCGATCTGGTCCGCTTCCCTACACGCCCGCGCCTGCGTGTTCGATTCTTCCGGCCGACCCAGGGGCCGCTCGCCTCCGGAGAGAGCGCCGACGAACTCACTGCGCGGCTGCTTGCCGAGATCCGGTCGGCGGCGCCGCTAGCCGCGCACGGGCGACGGGTCGGCCGCTAGCCAAGCCGCCCGGTTACGCTCTGCGTAGATCCCCGGTACGGAGAGGACAGGTCCTCGCAAATGTTCAGCCGCAGAACCAAGATCGTCGCGACGCTCGGCCCGGCTACCGATCCGCCGGGAGTACTCGACTCGTTGGTGGCAGCTGGACTTGATTGCGCGCGCCTGAACTGCTCGCACGGCACGGCCGAGGATCTGCGGCGTCGAGCTGGGGAGGTCCGTAGCGCCGCTGCGGCTGCGAGGCGATCGGTGGGGCTGATGTTCGACCTGCAGGGACCGAAGCTGCGGCTGTCGGCCGGCATCATGCCCAGGATCGTGCAGGCCGGGGAGGTCGTGACGTTCTTCGGGGGCGAGGCCGCAGCGTCGGATGACCGCATCGCCGTGGACTTCGTCGACTTCCCGCGGCTGGTGTCCGAGCGCTCGGAGATCGTCATCGGCGACGGGGTGCCGCGTCTGGTGGTCGAGTCCTCGGGACCGGGGGAGGTCGTCGCGCGGGCGCTCTCGACCGGGGAGCTGGCGCCGCGCAAGGGAATCAACGTGACCTATGCGCGGCCCGAGCTGCCGGCGATCACCGAGAAGGATCTTCGCGACCTCGCGCTGGCGGCCGAGCTCGGGGCCGACTTCGTTGCGCTGTCGTTTGTCCGGTCGGCGGCGGACATCGAGCAGCTTCGCTCGCTCCTGGAGGAGCGTGGCTGGCGCGGGCGGACGGTGGCCAAGATCGAGAAGGTCGAGGCCTACGAGCACCTCGACGAGATCATTGAGGTCGCGGACGGTGTGATGGTCGCCCGCGGGGATTACGGGGTCGAGGCGGGAGTCTCCCATGTGCCGCTCATGCAGAAGGACACGATCTACCGCGCGACTCAGGCGGGCAAGCTGGTTATCACCGCGACGCAGATGCTCGAGTCGATGATCCATACGCCGGAGCCCACACGCGCAGAGGCCACGGATGTCGCCAACGCCGTGATCGACGGGACCTCGGCGGTGATGCTGTCCGCCGAGACGAGCATCGGCGAGTATCCGGTCGAGGCGGTGCGAGAGATGTCCCAGCTCGCTGAAGCGGCCGAGGAGTTCCCGGAGATCCACGGGCGGGCGCGGGCCGGCGTGCGGGACACGCCTGCCGCCGCGGTGATGCACGCTGCCGTCGAGCTGGCTGAGGAGCTCGATGCTGTCGCGCTGCTGGTCCCGACCTCGCTGGGCGGCTCGCCGCGATCCTGCGCCAAGTACCGCCGACGACGGCCGATCATCGCCCTCCCGCACGATCAGGCGGTCGCCGATCAGCTCACGCTCGAGTGGGGCGTCTACGCCAGACCGATGCCGATGACCGAGTCCGTGGACGATCTGATCGAGTCCGCTCTGCTCACCGCCAAGGATTTCGCTGGCCTGCCGACGGGCGCTCGGGTTGTCATCACCGCCGGGCGGCAGACCGGAGCCGCTGGGGCCACAAACCTGATCACCGTGCGCGAGATCCCGTGAGAACATCACCGATTGAGGCGGGGCGGTCATAGGCCAGCCGGTGGTAGTGGTGCACGGGGGCGCCGGGAGCCTGGGCGAGGAGCTGCGCGAGCACGGGGCCGCTTGCCGAGATGCGCTCAGGACGGCGCTCGAGTCGGCCGCGGCCGTGCTGGAGGTGGGACAGGACGCGGTCGAGGCCGTGCGGTCGGCGGTCTCGGTGCTGGAGTCCTTTCCGCTGTTCAACGCGGGCCACGGCTCGGCGTTGTGCGCAGACGGCACGGTTGAGATGAGCGCGGCGCTGATGCGCGGATCAGACCGGGCCGCGGGGGCCGTCGCCGTGGTCACGCGCACCGAGCATCCGATCTTCGCTGCGCACGCGCTGCTGGACGCGCGGCAGGTGCTGATGGTCGGCGAGCCCGCCGATGCGTGCGCGGCCGCTAATGGGGCCCAGCAACGGGAGCCGGGTCATTTCGTGACTGACCGGCAGCTCCAGCGCCTCCAGGAGCCGGCCGGCAACGCCGAGGGAGGGCATGGGACCGTGGGGGCCGTCTGCCTCGATTCCAACGGTCTGCTGGCGGCGGCCACGTCGACGGGAGGCCTGGTCGGCCAGCGGCCCGGCCGCGTTGGCGACACGCCGTTGATCGGAGCGGGCACGTGGGCCGATCGGCACGTCGCCGTGTCGTGTACCGGTGACGGGGAAGCGTTCATTCGAGTCGGGGCCGCACGACTGCTGGCCTTCCTGGTCGAGCACGGCGCCACGCTGGACGCCGCAGCTCGAGCGGCGCTCGACGATGTCGAGCGATGCCGTGGAGGCGGAGGGCTGATAGCCGTTGATCTCCGCGGAGACGTGGCGATGCCGTTCTCGACCGAGGCGATGCCGCGCGGGGTCTGGCGTCTGGGCGAGGAGCCGACGCTGGACCTTTCCTAACGGTTGCGGCGCGGGGCGAGAACGGGGTGGGTACGGGGTGTGGTGGCGCGCGGGTGGTGATCGGCGGACACGGCGAGAAACGGGCTGGTGAGGGGGTGTTGGTCGCAGCGGGGGGCGTGCGCCGTCGATGAACCCCTCGGAGGCGGGAGTGGAGCCGGTCAACTTCGCAACGGCGAGCGTCGAAACGGTGGCTGGGAAGTTGACGATGGCCATCGCGGTCAACTTCGCACTCGTCGTTTGCGCCCGCTCGGGTGAGAAGTTGACCGACTGAATGCTGACATGCTGCTCGTGGGACCGACTCAATTGGCCACACGCCCTCCCGGGAGCGACCCCTGCCCGCACCCCGACGCCCGCCTTCGCTTCATTGCGCCGTTTTTCGCCTCCGAGCGAGCACTGATCTGCGGGCGAACTAGGTGAGGGCGGACATGCGATCCGGGACGACCACGATCACGCTGGGCGCACTGGTCCTCGTGCTCGTGGCCGAGGCTGTCGCCCTGTTCCTGGGGCAGCGTCGCCTGTTCTGGGTGGCTGTGGATGCAACCGGCTCGCGGCTGCTGGGTTATCTGCTGGCGATGCCCGGGACCGTGCTGCACGAGAGCGCGCACTACCTGGCGTGCGTGATCCTGCGCGTGCCGGTCGGTGGGCAGCTTCGCACGCCCGACGGCCGCCGCGCCCGTGTTCGTCTGTTCCATCCGCGGCGTGACCCGGTCAGCGGGTCGGTGACGCTCGGCATGGTTCCCCACGCCGCCACCGACCCGCTGCGCGGCGCGCTGATCGCGGTGGCGCCGCTGTTGCTGGTGCCCCCGCTGCTGGTGGCGATCGCGCTCGGCGTGGCCGGCAACGGCGACCCGGCGCAGCTGCGCCACATCCTGCCCCACCTGGCGGCCTGGAAGCTCGGGCTGCTGGCGTATGTAGCGTTCTCCTGCGGCCAGGCGGCGTTCCCGTCCTCCGGCGATCACATCGGAGTGCTGGGAGGACTTGGGCTGATCGCGCTGGGCGCCGCGATCATCTCCGTGATCGTCGGCGAGGGAGGCGAGGCCGAGCTGACCAACCTCACCCGTGACGCTTGCGTGCTGTTCGCCGTGCCGGCGCTGACCAGCGCGCTCAGCCTCGTCGTGCTCGGCGCGATCGCGCGCCGGCGACGCAGGGTGTAGCCGGACCTTGGCGTTTAAGGCTCATTTCCTATACCTTCACCGCGCGATATTGGATCGAACCTTCCGGGAGATGTTGGTATGAACCTCAGCGAGCTGAAAAAGCGGGTTGATTCGGGCGAGATCGACACGGTCCTGCTGGCCCTGACCGACATGCAAGGTCGGCTCCAGGGCAAGCGTTTCACCGCGCGTCATTTCGTCGAGGAGGTGGCTGAGCATGGGGCGGAGGGCTGCAATTATCTGTTGGCGGTCGACGTCGAGATGAACACGGTTGACGGGTACGCGATGTCTTCATGGGAGCGCGGCTACGGCGACTTTGCGCTGCGCCCGGATCTCTCGACGCTTCGCCCGGTGCCGTGGCAGGAAGGCACGGCGATGTGCCTGGCCGACCTCGCCTGGGAGGACGGTGCGGACGTCGTGGCGTCCCCGCGACAGATCCTGCGCGCCCAGCTGACGCGCCTGGCGGAGCGGGGTTGGACCGCCAACGCCGGCACCGAGCTCGAGTTCATGCTGTTCAGAGAAACCTACGAGTCGGCCTGGCACAAGGGCTATCGCGCGCTCGAACCGGCCAACCTCTACAACGTCGACTATTCGCTGCTCGGCACCGCGCGTGTCGAGCCGCTGCTCCGCCGAATCCGCAACTGCATGGAGCAGGCTGGCCTGGCGGTGGAGAACTCCAAGGGCGAATGCAATCTCGGCCAGCACGAAATCAACTTCCGTTACGCCGAGGCGCTGAAGGCGGCCGACGAGCACTCGATCTACAAGAACGCGGCCAAGGAGATCGCCGCCCAGGACGGCATGGCGATCAGCTTCATAGCGAAGTTCGACGAGCGGGAGGGCAGCTCGTGTCACATCCATTTCTCGCTCGCCGACGAGCAGGGGATGGTGTTCGCGCGCGACCGGGGGGTGTTCGAGTCCTTCCTGGCCGGCCAGCTGGCGTGCCTGCGCGAGCTGACCCTGCTGCTGGCGCCGAATGTCAACTCCTATAAGCGCTATGCCGAGGGTTCGTTTGCGCCGACGACCGTCGCCTGGGCGCCGGACAACCGGACCTGCGCGCTCCGGGTGGTCGGGCACGGAGCCGCGCTGCGCTTCGAGAACCGCACCGGCGGCTCTGACCTGAACCCGTACACAGCCCTGAGCGCGATCATCGCGGCCGGCCTGCACGGCGTTGGCGAGCGTCTGGAGCTCGAGCAGGCCCACCAGGGCAACGCATATCTGGCCACTGACAAGCCGCGCCTGCCCGGGACGCTGCGTGAGGCGAGGGATCTGTTTGCGGCCAGCGAGGTGGCTCGGGCCGCGTTCGGCCAGGAGGTCGTCGACCATTACGTGCACGCCGCCGACGTCGAGCTGGCCGCATTTGAGGCGGCCGTGACCGATTGGGAGCGGTTCCGCGGATTCGAACGTCTATGAGCGACGCGGCGGTCGAGCTTGCGGCCATGCTGGATTCGGTCGCGTCGCTGGACACCGTGTTCGCTCCGGTGCGCTCGCAGACCGCCTTTGAGGAGACCGTTGAGCGTCTCGGGACCGCGATCAAGCTGGGGCTCCTGCCTCCCGGCACACGCCTGCCCGCCGAGCGCGACCTGTGCGCGAAGCTGGGGATCTCGCGTTCGACACTGCGACAGGCGCTGGTGGCGCTGGCTCAAAGCGGTCACCTGTACGCCACCCGCGGGCGCGGCGGCGGGACGTTCGTGGCCAACCCACAGCCGCCGGCGCCCCCGCCCTCCTCGGACGTGCTCGCCGCCTGGCGCGACGTATGTGACGAGCGCATGGCGGTCGAAGTCGGCGTCGCGGTGCTCGCCGCGGCGCGGGCGGAGCCGGAGGCGCTCGATGTGCTCGATGAGCTGGTCGTCGCGCTCGACGGGATGCTGGAGGACTTCTCCGCCTACCGCCAGGCCGATGTCCGCTTTCACGTCGTCCTGGCGGAGTCGACCCACAGCCCCCGCCTTGTGACCGCGATGACCGAGGCACAGGGCGCGATGACCGGGCTGATCACGCTGATCGCCCACCCGCCGGAGGTGCTGGACTCCTCAAATGCCCAGCACCGGCGGCTGGTGACAGCACTGCGGCGACACGATGAGGCGGGCGCCGTGCGTGAGATAGTCGAGCACCTGCGCGGCACCGAGCACGTTCTGGCGGGGCTGTTGCCGAAGGTTTTGCCACGGCAATTGGACGGCGGTTCTCCGCGCGCCAATGAAGGTTTTGCCGCGGAGCCTTGACGGCGGTCGTCGGCGCGCATATCTTTCCCGCGCTAAGGATGGACCATAAGACCTTTTACCGAGGAGGGGCCGGATGGCGAACGCCGCCGAGACGCTGACCAGCGACGAACAGAGGCTGGCTGAGCTTGGGTACAAGCAGGAGCTGCACCGGGGTTGGAGCAGCTTCTCCAACTTCGCGATCTCGTTCTCGATCATCTCGGTGCTGGCCGGATGCTTCACCACCTACGGCCAGGCGTTCAACAACGGCGGCCCGATCGCGATCTCGATCCTGTGGCCGTTGATCAGCATCCTGATCCTGGTCGGCGTGGCGTTCCCGATGTCTGAGCTCGCCTCGGCGTTCCCCACAGCGGGCGGCATCTACTACTGGGCATCGAAGCTCGGCGGCGCGGGCTGGGGCTGGTTCACCGGCTGGTTCAACCTGATCGGGCTGGTGGCGGTGGTCGCGTCGGTGGACTTCGTCTGCGCAACCTTCCTGATGAACATCCTCGGCTTATACAACCTGCACTTCATCTTCAACTTCGCCAAAGCGGCGGCGGGGACCAACGTCCATTACACCGCGCACGTCAACTTCGCGCTGTTCGCCGTGATCCTGCTGATCCACGGGCTACTCAACGTCTTCTCCAGCCACCTCGTCTCGCTGTTCAACACGATCTCGGTCTGGTGGCACGTGATCGGTGTCGCCGTGATCGTGGTGATCCTCGTGCTCGTCCCCTCCCACCACGCGAGCCTCAGCTACGTGTTCGGGCACCGGATCAACAACTCGGGCTTCAGCAACGGCATGTACTGGTACTACATTCTGCCGGTCGGCTTCCTGCTGACCATGTACACGATCACCGGCTACGACGCCTCGGCCCACGTCTCGGAGGAGACGCACGGCGCGGCCGACTCGGCGCCCAAGGGCGTGTGGCGCTCGGTGTTCTACTCGGCCGTGATCGGCTGGATCGTGCTGTTGGCGATCACCTTCGCGATTCAGAAGAGCAAGGAGCCGACGATCCTCAAGTCGGCCTTCCCGGCGCTGACGATCTTCGAGACCGCGCTGACCACGTCCGCCGCGAAGGCCGTGATCCTGATCTCCACCGTTGGCCAGCTGTTCTGCGGGATGGCGTGCGTGACCAGCGCCTCGCGGATGACGTTCGCCTTCTCGCGCGACGGCGCGGTGCCCGGCCACAACCTGTGGCGGCGCCTGGGCAAGAACCGGACGCCGACCTACGCCGTGCTGTTCGTCTGCATGTTCGCGCTGATCATCACGCTCCCGGCGTACTTCCCTAACTCGCTCGGCACGCCGGTTGCGTTCCTCGCCGTCACGTCGATCTCGGTGATCGGCTTGTACATCGCCTACACGATCCCGATCTACCTGCGCTGGCGCAAGGGCGACGACTTCCAGCCCGGGCCGTGGACCAACGGGCGCAAGTACCGATGGATGAACCCGATCGGGATCGTCTGGGTCGCGATCTGCGTGATCATCTTCTGCCTGCCGTTCACCCCGGCGGGCGTCTACTTCGGCAAGACGTTCAGCTGGTCGTCGGTCAACTACGCGCCGCTGGTGACGATCGCCGTGATAGCCGCCGTCACGATCTGGTTCGCGACCTCGGCGAAGCGCACGTTCAAGGGACCGATCCGCACGATCGACTTCGCCGATGGCGGTGGCGGTGGCGGTGGCGAGGTGATCGGTACCGCGCCGGCGAGCCCGTCCGACCTCTAGCTTCGGGTTCGCGCGTTGGACCAGACCCTGAGGGTGATCGAGCCCGCCACCGAGGCGGTGCTGCAGGAGATACCGCGGGCCGATGCCGGCGATGTGGACTGGGCGGTGGCCCGGGCCAAGGCCGCGTTTCCGGCCTGGCGCGCGGTGGCTCCGGCGGAGCGCGCGGCGCTGCTGCGCTCACTGGCCGACGCGCTGTCGGCGCAGCGCGAGGAGCTGGCGCGACTGGAGGCGCGCAATGCCGGCAAGCCGATCGGCGATGCGAGGGGCGAGATGGACATGGTGGCGCAGACGATCGGCTACTACGCCGGCGCGCCTGAGCGGCTGCTCGGAGATTCGATTCCGGTCAGCGACGGCCAGGCCTGGACGGTGCGCGAGCCGCTCGGGGTGGTGGGGCTGATAGTGCCCTGGAACTTCCCGCTGACGATCGCCGCGTGGAAGCTCGGCCCGGCGCTCGCGGCGGGCAATACCGTCGTGCTCAAGCCGGCCGAGCTGACGCCGCTGACGGCGCTGCGTTTCTCTGAGATCGCGCTGGAGGCGGGTCTGCCCGAGGGCGTGGTGAACGTGGTCGTGGGGCCGGGCTCGGTCTGCGGCCGGCGCCTGGTGGAGCACCCGGACGTCGCGAAGATTGCCTTCACCGGCTCCACCGAGGTCGGCCGTTCGATCGCCGCCGGGGCGGCGCAGACGATCAAGCGGGTGACGCTGGAGTTGGGCGGTAAATCGCCCAACATCGTGTTCGCCGACGCCGATCTCCAAGCTGCCGCGGCGGCGGCCCCGGGGGCCGTGTTCGGCAACGCCGGCCAGGACTGCTGCGCGCGCTCGCGGATCCTCGTCCAGGCCGAGGCGCTGGACGAGTTCATGGGACTGCTGGAGGACGCGGTGGGCGCGATCACGGTGGGCGACCCGCTCGCGGAGACAACCCAGATGGGCCCGCTGATCTCCGCCGCCCAGCGCGAGGCCGTGTCCTCGTTCGTCAACGGCGAGGCGCCGGTGGCGATCCAGGGCCACAAGCCAGCGGGTCCCGGCTTCTGGTTCGCCCCGACCGTCCTCTGCCCGGTAGACCCGGACGCGCGAGCCGCTCGCGAGGAGATCTTCGGTCCGGTGGCAGTCGTGATCCCGTTCCGCGACGAGGAGGAGGCGATTCGGCTGGCCAACGACACGATCTACGGGCTCTCCGGTTCGATCTGGACCGGCGACGGCGGCCGAGCGCTGCGGGTCGCACGCGCGCTTGACGCCGGCGTGCTCTCGATCAACTCCAACACCTCGGTGCGCGTTTCGACACCGTTCGGTGGCTTCAAGCAGTCGGGCTACGGCCGCGAGCTGGGATCCCACGCGCTGGATGCCTACACCGAGGTCAAGTCGATCTTCTTCGCGACCTGATGAGGCTCCAGGAAAAAGTGTGCGTGATCACCGGCGCGGCCGGTGGGATCGGGGGCGCCACGGCCGAGGTTTTCGCGCGCGAAGGTGCGCGGGTGGTGGGCGTCGACCTGCTTGAGCACGCAGTCGGAGACGTTTCGCTGCAGGCCGACCTCACCTCCGAGCCGGAGGTCGCCGGGATGTATGAACGCGTGCGCAACCAGCTGGGGCGGATCGACGTGTTGTTCAACAACGCGGGTATCTCGCCGACCGACGACGCGTCCGTGCTCGACACCGGGATCGACGCCTGGGAGCGCGTGCAGGCGACCAACCTGCGCAGCGTGTTTCTGTGCTGCAAGCACGGGATCCCGCACCTGCTGGCGAACCAGCCACCCACGCGCGGCTCGGTGATCAACACGGCCTCGTTCGTGGCCGTCTTGGGCTCAGCGACATCGCAGATCTCCTACACGGCGTCCAAGGGCGGAGTGCTGGCCCTGTCACGCGAGCTCGGCGTCGAGTTCGGGCGCCGCGGCGTGCGCGTCAACGCGCTGTGCCCCGGCCCGGTCGACACGCCGCTGCTGCGCGAGCTCTACGCCAGCGATCCGGTCCAGGCGCAGCGCCGGATGGTGCACGTTCCGATGGGACGCTTCGCGCGGGCCGACGAGATCGCCAACGCGGTCCTGTTCTTGGCCAGCGACGAGTCAAGCTATGTCAACGCCACCGGCTTCTTGGTCGACGGCGGGATCAGCGGGGCCTACACGACGCCGCTATGAGTGGCGACCACTAGGCTTGCGTAGTGCCGATTCGGCGTTTCCTCAAGGGTCGCGTGGCCAAGGAGCCGCCGGTGTCGATCGGCGACCCGCGCCTGGAGGGCTGGGAGACGGTCAGCGTGTTCGACGAGCAGACCACGGCGCTGGCCTGGCGTGACCAGCTGCGAGGGATGGGCGTCGCGGCGAGTCTCACCGCCGATCACCCGCTCGATCGTCATGGGCGGGGCGAGGTCTACCTCGTCGTGCCGCCGGAGCAGTGGTCACGCGCCAACGAGATCGTCGACAACATCGACTGAGCTTCGCCGTGGACCGGCTGGTTAGAGGCAGCCTGCTGCATTAACGGTCACGATCAGTGCTTCGAAGTCGGTTCCGTAGACGATGATCGTGGTGCCTGTGGCGGAACTGTGGACGAGTTCGCGAGTGCGGGCGCACGTTCGGCTGCTCCACCCGCGCAGTTAGTGACGGAGCCTGCTGAAGCCCCGCGACGCGTAGCCGGCACCGATGATCAGATCAGCGCGCTCCCGGCCGTCTGGCTGTCTCACAGCCAACTGGTCCAGACCGGACTGAGCCAAGGTTCCGCTGCCGGGTAGCAATGGGGTCCAAGTCGCGAATCGGCACGCACGCGGCGCGCCAGCGAACCGCGCTTCCCGCGGGGCAGATTCCCCCCCGGTGTCGATTGAGCCTGGGATCGAGGCAGCGCACGAGTTCGAGGTCGAAGGCCGGTTGCTGACCGACGTCGGTGGCACGTTCGGCTTCTCGGTTCTCTCCACGCCGCTACGGAGCAGTGTCCGGGTCGTCGCTGGTGGTCTTAGGGGGGACGCCTTTCCACAGGCCCGGTGCAGCACGATCAGCATGCCGGCAAACACGATGCAATCCCCGATGCTCATTACGTTGGGCAGCGGACCGGGCACCGGAATGATGTCGCCCAGCCACAGCAGGTGGGGATGGGCCAGCAGCGCTGAATTGTGAAAGCCCCCGCCCTCGGTCAGCCCCGCCAGCCGTTGGGCGGTCGCCGCGGCCGGCATCACGCCCCCGTTGACCATGATCGCCAGCGCATTAATCAGCGCTCCGGCTCCGACCGTCGTGACGCCGGGGATGCGGCGGTTGGCCAGCAGGAACAGGCCGATCATCACGTAGGTGGCGATGTGGATCGCGATGTGAAGCAGCCGGTTACCGCCGGGCGCGACCGTGGTGATGAGCACCTGCAGTGCAAGGGCCAGCGGCGCGGTCCAGACACCTCGCAGGCGCAGCTCGGAAAGACGTCTGAGGTGCCCGCCAGACAGGGGGACGCTGATCAGGCACAGCGCGGCGATGACGATCAGGATCACGCGACGCTCCGCAGGATTCGACGGACTCCGACTCCGACCCCGACCTCGGCCCCGGTGTCCGCGCCGGTGCGGGACTCGAGCCAGTGCGTCGCCCGTCGGCCATCGAGCGGCCGGCCGATCGCGTAACCCTGCGCGGCGTCGCACCCGAGCGCCTCCAGTTCGGGCAGCAGCGACTCGTCTTCGACCCCCTCGGCGATGGCCCGCATACCCAGGTTATGGGCGAGATCGATGATCGAGTTCACGACGATCGTTTCGCTGGAGCCCTCGGCCATTCGGCCCACGAACGACTGGTCGATCTTGACCTCGGAAACGGGGAGATCAGCGAGGTAGGCCAGCGACGAGTAGCCGGTCCCGAAATCGTCGATCGAGATCTCCACGCCGCAACCATCGAGCTCTTGGAGCACCGAGCGCGCGATCACCGGGTCGGCCATCAGGGTGCTCTCGGTGATCTCGAGCTTGAGCCGGCTGGGGGCAACGCCCGCGCGGGCCAGCGCGGTCAGCACCCGCGTCGTGAAGTCGTCGTCGACGAGCACCTGGCTGGAGATGTTCACCGCGACGGTGATGTCGAGCCCCATCGCGCGCCACTGTGCGGCTTGGGCGAGCGCGAGGTCGATCACCCTCTGGGTGAGCGCCTTGATCAGGTTCGTGTGCTCGGCCATGCTGATGAACGACGCCGGTGCCAAGAGGCCCAGATCGGGATGCGCCCAACGCACCAGCGCCTCCACGGCGAGCACCTTGTCGGTACGAAAATCCAGCTGGGGCTGGTACCAGACCACGATCCCCTCGCCCTGCACCGCGGAGTGCAGCTCGGCGGTGAGCGCCAGCTTGGCCGGACTGTGGTGATCATGGCGCTCGTCGTAGTGCGCGACCGCGGTGCGGGCCTCCTTGGCTCGGTACATCGCAACGTCGGCCTTCTGCATCAGCGTCTCGACGGCGGCGCCATGCAAGGGGAACTGGGCGATGCCAACGCTGGCCTGTGTGTCGACGACCATCTGCTCGAGCTCGAACGGCTGGCGCAGAGACTGGGCCAGCCGCTCCGCCACGTGCCCGGATTCAGCGCGGCCGGTGCCCGTGGTGAGGACGCCGAACTCGTCACCTCCGAGGCGCGCGATCAGATCGTTGGCACCCAGTGCTGCGCGGAAGCGCACGGCGACCTGCTGGAGCAGCAGGTCGCCGTAGCGATGACCGAGCGTGTCGTTGACGTCTTTGAACCGGTTCAGGTCGATCAGCATCACGCTCGATCGACGGCGCTCGTGCTTGATCGCCTGCGTGAGGGCATCGTTGAAGGCCGCGCGATTGGGAAGGCCGGTGAGTGGATCGTGGCGTGCCGCGTGCTCGTTGCGCGCGCTCTGCCACGTCGCGTTGTAGATCGCCGCCACCGGAGCCAGGCACAGCGGGACAAGCAGGACGGAATACGATGTCGCCGCGATCACGATCGGCGCCAGCAGTAGCATCACGCCGCCGGTGACGGCGACAAACCCCGCGTCGTTGCGGAAGTAGCGCCGGATCGGAACTCCCTGGTACAGCGACACCGCGACCCCGACGACGCCGGTGTTGACCAAGAAGAAAGCGCCCGCGCCCGCCATCATGCCGGGCAGGTCTGCGCTGGAGAAGGGATGTGAGGACCCTAGAAGCGGCGCCACCGAGAGCCAGCGCATGACGATCAGCGCCGATGCCATCGAGAGCGCGTACTGGCCGAGATTGAACCGGATGCGCCACCACGGCTTGCCTGACGCCAGGTCCTGAACCACCGACGCGGCGCTCTGGGCGATCAATGCGGGGGCCAGACCGCCGGCCAGCAGAACGGCCATCGCGAACGACGTCGAGAGGGTGATCTGCTCGTCGTTGCCCCGGCGAGGGATCTTCACCGGGAGCATCTCGCCGAGCATCACCCCGGCCGAGAGCATGGCGAAGGTAAGTGGATTGTGGTGGATGTAGCGAAGGCTGATCGAGCCCGACAGCAATGCGACCAGCGCGCACGCCGCCACGAAGATCGCGCCGCAATAGATCCGGACGCCCGAAAGCCGTTTCATCACGAGTGAGGACATCAACGGGCGCGCGTTGCGATCCCTGACGACGCGCGCCCGCCGGGGTCCTAGAACTTGTTTCCGGCTCCCGCGGCCACCGCGACCGCCGCAATGGCGGCCAGGGCAGAGCAAGCACGGTAGAGATTGAACTTCTTCATTTGTACCTCCATGTAGTGGTGAGCGGCCGTCTCGCGGCGCCCCCTGAGTGAGCCGTATCGGCAGCGCTTTGAGGAACTTGAGTGCGGATTGCTGAACTTCCATGAATAATGGAGATGTTTGGCGAGCCAGCCGGCGATCTTCGACCGCAGCGGGCGCGGCGCGCTAACTTTGGACCGTGCTGGTGCTCATGGTGCAGTTCGACGAGGCTCGCCTTCACCCGGGCCGCGTCAATCTGCTCGAGCCGCTCGTGCTGCTCGTGCTCGTCGTCTGCATGGGGTTGATCACAGTGCCGCTGTTGGGGCTGCTCGTGTCACGCTCGCGGGGCGCACGGCGCTCCTGGCTGAGCGAGCGGCGCCGGCTGCGCGCGGCCGCCAACGCCGAGGTTCGGGCGCGAGCGCTGATGAGCGAGCTTTGCCCCCATGGTTGGCAGGCGCAGATAACGCTGATCGGGTCAGACGAGGAGCGCCCCGGATCACATGAGGAGCAGCCAAGCGCAGCGCCCAGCGCCGAGCGGGCTCGTGTCGCGCTTGACTGGACCGAGCTCCAGGTGCCGGGCGGCCGCCCGGCGGTGATGCGGCGGGTGTGGGCGCCGACGATCGGCGAGGCGCTCGATGCGATGGTCGCCGACCGTCGCACCGACGAGACGCTTGAGCAGATCGAGCAGGGCGCGGTCGCCGACGGCGCCCTGTGGCCCGACCTGTAGTCCACAGTTCCAAGTGCTTCCCTCGGTAAATATGAACCCCTTCGAGCGGCCCCACTAACCTCGATCCTCGGGAGGGGTAAGCAGCCGGTGCCGAAGACGGGCTGACCGC
>ODAK010001175.1_pt1 | contig 29222 bp, 31 predicted proteins | sample 1539591 | NCBI WGS metagenome assembly ODAK01 (sample SAMEA3539303, study PRJEB22396) | soil metagenome | biome: tundra; feature: field; material: soil | place: USA | collected 2010-05 | depth 0.15 m
CGATTAGTGCTGTGACACCACATCTTGTGCCCGCGCAGTTAACGCGCCAGCCCCTTAGGTCTTGAGGTCATGATGCTCGGGGCATAGGCGGGCCAAATTCGCGAGCTCGGTGGGTCCGTCGTCCCCGTAGTCGACGTGGCAGTGGTCGACTTCTAAGCCACGCCGCTTGCCGCATTGTGCGACCACGCAGGTGCGGTCCCGGACCAAGAGTGTGGCCTCCAGCCGTTGGGGCAGGTCACGCCGGGTGCCGGTCACGGTGCGCACGTCGACCCCGTCCTTGACCAAGAGTTGCATGCCGCCCTCGCCGACCAACTCGACCACCGCATCGACCGATACCGGCCCGATGCCTTCGATCTCGCAGAGTTCGTCACCGACGGCGGTGCCCCGTCGCAAGGCCTCCGCGTCGACGATCACGATGGTATGGGGCCGGGCCCCGGAACCCGCCGCCCCCTCGGGCCCGCCGGCGAGCAGCGAAAGAAAGGCGTCGAGGCGATGGGCATCGAGTGACTGGCCCTTCCCTGCTGCCTTCCAGCGCTCCTTGGCCATGGCCTCGAGCCGGGGTGCCACCCGGGCCCATTGCACATCGTCGCAGGAGAATCCGCCTCGTACCCCGCCCTCAGGATTCTGATGGCAGCGGAAGTGCCGCCACTGGTGCACCCGGTCCCGGGTGGCCCGTTCGGTCTCCTTGGATCGGGCTGCCGCTCGCATGCGAGATGCGCTATCGCTCATCTCCTGGTGGGACGCCCCCCGCTCGACCAGCTCCAACAATGTGTCGGCGCTGCCGGGGGCTGCCGCCTCGCTGTCGCTCATCAATTTGAGCTGCGAGCTGGACAGATCGGCCTCATGGAGGGCCTCGGTCAGGCCCTCATCGGTGCTGGCCCGTTGCGCCGCCGCCAACCGGCCCTTGGCGACGCCCGACGACGAGCCTGAGACCGCAGCCAGCCAGTCGACGGCCGACCCGTGACCGACCTTCGCATAGGAGCCACTTTCGACCACGACCGGGGTGAACAGGGCCAGGCCCGACGAGGCAGCCCGCTCCGCTTCGGCGAACAGGTCGGCGAGACAACGGGCCTCGTCGCCCGACACCATGTGGGGCGCCGCCGCACGGACCACCGCCTGGAGGCTGCGCACGGCACGTTCGAGTTCGCGGTGGAGCGTCTGGGCCGCCGCCGTCGCCGTCGCCGCCGTCGTCGGCGTCGGCGTCCGCGCCTGCGGCGGCGCGGGCGACAACGCTGGGGACTGCGCCTGTGTTGGGGACAGCGCCTGTGTCAGGGGAACCACACCATGAGCGTACGGAAGGGGTGTGACACGGCAGTGTGTGACGCAAGAGTCCCCGAACCCGGGGGCATCGGGGTACCCTTCGACTATCCAGGAACCAGGAACCAGGAACACATGGACGACAAGAGGGGTGGAGAGCATGAGCACGAAGACGCAGAAGAAGGGGATATCGCTCTTTCGAGCCAAGGACGCGGTCGACCTGATGGATACCGACCTGATGTCGAAGCCGGAGATGTCGCCCGACACCGAGGCCGCTTTCGGTACCACTCTCGCCGCTGGTTTGGGGGCGGGGGCGCAAACCAAAGTGTTGCTGCGCCAGAGCAAGGACGAAGGCGGATTCAGCCTGGTGACCCTGTGGTTCAAGCCGGGTTACCCACTTCCCCGCCACACCCACAACGTCGACTGCGTCTACTACGTGATCAGCGGCTCAGCGATCATGGGGAACCAGACCTTGCGGGCGGGGGACGGCTTCTTCGTCCCAGAGGATGCTCCGTATCAGTACAGCGCCGGCCCCGAAGGCGTGGAAGTCCTCGAGATTCGCCACGGCGTGGAACATTTCGACATGAAGATCCCTGATTTCCGTCCAGACGTCGTCAGCGCCGTGAACCAGCTGGCTCAGGAGCGGCGGAACGAATGGGAGCAGATGCACGTCAGTCCCACCATGGCGGCCAACGGAACCAACGGAACCAACGGAGCCAACGGGGCCTCCTGAGCCCCGAACGTCGGCCACGGGCCCGATCGGCCCGCCAAATAGCCCTGCGTACGCCCGGGAGGGTCCCGCAGCGCCAGTAGCCTTGAGTCCCTATGTCCCTCCGGTTGCTCGATCTGCGTGGCACCCTCCCCCCCTTCGATCACGTCCTCCCGCGCCCGGCCGACCCGGGCGCCGACGTGCATGAGGCGGTGGCGGAGGTGTTGCGCCGGGTCCGCAGTGAGGGGGACCAGGCCATCGTCGAGTTCACCCTGAAGTTCGACGGCGTCGAACTGACCGCCCCGACCATCCGTGTCCCGCCGCAAGAGATCGCGGACGCCCTGGAGCGGATCGACCCCGACCTCCGCCGTGCGCTCGAGCTGGCCTATGCCCGCATCGTGGCCTACCACGCCCACGAAGGCACCCCGCCCGGCGTCTTCGAGTCGGGTGGGGTGACCGTGGCGCATCTGTCGCGCCCCGTGTCGCGGGCCGGCATCTATGCACCCGGCGGCCGAGCCCGGTACCCGTCCACCGTCTTGATGTGCGCCGCGCCCGCGCGGGTCGCCGGGGTGGCCGACATTGCGCTCTGCGTCCCACCGGCCGCCGACGGCAAGGTCGACGACGCCACGCTGGCCGCGGCGGCCATCGCCGGCATCACCGAGGTCTACCGCATCGGCGGCGCCCAGGCCGTGGGGGCCATGGCGTACGGCACCGCGACCATCCCCCGGGTCGACGTCATCGCCGGCCCCGGTAACGCCTATGTCGCCGAGGCAAAGCGCCAGGTCAGCGGGGTCGTCGGTGTGGCGTCGGCCTTCGCCGGCCCCTCCGAGATCGTGGTCGTCGCCGGTCCCGAAGGGGCGCCCGACCTCGCCGACCTGGCCGAGTTCGCCGCCATCGACCTCGTGGTGCAGGCCGAGCACGGCCCCGACGGCCTCGCCTGGTTGGTGACGTGGGACGCATCGTTGTTGGCCGCCGTCAGCTCCGAAGTCGACCGCATCGTGGCGGCCTCACCTCGGCGGGCCGATCTCGAATCGACGCTCGCCAGCTCGGGGATCGCCTGCCTCGTCGATACGCCGCACGCCGCCATGGCGGTCGCCAACACCGTGGCTCCCGAGCACCTCCAGATCATGGCGGACCCAGGCCTGTTGGACCTGGTGCAGAACGCCGGCGCGGTGTTCCTCGGTCCGTGGTCCCCGGCCAGCCTGGGCGACTACATCGCCGGGCCCAATCACGTGCTGCCCACCAATCGCACCGCTCGCTTCTCGTCTGCGCTGCGGGCCGACGACTTCCGTCGTCACATCCACGCCGTCACCGTCAGTACCGATGCGCTCTCGACACTGGGGCCGCCGGTCATCACCCTGGCCGAGACCGAAGGCCTGCCCGCGCACGCCGACTCGGTGCGCCGTCGGCTCGCCGCCCTGGGCGCCCGGACCGCCCGGACCGCCCAGACCCGATGAGCTCCCTCCCGCCGATACGACCCGACCTCTCGCTCACCGAGGGCTACCACTCGCCCCAGGTCGAGGCCGAGGTGCGGCTCAACACGAACGAGTCGCCCTTCCCGCCTCCGGAGAAATGGAGCCAGGATCTCCTGCGCGCCCTGGCGGACGTGGCGTTCCACCGCTACCCGGACCGGCCGGCCATAGAACTGCGCGCCGCCATCGCCGCGCTCCACGACGTGACCCCTGAAGAGGTCTTCTGTGCCAACGGCTCCAACGAGGTGCTCCAGTGCCTCCTCCTGGCGTACGGGGGGCCCGGGCGCAAGGCGGCCCTGTTCGAGCCGACGTATGCCCTGCACTCCCACATCAGCCGGCTGACCGGCACCGCGGTCGTCGAAGGGGGACGCACCGAGGACTTCCGGATCGATCTCGAAGAAGCCCACGCCCTGCTCGCACGGGAGAAGCCCGAGATCACCTTCCTCTGCTCGCCCAACAACCCGACGGGCGGCGCCGAGCCGCAGGCGACCTTTGCCGGCATCCTGGCGGTGGCGCCGGGGCTCGTGGTCGTCGATGAGGCGTACGGTCAGTTCTCATCTTGGAGCGCTCTCGACCTGCGGGGGCCCGACCACCCCGGGCTCGTGGTCACCCGCACGTTCTCCAAGACGTGGGCCATGGCCGGGGCGCGCCTCGGCTACCTGATCGCGGACCCACAGGTGGTGCTGGCCTGCGAGGCCGTCGTGTTGCCGTACCACCTGTCGGCGCAGACGCAGCTGGCCGGGCTGTTGGCACTCGAGTACACCGACGAGATGGAAGCCCGGGTGGCGTGCATCGCCGAGGAGCGGGGCCGGGTGGCGGCCGCCCTGGGCCGTTTGCCGGTTGAAAGCTGGCCGTCGGATGCCAACTTCATCCTCTTCCGCCCCTTGCACGACGACGCGGACAAGGTCTGGAACGGACTGCTCGAGCGTTCCGTGCTGATCCGCAACTGCGCCAGCTGGGACGGGCTGCTCGGGTGCCTGCGGGTGACCATCGGGCGGCCGGACGAGAACGATCGATTCCTGAGTGCCCTGGAGGAATGCCTGCGATGACGAGGACCGCGTCCAAGGACCGTACGACCAAGGAGACCACGATCGAGGCGTCCCTGGACATCGACGGCACGGGGACGGTGGACGTCTCGACCGGGTTGCCGTTCTTCGACCACATGGTCGAGCAGCTGGGCCGCCACGCCTCGTTCGATCTGATGGTGCACGCCCAGGGCGACCTGCACGTGGACGCCCATCACACGGTGGAGGACGTCGGCATCGTGCTCGGGGGCTGCCTGGCCGAGGCATTGGGCGACAAGCGGGGTATTCGACGTTTTGCGTCCATGCTGTTGCCGCTCGACGAGGCTCTCATGGAGGTCGCGCTCGACCTCTCCGGCCGTCCCTTCCTGGCCTACGAGGTCGAATTCGCGCCCGACGCGGCCGGGCTGGGGTCGCCGCCGTTCGACCCCCAACTGGCCGAGGAGTTCTGGCGCGCCTTCGCCACGGCGGGCAACCTCACGCTGCACATCCGCCGCCGCGAGGGCAAGAACACCCACCACATGCTCGAGGCGGGGTTCAAGGGCGTGGCGCGGTGCCTGCGTGACGCGGTGCGTATCGAGGGGGCGGCGATCCCGTCGACCAAGGGGAGCCTGTGATCCCGAGGATCGCCGTGCTCGACTACGGCATCGGGAACCTCCGGTCGGCCGAGAAGGCTCTGCAACACGTCGGCGCGGCGGCCCACCTCGTCACCGACCCGGCCGAGGTCGAGGCAGCCGACGCCGTGGTATTGCCGGGCGTCGGCGCGTTCGGGGCGTGCGCCCGTGCGTTGCGCGACAGCGGCCTGGAGGCGGCGGCACAGGGGGCGATCGCGGCGGGAGTGCCGTTCCTGGCCGTGTGCGTCGGGTTCCAGCTTCTCTACGAGGGCTCGGACGAGAGCCCCGAGGCGGCGGGGTTGGGCGTCTTCGCCGGGCAGGTCGTGCTCCTGCCGCCGACGGAGAAGCATCCGCAGATGCAGTGGAACCAGCTGGAGATCGTGGGCGACTCGGCCCCGGCGCCGTTGCGCGGCCTGGGGGAGCGGCCCTGGGTCTATTTCGTGCACTCGTACGCCCCACCCGTGGGCGCTGAGACGGTGGCGGTCTGTGACTACGGGGGCCCGGTCGCCGCGCTGGTGGTCGACGGCAACGTCTGGGGCGCGCAGTTTCACCCCGAGAAGTCGGGCCGCAGCGGCTTGGCGTTGTTGGCGAACTTCGTCGCCCTGGCTGCGTGATCCTGTATCCAGCCATCGATCTGCGCGACGGGGGAGCCGTGCGGTTGACCCAGGGCGACTTCGCCCGGGAGAAGCGCTATGGCGATCCGCTGGCGCTGGCCGCCACGTTCGTCGAGGGCGGCGCATCGTGGATCCACGTCGTCGACCTCAATGCGGCCCGCACCGGCGTGCCGCACGAGCGGGCGCTGCTGGCTCGCATCGTCGAGTTGGCGGGGCGCGTCCGGGTGCAGACCGGTGGGGGCATCCGCACGGAGGACGACGTGGCGGCGGTACTCGACCTCGGCGTGTCCCGGGTCGTGCTCGGCACCACCGCGTTGAAGGACCCCGCGCTGACCACCCGGTGTGTCCGACGCTGGCCGGGACAGGTGGCGGTGGGGCTCGACTACAGCGGAGCCGAGATCGCCGTGCACGGGTGGGAGGAGCGTTCGCCCCTCTCCATCCCGGCCGTGCTCGCACAGTGGCACGACGAACCGCTCGGCGCGGTGGTGGCGACGTCCATCGCCCGCGACGGCATGCTCGAAGGCCCCGACCTGGCCGGGCTGCGCACGTTGCTGTCGCTCACGCCGCACCCGGTCATCGCGTCGGGTGGGGTGGGGACGCTCGACGACCTGGCGGCCCTGGCTGCGTTGCGCGTCGGTCAGCGGACATTGGACGGCGTGATCGTCGGCAAGGCCTTGGTCGAGGGTCGCTTCAGCGTGGAGGAGGCGGTGGCCGCATGCGCAGCGTCCGTCTGATTCCGTGCCTCGACGTCACCGACGGGCGCGTCGTCAAGGGGGTGCAGTTCGTCGACCTCACCGACGAGGGCGACCCGGTCGAACTGGCGGCACGCTATGACGCCGAGGGCGCCGACGAGCTCACCTTCCTCGACATCACGGCCTCTTCCGACGGCCGCGACACCATGGTCTCGGTGGTGGCGCGGACGGCCGAACAGGTCTTCATCCCCCTCACCGTCGGCGGGGGCGTGCGGGAGGCGGAGGACGCGCGCCGCCTCCTCAGAGCCGGTGCCGACAAGGTGGCGGTGAACACGGCCGCGGTGGAACGACCGTCGCTGGTGCGTGACATCGCGGACGAGTTCGGCGCGCAGTGCGCGGTGGTGGCCATCGACGCCCGGGCTCGAGCGGGCCGACCGGGGTGGCAGGTCTACACGCACGGTGGCCGGCGCCCGACGGAGCTCGATGTCGTCGCATGGGCCGTCGAGTGCGCCGCCAACGGGGCCGGCGAGATCCTCCTCACGTCCATGGACCGTGACGGCACCAGGGATGGTTTCGACCTGGAGCTCACCGCCACCGTGGTCGACGCCGTGGGGATCCCCGTGGTGGCGTCGGGGGGCGTGGGGACGCTGCAGCATCTTGTGGAGGGGGCCACGGTGGGCGGGGCCGATGCCGTGCTGGCGGCCTCGATCTTCCACCGCCGGGAGTTCACGCTGGGCCAGGCCAAGGCCTACATGGCGGCGCACGGGGTGAACGTCCGGCCGGCCTAATCCGATTGATGGTGCCCCCCTGACCTGCACGGCGGCGTTCGTGCGGTACCGTGCCAGGGTGGCGACGACGACAAGAAAGACGGCCGAGCCGGCCGTCATCGACGAGATGCAACCAATTTCGGTCCTCTTTGACCGGGTCCTGGTGCAGATGGGGCAGGGCGACGGTGAGCGGCGTTCCCGCGCCGGCATCCTGATCCCCGCCACGGCCCAGATCGCGCGCCGGCTCAGCTGGGCCGAGGCGGTGGCGGTCGGACCGCACGTGCGCACGGTCAAGGTGGGCGACACGGTCCTGTTCAATCCCGAGGACCGCTTCGAGGTGGAACTGCACGGCGAGGAGTACGTGATCCTGCGTGAGCGCGACATCCACGCCATCGCGTCGAAGCGCAACGACAGCGGGACAGGGTTGTATCTGTGAGCGCAGGACCAGTGAGCGCAGGGATCCCCCTCGCTGTCGACGACGAGCTCGTGAAGCTCGTCGACTTCGCCAAGGACGCCGACGGCCTGGTCCCCGCCATCGTCCAAGATGCCACCGACGGGACCGTGCTGACGCTGGCCTACATGGATGCCGAAGCCCTGCGACGCACGCTCGAGAGCGGCCGGTCGTGGTTCTACAGCCGCAGCCGCCAGGAGTACTGGCAGAAGGGCGAGACCTCGGGCGACCGCCAGTACGTGCGTGAGGTGCGCATGGACTGTGACGGTGACGCACTGGTGGTGCTGGTGGACCAGCACGGCCGCGGTGCCTGCCACACCGGCGAGCGCACGTGCTTCCACCGCACTCTCGGCGAGGGGCCCGGAGTGCCCCGTCCCTGACCATGCTGAGCTTCCGACCCGACGTGGTCGAGTTCGCCGCCTTGGCCAAGGAGCACGCCATCGTCCCGGTGTGGTGCGAGGTGGTGGCCGACACCCTCACGCCGGTGAGTGCATTCGCCAACCTGGTCGGCGACGGCGAAGGATTCCTGTTCGAATCGGTCGAGGGCGGCGAGCGGTGGGGCCGCTACTCGTTCGTCGGCCGCCGACCGCTGGCCACCCTTACGGCAAGGGGGAACGCAGTCACCGCGGCCGGGCGCCTCGGTCTCGGGTCGTCGGACCAGGGAATCCTCCAGGCCGTCGAGGCACTCCTCTCCCGCTTCCGTTCGCCGACGCTCGAAGGGCTCCCGCCCCTGCACGGCGGGTTGGTGGGGTATCTCGGGTACGACGTGGTGCGCGAGATCGAGCGACTGCCCGACGTGCCGCCCGACGACCTGTGCCACCCCGATGCCGCGCTCGTGGTCATCGGCCAGTTCGCCGCCTTCGACCATTGGCGCCAGCGCATCTCGCTCATCGACAACGTGGTGGTGCCCGGTCCGGAGGAAGCGACGGCCGAGGACCTGGCCGCGGCCTACGAGGCGGCGTGCGCCCGTCTCGAGGAGCTGGCCCGCGACTGCGCCCGGACCCGTTCGGGGGAGATGGTCCCGGCACCGAGCCCGGGCCTTGCGTCGGCCGAGGCCAGCCGCACCATGAGCGCGGAGGAGTACCGGGCGGCCATCGGCATCGCCAAGGAGTACATCACCGCGGGCGACATCTTCCAGGTCGTGCTCTCGCAGCGTTTCGACCTGCAGCTCGATGCGGACCCCTTCGATGTCTACCGGGCCCTGCGCCTGCTCAACCCGAGCCCGTACCTGTACTTCCTGCGCTTTCCCGAGGTGACCGTGGTGGGGGCCTCGCCCGAGCCGATGGTGCGCCTGCGCGAGGGCATCGTCACGTCGCGGCCGATCGCCGGCTCGCGCCCCCGGGGCGAGAACGAGCAGCACGACCGCCTGCTCGAGGGCGAGCTGGCCGAGGACCCCAAGGAGCTGGCGGAGCACATCATGCTGGTCGATCTGGCCCGCAACGACGTGGGCCGGGTCGTGCGCTACGGGACCGAGAAGGTCGACGAGCTGATGACGATCGAGCGCTACAGCCACATCATGCACATCACGTCGCAGGTCTCGGGAGAGCTGGCTGAGGACAAGGGACCCATCGACGTGCTCCGGGCCACCCTGCCCGCCGGGACCCTTTCGGGCGCGCCCAAGGTGCGCGCCATGGAGATCATCGACGAGCTGGAGCGGACCAAGCGCGGGGTCTACGGCGGCGTGGTGGGTTACATCGACTTCTCGGGCAACATCGACACCGCCATCGCCATCCGCACCATGGTGGTCTCGCCCGACGGCCGGGCCAGCGTGCAGGCCGGGGCCGGGATCGTGGCCGACAGCGACCCCGCGCGAGAGGACGAGGAGTGCGGGCAGAAGGTGCGTGCCTTGCTGGTGGCGGTGACGGCTGCCCGTGTGATGAGCGCGGCCCGGTCGTGACCCCGCTCGACGACCAGGTCGCCGCGTTGCGACACGGCGCCGGGGCCTACCTGCTCGGCCGCGACGTCTTCTCGGTCCGCGGCGACGACGCCGGGTCGTACCTTCAGGGGCAACTGAGCCAGGACGTGACGGCCCTGGGCATCGGCGCCAGTGCCGACTCGCTCCTCCTCCAACCCGACGGGAAGTTGACCGCGCTCCTGCGGGTCACCCGCGTCGACGGACAGGGCTTCGTGCTCGATACGGATGCCGGATTCGGCGACGCCATGGTGGCCCGGCTCAAGAAGTTCCTCCTGCGTTCGAAGGTGGAGATCGAGCGACTCCCCTGGCGCGGCCTGGCACTGCGGGGGGCGGAGGTGGGTCACGCCGCCGCCGGATTGCTGACCGTCCTCGAGGAGGGCGGTGTGCTGCGCCTTCCGTTCGAGTGGAACGGCTGGAGCGGGATCGACCTGTTGGGCCCCAAGGATCTGATCCTCGACCAGGTCCCGGAAGGGATCATCGCCTGTGAGCGGGAGGCCGTCGAGGCCTGCCGCATCGTCTCGGGCATCCCCGCCATGGGGAGCGAGCTGACCGACAAGACGATCGCGGCCGAGGCCGGTCTCGTGGAACGTACGGTCAGCTTCACCAAGGGGTGCTACACCGGCCAGGAGCTCGTGGCCCGCCTCGATGCGCGTGGCAACAACGTGCCGCGCCGGCTCGTCGGCGTCATCGGCGGTGACGACCGTGAGGGCGGTGATCGGCTGGCGTTCGGCATGACGCTGCACGCGGGCGAGCCCGAGCCCGCCGACGTCGCGACCGACAAGGTGGTCGGCACCGTGACCTCCGCCGCCTGGAGCCCCGAGCTCGAGGCGTGGGTCGCCCTGGCCTATCTGCACCGCACGGTCGACGCGCCGGGCCCGGTGCGGGTGCGCTCGGGTGACGGCCTCGGCGGTTCCCGTCCGGCCCGGGTGGCGCTGCTTCCCCTCCTCGGTGATCCCTGACCCGTGCGCGGCGGCCCCGCCGTCCTGCTCGTCGGAGGAAGCGCCTACTCGCTGATCGCGGCGTCCACGACGCCGTTCACGCTCCCGGCCGACGTGCTCACCGGTCTGGCCGTCGTCGGCATGGCCGTGCTGGTGATCGTGCGCTGGCCGCTGCGCCCCCGGCGCCCCCGGCCCGCCCGGCCCGCCCGGCCCGCTACGGGGGCACATCCGTACATGCCCTGGCTCATCGTCCTCGTCGTCTTCGTGGCCTGGGAGCTGTTCAACTACCTGGTCCACGGGAGCCGGGCCGATCATCCGACGCTCAGCTCCATCACCGATGCCAACGACCGCTTCTACATCCTCAAGGCACTGCTGTTCTTGGGGTGGATGGCGGCGGCCCTGGTGATCGTCCGGCAAGGATCACGCCGGCAGGCCGGGCGCAGGTGAGCGTCAGCACGGTGTCCTACGTGGTGTGGGCCGCCATCGGGGCGCTGGTGTTGCTGCTGTGGTGGCTCTCCTACGAGCGGCCCTCAGCGGTGGCGCACCCGGCCGACGTGGTGGGGAAGGTGGCTACGCATCCAGTCGGCCGGGTCGTCCTGGTCGTGGGCTTCATGTGGCTGGGCTGGCACCTCTTCGCCCGTTGATCTCAGTCCTTGCGGGTCAGCGCCACCACGGGGATGACCCGGGTGGTGTTGGCCTCGTACTCGGCAAAGCCGGGCATGATCTTCTTCTGGCGGTCGAAGATCTCGTCACGCTTGGGGCCGGTGACCTCCGTGGCCGTGGCGGCGTAGGTGTCGGGCCCGAACTCGACCTGCACGTCGGGGTGGGCCAACAGGTTGTAGTACCAGTCGGGGTTGGAGGGTGCGCCGCCCTTGGAGGCGAAGATGTAGATCGTCCCGACGTCCTCCGGCAGGCCCACCAACGGGTTGACCCGGGGCCGGCCCGACTTGGCGCCCTTGGTGGTGATGATCACCATCGGTGCCCCGGCGAACCCGGCGCCGACCTGGCCGGCGTTGGCGCGGAACTCGTCGATGATCGTCTGGTTGAAGTTGCTCATATCGGTCATGGGGTCGAGCCTAGGGACCGCTACGCTGGACCGATGCCCTCCTACCTGGCGGACATCCTGGCCACGCACCGAGCAGACGCCGGCCGCGATGGCCGGGACCTCGACGACCTTGTGGCGCAGGCCGCATCGCGGCCGGCGCCGCGGGACTTCGCCGCGGCCCTGCAGGGGAAGGGCATCTCATGCATCGCGGAGATCAAGCGCCGCTCGCCGTCCAAGGGCGATCTCGATCCTCACCTTGCACCCGATCTCGTGGCCAAGGACTACGTCGTCGGGGGTGCGTCCTGCCTCTCGGTGCTGACCGATGCGCGGTACTTCGGCGGCTCGGCGGACGACCTCCGCACCGCCCGGGCCGCGTGTGACCTCCCGGTCCTGCGCAAGGACTTCACGGTGTCCGAGCTCGACGTCGTCGACGCCCGCCTCATGGGGGCTGACGCCGTGCTGCTCATCGTGGCTGCGCTCACCGACGGGGAGTTGGCGCGGTTCCACCACAGGGCGACCACCCTCGGGTTGGCGACGTTGGTGGAGGTCCACGACGAGGCCGAGCTGGACGTGGCCCTCGGCGCCGGGGCACGCCTGATCGGGGTCAACCAACGGGACCTGCGTACCTTCGCCGTCGACCATGACCGTGCCCGGGCGTTGGCGGCACGTATCCCGGCGGACGTGGTGGCGGTGGCCGAATCGGGCATCCGCGACGGCGACGACGCCCGCCGGCTGGCGGATGCGGGCTACGACGCCATCCTGGTGGGGGAGACCCTGGTGCGTGCACCTGATCGCGCGGCCGCACTGCGGGCGCTCATCGGTCACCCGGTTGCAGCTCGATGAGCCCGGAGCTCTTCGTCAAGATCTGCGGCGTCACGTCCGAGGCGGATGCGTTGCTCTGCGTCAGTCTGGGGGCCGACGCGGTCGGGTTCATCTTCGCCCCCTCGGCGCGGCAGATCTCGGCGCAACTGGCGGGAGACATCGCCAAGCGCCTACCCCCGGAAATCCTGACCGTCGGGGTGTTCCGCGACGAGGCGCCACAGCGGGTGGTGGAGAAGGTGCAGCGGGCCGGTCTCGGTGCGGCCCAGCTCCACGGGCACGAGTCATCGCAGGAGACGGCCTGGGTCCGGGCCCGGCTCCCCCTGGTGATCAAGGCGTTTCCCGCCGGCGATCGCACGATCAGGCGCTTCGCCGAATTCGGGGCCGACTATCTCTTGATCGACGGTGCCAACCCCGGATCGGGCGAGGTGTTCGACTGGAGGTTGGCCGAAGGGGTGGCCGACCCGACCCGGCTCATCGTGTCGGGCGGCCTCCAGCCCCTCAACGTGGCCCAGGCGGTGGCCCATCTCCGCCCCTACGGTGTCGACGTCTCGTCGGGCGTCGAGTCGGCCCCCGGCCGCAAGGACCCGTTGAAGGTGCGTGACTTCATCGTCAACGCCCGCGCCGCCGCAGAGGAAGTAGACACGCGTGACCCCCTCGTCGCAGCTCCGAGCGACGACGAACCGTACGACTGGCGGGACACATGAGCAGCCTTATGAGCGAGCCCGGTTCCGACGGGCGCTTCGGTGAATTCGGGGGACGCTTCGTTCCCGAGTCCTTGATGCCGGCCTGCCTCGATCTCGAGCAGGCCTTCAAGGAGGCGTGGGCTGATCCCGAATTCCACCGGGAGCTCGACGATCTGTTGGCACACTACGCCGGGCGTCCCACGCCGGTCACCCAATGCCGACGACTCTCGGAGCAATTGGGCGTGCGCGTGCTGCTCAAGCGCGAGGACCTGGCGCACACCGGCTCGCACAAGATCAACAACGTGGTGGGCCAGGCGCTCCTCACGCGGCGCATGGGCAAGCGGCGCATCATCGCGGAGACCGGGGCAGGGCAGCACGGGGTGGCGTCGGCCACGGCGGCGGCGCTGTTCGGCCTCGAGTGCACCGTGTTCATGGGCGAGGTGGACACCAAGCGCCAGGAGCTGAACGTCTTCCGGATGGAGCTCCTGGGGGCCGAGGTGCGTACGGTGACCTCGGGCAGCCGCACCTTGAAGGATGCCGTGAACGAGGCCATGCGCGAGTGGGTCGCCTCGGTGGAGCACACGCACTATTGCCTCGGCTCGGTCATGGGGCCGCACCCCTTCCCCTACATGGTGCGCGAACTGCAGCGCGTGGTCGGTGACGAGGCGCACCGTCAGTGCCGCGAGATCCTCGACGGTGCCGACCCCGACGTCGTGGTGGCATGCGTCGGCGGCGGATCGAACGCCGCGGGGACATTCGCCGGGTTCGTGGATACGGCGGCGCGCCTGGTCGGTGTCGAGGCCGCCGGTGGCGCGGCCATCACCAACGGGATCCCGGGTGTCCTGCACGGCATGCATTCGCGGCTCCTGCAGGACGAAGCAGGTCAGATCCTCGAAGCGGAGTCGATCTCGGCCGGCCTCGACTACCCGGGGCTCGGACCCGAGCACGCCCACCTGGCCGCCATCGGCCGGGCCGAGTACAACACGGCCAACGACGCCGAGGTGCTCGACGCGTTCCGGTTGCTGTCGCACACCGAGGGGATCATCCCGGCCCTCGAATCGGCGCACGCGGTGGCCTGGGTGGCGCGCGCCGCGGGCACCGACGCCCTCCCCAAGGGCTCGACCGTCCTCATCACGCTGTCGGGCCGGGGCGACAAGGACGTGGCGCAGGTGCGTGAGATCTTCGGTCGCGCTCGTGCATGAGCTCGAAGCATCACTCCGGGCGGCGCGGTCCGAGGGCCGCAAGCTCTTGATCCCCTACCTCATGGGAGGCATGACCGACGACTGGGAACAGAGCCTGGCCGCCGTCGTGGCGGCCGGTGCCGATGCCGTCGAGGTCGGCATCCCGTTCTCGGACCCCATGATGGACGGACCGGTGATCCAGGAGGCGGCTCTCATGTCGCTGGGGCGGCGGACCGTCCCCGATCAGGTGCTCGACGGCATCGCCCGGGCCCAGGTCGCCGTGCCGGTGGCCGTGATGACGTACTACAACATCGTGTACCGGGCCGGGCACAAGCGCATGGCCAACTCCATGGTGGCAGCCGGAGTGAGCGGGGCCATCATTCCCGACCTCTCCCTGGAGGAGATCGCGCCCTGGGCCGAGGAGGCCGATGCAGCCGGCGTCGAGACCGTGCTGCTGGTCGCTCCGTCGAGCCCCGACGACCGGGTGGCGCGCATCTGCGACCGTGCCCGCGGCTTCGTCTATGCGGTGGCCCGCATGGGCGTCACCGGGGAACGGGCTGATCTGGGCGATGAGGCGCGCCAGGTGGTCGAGCGGATCCGCCGCCACACCGACATGCCGGTCTGCGTGGGTGTCGGTGTCTCGACGCCCGAGCAGGCGGCCGAGGTGTGCGAGGTGGCCGACGGAGTCGTCGTCGGCTCGGCGCTGGTGCGGCGACTCCTGGCCCGCGGCGGGCCCGAGGCGGCAGCCGAGTTCGTGGGCTCGCTCCGCCGCGCCATCGACGGAGGCGGGTAGCGGGCATGGGGACAGGACGCGTGGTGGTGATCACGGGCGCGTCGGCCGGCATCGGGCATGCGACGGCGGAACTGCTCCAAGGTCAGGGTTGGACCGTGGTCGGGGCCAGCCGGCGAGGTCCGTTGGTCATGGATGTCGACGACGACGAATCGGTGCGGGTGGGCGTGGCGGAGGTCGTCCAACGCCACGGTGGCCTGCAGGCGGTGGTGGCCTGCGCCGGGTGGGGCCTGGCCGGAGCGGCTGAGCAGACACCGCTTGCCGCGGCGAAAGAGCAGCTCGAGACGAACTTCTGGGGCACCGTGCGGGTGGTCCAGGCCGCGCTCCCGATCATGCGTGGCCAGGGCGAGGGGCGCCTGGTCCTCGTCAGCTCGATCGGTGGCGTGCTCGGCCTCCCCTTCCAGGCGTTCTACAGCGCCAGCAAGTTCGCGCTCGAGGGGTACGCCGAGGCCCTCGCCTACGAAGTCGACCCCTTCGGCATCGACGTGACGCTGATCGAACCCGGGAACGTGCGCACCGACTTCACCGCCAACCGGCGTGACGTGGTGCCGCCCGAGGGCGAGGATCCCTACGCCGCCATGGTGAGCAAGGCCATCGGCCTCATGGCGCGCGATGAAGCCGACGGCGTGCCACCGGCCGCCGTGGCGAGGGCCATCGCCCGGGTCCTGACCAGCCGCCGCCCGCGCCGGCGCGTCTCGGTGGGCAAGGTCGACGAGCGCGTCGGCATCATCGGGAAGCGGATCCTGCCCTACCGTGTCTTCGAGCGGGCGGCGAAGGGGAGCCTGGGCGTCTGAGGTCAGGTGGAGATCGCCCCGCGGCGGCGGAGGTCCGCGATCTCCTCGGGCATGTAGCCCACGGAGCGAAGGATGCTCTCGGTGTGCGAGCCCAGGTCGGGTGCCAGGCGATGGGGCGGATTGGCGGACGCACTCACTCGGACGAGGACGGCGAGCTCGCGGACGTTCCCCTTGGTGGGGTGGGGGAGCTCGGCCACCCGGCCCGTCCGGCGATTCTCCGGATCGTTCAAGAAGGCGTGGGCATTGCGCCCGACGGGCTCGGCCGCCGGCACCCCGGCCGCGCGGAACGCCGCCAGCCACGACGCCGTCCCCCGCTCCCTCATGCGAGCCGCCACCACGTCCGCCACGTTCACGTCGAGCTCGAGCACCCGGCCCAGGGCGGTGCGCTCAGCATCTTCGGTCGCCGCCACGCAGATCCATCCATCAGCAGTTTGATAGAGCCGTTCGAATGCGCTGAATCCATATTGCATCGGGTCGAGCCGACCGGCGCCCAGGACCTCACCAGCCTCGCCGGCCTCCCCGACGCGCCGGACGATGTGTGCCAGGTGGAACATCGTCGCGTTCAGCTGCGGATTCTCGATGTACAGCCCCTGGGCGTTCTGGCGTCGATGCAGCAAGCCCATCACGATGCACGCGGCACCGAGCATGCCGTTGCCGGGATCCTCGTTGCAGGGCGAGGGAAGGGGCTCGTTGAACTGCCCGGCGGCTTCGAACGTGACACCGACGAAGCCGGACATCATCGGTGCGAAGCTCTGACGCAGCATGTCAGGACCGTGCGAGCCCCAGCCGGGGGCGTAGAGGTAGATCAACCCGGGGTGGGTGGTGCTGACGTCGTCGTAGGCCAGCCCGAGACGTTCCGCTGCCCCGGGACGCAAATTGTGGTGGACGACGTCGGCCCATGCGAGCAGTCGATCGACGGCTGGCCGCAGGGCTGGATCCTTGAGATCCATGGCGATCGACCGCTTCCCGGCCTGGGCCGGGAAGAAGCACTGGTCGATCCCACGCAGTTGATCGCCCTGTGGCGGTTCCAGCTTTATGACGTCGGCTCCGAGGTCGACGAGCAGGCGCGAGGAGAACGGCCCGGCGAAGTAGGCACCGATATCGAGAATCTTCACGCCCTCGAGAAGCGGCCGTTCCCGCGGGGGCGAGGGCACGGCGGCACTGCCGGGGGGCCAGAGATGCGGTCCGCCCCACCCGCCGGCAAGGACCTCTTCGGTGTGCTCGCCGGGAACCGGGGCTCGAAGAGGGACAACAGTTCGAAGTGAGGGGAATTTCGCCGGGATCCCCACCTGCTGGACCCGACCCAGGACGGGATCGTCGATCTCCACGACCATGCCGTTGTGCTGGGCCTGCGGCTGGTCGAACACCTCGGTGGGCGACAGGTGCTCTATGGCGCAGACTTCGGCCCGGCGGAGCAGCTCGACCCAATGTGCACGCGGATGGGCGGCGATGCGGCGATGGAGCTCGGTCTCGAGAAGCTCGATCTGATCCGGTGTGAGCGGCTCGCCCATGTCCAACCCGCTGGCGCTCGGCGGGATGCGATCGTCGAGCTCGAGCACCTCCATCAGGCGCCCGAAGGCGCCCACCGCGCCGGTGTGGATGCCTATGTAGTGACCGTCGCTGCACACGAACGACCGGGTGATGAGGCGGGTGCCCACCGTCGAGTTCGGGCCTCCACCCTTTGCGGCCATGGCGGCCACCGATGCATCGGACTCGCTCCAGAGCATGGAGTGGTAGGCGAGTGCGCCGTCGAGGAGCGAGGTCTCGACGTGCCGGCCCACGCCGTCGTACGACCGCCGGTAGAGCGCGGCGAGCGTGCCGAGGAGCGCGAGGTACGACGCACCGAGCCCGGCTTGGGGCAGGCCCTCGAAGATCGGGCCATCGCGGTGCCCGGCCTGCTCGCCCATGGTGCCGACGAGGGCATGGACGAGCGCCTCCCTGCTGGCGACGTCCCGGTGCGGCCCGTCGCGGCCGAAGCCGGTAATGGAGCAGGAGACGAGCCCCCGATGGCGCGCGTGCAGTTCGGGAGCGCCCAAACCGAAGGCCTGGGCCCCGTCGCGATCCCACGTCTCCACGAAGACGTCGGCGTCCTCCAGCAGGCGGTGGAGGCTGTCTCGGGGCACCGGGTCCGCCACGTCCACGTCCACGTCCACGTCCAAGATGACGCTGCGCTTGTTGCGATTGCACACCGAGGCACCCTCGGGCGCCTGCCGGCGGAGCGGGCTCCCGCCCGGGGGCTCGATCCAGAGCACGTCGGCACCGTACGCGGCCATGAGCCCGGTGGCCCGGGCCCCGGCCATGTGCACGGAGCAGTCGACGACCCGCAGCCCGCGGAGAGGTCCGCCCGTCACGACCATCACCCCTGCTCCGTTCAGCCGCTCGAAGGGCACGGTTTACGCTCCGGCCGGGGCATGTGTCAAGAATGGCGCGTGCCGCACCGGTCCGGTAAGAAGCGTCGGTGCCGGTGATGGACCAGGTGGCGATCGTGGGGGTGGGCACCACACCCTTTGCGCGGTACCTGCCTGGTCGCACCATGGAGTCGCTGGCCGTCGAAGCGGCGAAGAATGCGATCCTCGACGCCGGCCTGGGCGCAGCGGATATCGACGGCATCTGCACGTCGGACTCCATGCGGCACGGATCCTTCGCTCCGGAGGCGGCCTCACTGCAGGAGGCCCTGGGCATTCCCGCCACCACGTGGACGGCGTCGGTCACGGTGCCGTTCTCGTTCCTCCTCATGGAGGCCGTGCATGCCGTCTTCGCCGGTTCGTGCACCACGGCGCTCATCGTGCACCCCGTGTACCGGATCGGCCCGGTCGGCGACGACCCGTTCCGACCGCGCATGGTGCCTGCGGCGAGATCGGTCGCGCCGGCCTTTCCCATGACCGACGGCTACGCCTCGTTCGCCGCGCGGTACGTGCAGCAGTACGGGGGATCCAGGATGGGGCTGGGACTGGTGGCCATCAACGACCGGCAGCACGCCGTGCACAATGCGCATGCCGTCATGCGCGAGCCGATGACGATGGACGACTACCTCAATGCCCGCATGGTCCGCTGGCCCTTGGGGCTCTTCGACATGGACCTCCCCATTGACGGTGCAGATGCGCTGGTCGTCACGCGGGCGGAGAGGGCTCGTGACAGGCCGAAGAAGGCGGTCTATGTCCATGCCACGAGTGCCGGCCGGACGGGACACCCGACGTTCGCCAACACAGAGAGCCTGGCGTACAACGGTCAGCACGTCGCCATCGCGGCCTTGAGGAGGAAGACCGGGCTGTGGATCGACGATGCCGACCTTCTCTACGCCTACGACGGCTATACGGTCATCACGGTGAACTGGCTGGAGAATCTCGGGTTTTGCGAGAAGGGCGAGGCCGGTTCGTTCTTGCGCGATTCGTGGGATCCGGTTACCGACGTGGCCAGGATCGGCGGGCGCGTTCCCATGAACAGCCACGGCGGGAACCTTTCCGAGGGCGGCACACAGGGCTCGGGTGACTTCCGGGAAGCCGTGCTGCAACTGCGAGGCGAATGTGGGGATCGCCAAGTGCCGGGCCACCCCAAGGTGGCGCTGCTCGCCATCGGGGGCATCTATATGAACTCCAGCCTCACCGTCCTGCGGACCGACTGATCGTGACGGGCCGGGTGAGCGATGCCGAGCTTGTGGCGCGCTATCGGGGCGTGGCCCTCGATCACGACAACAAGCGTCAGTTCGAGGGCTACCTCCATCACCGTCTCCTCATCAATCGCTGTCTCGACTGCGGCCACTGGATCAACCCCCCGCGATCGATGTGTCCCACCTGCTGGTCCGAGCGCGTCGAGGCACGGGAGGTGAGCGGGCGCGGCACCGTGCAGTGGTTCACCTTGCTCTACCAGGGGGCCGCGGACGCCGCGCCTTCCCGTCCCTACGTGGCCGTGGTGGTGGAGCTCGAGGAGCAGGCCAATCTCAGGATGCATTCGACGATGGTGCAGTGCGCTCCCACCGAGATCACGTGTGACATGGCGGTTGAGGTGGCGTGGCAGGACCGCGACGGCGCTCCTCTCCCGGTCTTCCGTCCGGTCGGTGCCGCGGAGGGACGCGTGCCCGGCCCCCCCGTCGTTGCCGTAGGGTCCAACGTGAGCGGAAAAAGGATGCTGAGGAAGGGTGACCATGGCTGAGGCAACGCAGTTCACGATCGGGGTCGACGTCAGTTGTCGCGACGGGGACTGCGGTGCGCTGATCCGTGTCGTCGTCAACCCGGTGACGCGGGAAGTGACGCATCTCGTCGTTGAGCCCAGGCATCGAGTGGGTCTGGGCCGGCTGGTGCCGCTCGACCTCGTGGAGGCCTCGGCCGACTCGGTGAAGCTCACCTGCACGTTGGCCGAGTTCGAGGCGCTGGACCTCGCCGAAGAGACGCGGTTTCTGCCCGGCAGCGGCCTCCTGCCCGGCTACGCGTCGAGCCAGGTCTTCGCACTTCCGTACTTCGGGCTGGGACCGGGAAACGTGACGCCTCCCGTGACCTTGGACGCCCTGCCGTTGGGGGAGGTTGCCGTGCGCCGAGGCGAGACGGTACACGCCGCAGACGGTGAGATCGGACGGGTCGAGGGATTGGTCATTGAGCCGGTCCATCATCATGTGACCCATTTCCTGCTCCAAGAGGGTCACCTCTGGGGGCGCAAGGAGGTGGCGATCCCCATCGGCGCCGTGACCGGGATCGACGAGAGCGGGATACGACTCAGCGTCACCAAGCAGGAAGTCGAGGACCTCTCGCCGGTGGACGTCGAGGACCTGATCGGGTCTGCCCCGTCCTGACTCAGGACGGGGGAAGCAGGATCAAGCAGCCGTTGTGGCCACCGAAGCCGAAGGAGTTCGACAAGACCGCCGAAGGTTCCCAGGGGAGGGGCTCGCCGTGCACCACCCGCAGTGTGATCTCGGGGTCCGGCTGTTCGTAGCCCGCGGTAGGCGGAATCAGCGAGTGGTGAATGGTCAGGGCCGCCGCCACCGCCTCGATGGCGCCGGCCGCACCCAAGCCGTGGCCTGTCACGCCCTTCGTCGAGGTGACCGGGGGACTCGGTTCCCCGAACACTTTGTTGATCGCCCGTGACTCGGCCAGATCGTTGAGCGGGGTCGAGGTCCCGTGCGCATTGATGTGCCCGACATCCGAGGGCGAGATGCCGGCGTCGGCCAGTGCGAGTTCCATGCAGGCGACCGCACCGGAGCCGTCGGGCGACGGAGCGGTGATGTGATAGGCATCGGCCGTACTGGCGGACCCGGCCAGCTCGGCGTAGATGGTGGCCCCGCGGGCGACGGCGCGATCCCATTCCTCGAGAACCAGGGCAGCGGAGCCCTCGGTCATGACGAAGCCGTCCCGGCGCACGTCGAAGGGGCGGGAGGAGCCTGAACTCGAGAGGGCCGTCATGTTGGAGAAGGCCGAGATGGCGACCGGGTGCATGCTGGCCTCGGCCCCGCCGCCCACCACGACGTCGCACCGACCGGAGGCGATGAGCCGTCCGGCTGCACCAAGGGCGTGGGTTCCGGCCGCGCACGCGGTCACGATCACCTCAGAGGGACCGTGCCAGCCCAGCCGCATGGAGATGCCAGCTGCGCCGGCATTCGCCATCATCATGGGGACCAGACGTGGGGAGACGCGGCGGGCGCCACGCTCGTTGTAGACGCCCACCTGCTCGGCCAGCGTGTCGAACCCCCCGACGCCGGTGGCGAAGATGACGCCCGACTTTGCCGGATCGGCGCCGATCTCGCCGGCATCCTTTACCGCCAGGTCGGCTGCGGCGATGCTGAATTGCGCGAACCGGTCGATCTGGCGCACCTCTTTGGGGCCGAACCACTGCTCGGGGTCGAAACCACGTACCTCGCCCCCCACGACCGAGGGGTGTAGGAGGCCTTCCCACAGCGCGTCGACGCCGACGCCACAGCACGTGACCGCCCCCAGTCCTGTGATCGCCACCCTCCGACCTTGGATCGGGACGCCATCGGGACCTATGCCAAGCTGCATCAGAGCTTGGAGGAGATCAGATCGAAGGCCTGGCCGATGGTGGTGACGTCTTCCAGCTCGGTCTCTTCCACGGTGACGTCGAAGGACTCCTCGAGGGCCATGACCAGTTCCACCAGGTCAAGGCTGTCGGCGTCGAGATCCTCGGCGAACTTGGCTTCCTTGGTGATCTTCTCCGCCGGCACCTGCAGCACCTCTACCGCGCACTCGCGAAACTTCTCGAACGCTGCGTCGCTGTCCACAATCTGCTCCTTGTTCGGTTCGGTCAATGCCCACGTTACAAGCCCATGCCCAGTCCGCCATCGACCGGCACCACGGCCCCGGTGATGTAGCCCGCCGCATCCGAGGCCAAGAACCCCACCACCCCGGCGATGTCGTCGGCGGACCCGATCCGGCCGAGCGGGACCTGGCCGGTCATCTGGGCTATGCGCTCGTCGCCCAGGGCGCTCGTCATGTCGGTGGCGACCAATCCGGGTGCCACGACGTTGACGGTGATCTGCCGGCTCCCCACTTCACGAGCGATGGCCCGGGCCATACCCACCAGGCCGGCCTTGGAGGCCGCATAGTTGGCCTGGCCCGGTAGTCCCACGTAGGCGCTGACCGACGAGAGGAAGACGATGCGCCCGGTGTGCAGGCGCAGCATCTTGGAGATGGCACGCTTGGCCACCCGGAACGATCCGGTCAGATTGGCGTCGATCACCTCGGTGAAGGCGTCCTCGCTCATGCGCAGCATGAGGCCGTCGCGGGTGATCCCGGCGTTGGCGACGAGGACCTCGACCGGTCCCCAGGTGCTCTCGATGGTGGCGAACGCCGATTCGACCTGCGCGGAGTCGGTGACGTCGCACCGCACGGCGAGGAAGCGGTCGGCGTCGAAGCCCTCGGGGGCGGGCGGGGGGTCGGCGGAGCGGTAGGTGGTGGCCACCTGGTCTCCGTTGGCCAGGAACCAGCGGACGCAGGCCGCGCCGATGCCTCGATTCCCGCCGGTGATGAGGACGACGGCCATGCGGTCAGGTCCGGTCCGGGACGCGCATCCAGACCAGGGGCTGGCCGTCCTGCACGCGCTCTCCTGCCGCAGCCAACCACCCGATGACCTGGCCGGCGAAGGGAGTGCGCACTTCGGTGACGCCGACCCTTCCGACCACATCGCCGACGGCGACGACCGAGATGGCATCCGCGTCGGGGCCACCATCGGTGCCGGGCAGGAGGCCGGTTCCCGGTGCCCGCAGCGACTCTTCGGGGGTGAAGATGCCGCCGCTCGGGCTCACCACCACCCGTTCGGACATGTAGAGGTGTTCGCCCTGGTGCAGGGCGGGTTCCGCCCGCCAGGTGCCGGCCTCGGCGATCTGGTCCATGAGCGTGTCGAGGTCGGCCGGTTTGGCCACCGCCAACGATTGGATCTCCGGAAGGCTCCGCTTGGCCAAGCCGCTCAGGACCCCACCCGGGCCCAGTTCGATCAACGAGGTCAGCCCCAGCCCGGCAAACGTCTCCAATGTCTGGCGCCACCGCACCGGACTGCAGAGTTGGGCCGAAAGGAGTCCAGGCCAGTCGGCCGGATCGTCGTGGACCCGGGCGTCCACGTTCGCCACGACACGCACCTCGGGGGTCCGGAACGTGACGTGGGTGAGTGCCTCCCGGAGGGGCGCCCGCGCGCCCCGCATGAGGGGCGTGTGGAATGCGCCCGAGACGGGGATGGCCATCACCCTCTTGGCCCCGAGATCCTTGGCCAGGTTTCCGGCCAGGGTGACTGCCTCCGCGGTGCCTGCGATGACCACCTGTCCCGGCGCGTTGTAGTTGGCCACCCAGACGTCGCCCTCGGCGCGCTGGCAGGCCGCCTCGGCATCGTCATCGGAGATCCCAAGGAGGGCGGCCATGGTGCCCGGCGACTCATCGCCGGCCCGGGCCATGGCGTTGCCCCGCGCCACCACGAGCCGGATGCCATCTTCGAACGTCAAAGCCCCGCTGGCCACGAGTGCCGTGTATTCACCCAGACTGTGCCCGGCACAGGCGGCGGGGGCGAGGCCCAGCCGCTCGACGGCATCGAGGACCACAAGGCTGAGAACCGTTGTGGCCAGCTGGGCATTCTCGGTCCTGGTGAGCTCCTCGATCGGCGCCTCCAAGAGGAGGTACGACAGGTCTCGCTCCGCTGCCTCGGATGCTTCCCCGACGAATTCCCACGAAGGATGATCAATCCATGGCTCGCCCATTCCGGATCGCTGCGAACCCTGTCCTGGGAAGGTGAAAACCAACACTGCTACGACGTCTCCGTTCGTCGGGCGAGCTTCGAGCCACCAGTGTGGCACGCCCGCGCCGCGTGAGACCGCATTTGGAGGGGGGCATTCCTACCATTGGTGCGACCACACGGGGCCGCCGGCGGGGCGCAGAGCTCTGGCATGCCTGCCGGCAAAGAATTCGTGGTACGACCGATGGCGTACCAAGGGTGTCTTTGCGCCCGCGCAACGACGGGCTACCGACCTCCGTGGACGCTCAGGCTGGTCCGATCCGGGCCAGAGTGGCGCCGGCGAGGACACACAACAGCTCGAGTGCCTGAACGGCCTCCCTCTCGATGATGCCGGCGTCCGGTCCGGCGAGCACCAGGAGCCCCGACGGCACCCTACGGTCGCGAATGGCCGCAACGAACACGGTGCCGAATCCCTGGTCACGGAGCAGGCCCATGGGCCCGAAGGTTCGGCTGATGACCGGACCGGTGCTGTAGCTGGAGGCAACGTGGGAGACCAGCCCCGCCAGCTGCTCGAGTTCGCCCGACGAGAGGCTGGCGATGGCATCGGCACCCGCGCCGGTGGAGCCCTGCTGTACCAGGCTCCCCCGGGCCCGGGTCCAAAGGACGGCCGATTGGAGCCGTGCTACGGCAACGCTCGCGGTGACGGTGGTGACGGCCATCTCCCCGATGGACCGTGACTCGGCAATGCGGGGGGCGTGCCACCCGAAGTCGACCAGCGGTGAGCCTCGGGACGGGGTGAGCCCGGTACGGGCGAAGGCGTCTTCGAGCACGCCGGCCGCCGCCCGCACGGCGTGGGCTTGCGTGTCGTCGATCGCCAGGGGGGCGTCCACGTTGAGGACGCCGACGATGCGTCGCTGGACGATCAACGGCACCGCGAATTCCGCCACGATGCCGGGCCCGGCCTCCCTGTAGCGGGGATCACCTGACACGTCCTGCACCAGGATCGGCTCGCCGGCGGCGAAGGCCGATCCGGTCAGACCCACGCCGGCCTCGATGCCGTCGAGAACCTGCCATTGGCCTCGACCCGAGAGGAATCGGAGCACCCCGGCTCGCTCCACATAGACGCTCGGCAAGAATTCGAAGTTCTCGTTGAGGTAGGCCGTGACCTCGTCGGCGGCATCGGTCGGGTCCAGTGTCTTTTCGACCCGCTCGACGAGGGACTCCACCAAGGTGGCGGATGTGTCCTGCCTGTCGGCACTGAGAGATCCGGCGCTGCGCCATCTGCGTGGCTGCGGCCAGCCGTCTCCCGGGCGCGCCAAGAGGTAGCCCTGGACGAGATCGATGCCGACGGCGCGCAGGGCATTGAGCTCCTCGGTTGTCTCGACCCCTTCGGCCAGCGAGGTGATGCCTGCCTGGCGTGCGAACCCGACGAGTCCACGGAGAACCGCCAACTTGTTCGGATCGCGGTGGGCCTTGTGCACCAAGCTGCGATCGATCTTCATGAATTGGGGATGGAGTTGCAGGACATGCGACATGCTCGAATACCCGGCGCCAACGTCGTCGATGGCCAGCATGGTCGACGCGGCGGACCACATCTGTAGCCGGCGGCGTAGCTCTTGGTAGTCAGGAACCGGCTCATGTTCGGTGATCTCGAGCACTCGAGGTGGGAGCCGGTTCAACACCGCATCGACCCGTGGATCGAGCAACGTGCGGGCGGAGAGGTTCACGAAGAGCCGCACGTCGCCGGGAGGGGCGCCCCGGTCGCAGACCGCGTGGAGGCAGGCCAGCTCGAGTTCGGTGCGGACGCCCAGGTACGTGGCGTGTTCGAGCCACTGGTCAGGTCCGCTACTGCACGGGAGCGACGTTCGCGCCAGCATCTCGAAGCCGAGGATGGAACCGTCGGCGAGACGCACGATCGGTTGCGCCGCCATCTCGATCGCTCCCGGGCGCAGGAGCTGCTCGACCAGTCGCGTCAGCGATTCCCCACCGACAGGCAGGGGGACTGCGTGCTCCAATTGTGACCGAACCGTCATGCTCACCTTTGCTGGAGTAGAAGCGCCCGAGCCGACGCACCTATAACTGTCGTGTCCCGAGGTAGTAACGCAGTTGCGTCGCCGTTGCGTTGCGGTTGCTGCGCGACCGCGCCCGGTTCTGGATGTCCGTTCATCCAGCCGTCCGGTTCTGGGGTCATACGACGTTCGGGGGGAAGTCCGAATTGTGTCTCTGTTGGGGAATCTCAGAGCGTTCATTGTCCGCAGCTGGTGATAATGACGCCCATGAAAACGCCCATTGAGTTGTCGCTGCGTTTCGGGTGGTCTGTCGGCTGATGGGCGAGAGGGGCGAGAGGCGTTTCGAGGCAGGCGCAGGCGCCGCGACCGGCGAAGTCGGGGCTGAAGCGGAAGCTGAAGCCGAAGGGGAGGAACGGGGGCAGGCCGCGGTCGGTCTGCGGCTGCGGTTGCTGTGGTTCGGGTGCGCCGGCTTCCTGGCACTCGTCGGAGTCGGTGCCTCGGCGTACGGCTTCGCGGCCGGGGCCTCCGCCGCGATCCCGACCCTCTTGGTCGGCATCGTCCTGAGCGTGCTGCTCGGAGCCGTGACCTACCTGCTCGGGACCGGTCGAGCCCGATGGAGGGTCCTCATCGACGAGCGCAACAACGAGCTCGAATTTCAGGCGCTGCACGACTCGTTGACGGGATTGCCCAACCGTGCCCTGATCATGGATCGGATCGATCAGCTCCTGGCCCGGAATCGTCGAGCCGGGACAGTGGGAGCGGCGCTCTACATCGACATCGATGATTTCAAGATCGTCAATGATTCCCTCGGGCATGAAACCGGAGACCGACTGTTGGTGGCGGTCGCAGCCCGGCTTTCGAGCACCCTGCGGGGAGCGGACACCATCGGCAGGATGGGTGGTGACGAGTTCGTCGTCCTGATCGACGGGAGCGAACCCATGGTGGCCCCCGAACTGGTCGCGGAACGGCTTCTCGATGTGATGCAAGAACCGTTCGAGCTCGATGGCTCGCTGACGTCGCTCCATGCGAACACCAGCATCGGAATTGCCGTTGGAGATCGGGCCACGGGCGGCGAGTTGCTGCGCGATGCGGATATCGCGCTGTACAAGGCCAAGGGCGAGGGGAAGAACCGTTACGAGTTCTTCCACCCGAAGATGCAATCGGAGATCGGCCGGCGCATCAGGCTCGAATTCGACCTACGGTCCGCACTGGCCGGCGATCAATTCCGGTTGGTGTACCTGCCGATCTACAGCCTCGACGACCTCTCGGTGGTGGGGGTCGAGGCTCTCTTACGCTGGGTGCACCCGGTCGAGGGGCTGCTGGGACCGGACGAGTTCATTCCGATTCTCGAGCAGACGGGACAGATCCGGGAGGTCGGCCTGTGGGTGCTCCAGCAGGCCTGCGCGCAGATGGCGGTCTGGCACTCCCGAGGCGACACGCTGAATCTGTCCGTCAATGTTTCGGGCCGGCAACTCGACGACGATCGGATCATCGAACACATTCGCCATGCGCTGCAGACGAGCGGGCTGCCTCCTTCGGCCCTGATCGTCGAGGTGACGGAGGGCGCGCTCATGCGCGACGAAGGTGCGGCGGCCTGTCGGATGAGGGCCATCAAGGACCTCGGTGTGAGCATCGCGGTTGACGATTTCGGCACCGGCTACGCCTCGTTGGCCTACCTTCGGCAATTTCCCATCGATTGCATCAAGATCGACAAGTCGTTTACCAGCGCGATTGCTGCCTCACCCGAGTCGCTCACCCTCATTCGGACGCTCGTCCAGCTCGGTAAGGACCTCGGTCTCAAGACCCTCGCCGAGGGAGTGGAGACGCTGGGGGAGATGGACGTCCTGCGGGCCGATCGGGTGAACGAAGCCCAGGGCTACCTCTTCGCGCAGCCCCTCGATCCCGAGATGTTCGAAAGCCACCTCTTGCGACCCGTGCGCCCCACCCACATCGCTCCGCCCGACGGGGGTTGAAGTCCCCGCAGCCAGGCCCGGATTCGTGGGCTGACCGACAGGAGTTTCCTCGGTTGCATCGGATGGACCCAGCCATTAGGAAATGGTGTGCGCGCAAACGATCGTGCGGCCGATCTGACGGGCAAGGTGGCCATCGTCACGGGGGCGAGCGCGGGGATCGGGCGTGCCTACGCCCTGGCGCTTGCCGGCGCCGGCGCGACGGTGGTGGCCGTCGCGCGCACACTCGGTGACGTCGACAGTGACGTTCCGCGACGTCAGACGTTGGCAGAGGTGGTCAACGCAGCAAAGGAGCTTCGGGGTCGGATCTTCGCCGAGGTCTGTGACGTGGAGAGCGAAGTAGACCTGGTCCGTACAATCGACCAGGCAGTCGCCAATTTCTCCCGTATCGACCTGCTGGTCAACAATGCCGCCGTCATGAAGCGCTATGACCCGTTCGACGTCAGCTGCGAGGAATGGGATCGGGCCATGCGGGTGAACGTTCGCGGACCGTATCTCGCCATCCGCCAAGTGGCTCCAACGATGATGCGACAGCGCTCCGGAAGCATCGTCAACGTGACGGCCCTTGCCGCCGGTTTCGTACCCAAGGGCCACGGAGCCCACGACGGCACACTCGCCTACGCGATAAGCAAAGCGGCGCTCAACCGGCTCTCGTTCTTCATGGCCGAAGAGCTCAAGCCATACGGAATTGCCGTGAATGCCTTGAGCCCCGGAGTGGTTCGGACCGCCACCGCGGCGGCACGCCTGCCGGACGGCGTCGGCAAACCGCCCACTCCTGAAGCGCTCGGGGGTCCGCTGCTCTACTTGGCAACGCAGACGGCGAGCACCCTTACCGGGCAGATCCTCCACACCGACGAGTTCGGAAAGAGCTGGCCCTAGGGTGTCATTTGATCAGCGAGCGGGGCTCGCCGGTCGGGTGGCCGCCGTCGTGGGCGGGGGAGGCGGCCTGGGCGCCGCCGTCTCGCTGGCGCTGGCGGCAGAAGGGGTCGGTGTCGCGTTCTGCGACGTCGACGACGAGGCCGCAGCAGCCACGGCGGGGGCGCTGTCCGACATGGATATTCCTCATGTCGGTGTTCACGCCGACGCGTTCTACCGGGCCGCAGCTGAGAAGTTCGACCGACTGGACATCGTGGTCAACGTGGTGGGCGGGGTGCAGCAGCGCCCTTTCGGCGAGTCAACACCGGCCGATTGGGACTCCGACATCGCTCGAAACTTCGGCTACGCGCTCAACTCGGTCCACCTGGCGCTGCCCCGCATCCGGGCCGGTGGTCGGGGAGGTTCGATCATCAACTTCACGACTATCGAGGCGGGCCGGGG
>ODAK010001176.1_pt1 | contig 29191 bp, 26 predicted proteins | sample 1539591 | NCBI WGS metagenome assembly ODAK01 (sample SAMEA3539303, study PRJEB22396) | soil metagenome | biome: tundra; feature: field; material: soil | place: USA | collected 2010-05 | depth 0.15 m
GTTCTTAGACGAGCTTTCGGAGTTTCAGCGCTCCAGCCTCGATGCGCTGCGCCAGCCGCTTGAGGACGGGCATGTGACGATCGTCCGCGGACAGCGCGCGCTCCAGTTCCCGACGCGCTTCATGCTCGTCGCCGCCACCAATCCGTGCCCGTGTGGGTTTGCCGGCGTCGATGATCGCTGCGGATGCGGCGAGGCCGATCTGCGTCGTCACCGGCGCCGCCTGAGTGGCCCGCTGCTGGACCGCATGGACCTGCTGGTCGACGTCAGGGCGCCGGGCGAGCACGAGCTCAGAGCCCCCGCGGCTACCAGTTCGGCCGAGGTCCGCGCGGCGGTGGCCGAGGCGCGCGAGCGCCAGCAGCGGCGCTTGGCCGGAGCCGGGGTCAGCTGCAACGGGGAGATGGACGTGCGCATGGTTCGCCGCCACGTGCGTCTGGCACCACCCGCGCAAGACGCGCTGGCGCGCGCCTACGCGCTGGGCACACTCAGCGCCCGGGGACGGCACCGGGTGCTGCGGGTGGCGCGGACGATCGCCGATCTCCGCCGCCGTGATGGGGTCACCAGCGACGACGTCCTGATAGCCCTGGGACTGCGCCAGCGAGGCGGCGCGGAGTCTGCGCTGGCGGCGTGATGCAGTCGCGCGCCTGCGAGCGCTGCCTGGCGCGATCCTGGCTGCTCGGCCGGCTGGCGGGTCATCTGGATGTCGTGCGCGAGCGGGTCGCGGCGCTGCTTGGATTGGGCTGCGATGAGCTGATCGCGGCGGTCGGTGGCCGTGAGCGGGCACGGATCGCGCTCGAGCTACAGCGCTTCGACGCCGCCCGGCTCCGGGTGGCGTGCACGGCCGCCGGGCTGCAGGCGATTTGCGGCTGCGATCGAAGCTACCCGCGCACAGTCGCCGAGCTCGCGTCGGCGCCGGGCGTGCTCTACGTCGGTGGCGGGCTGCAACGCTTCCTGGCGGCGGTCGGCGCCGACCCCGTCGCGCTGGTCGGATCGCGCCAGGCATCGCCGTACGGGATCGAGGTGGCACGGTCGCTGGGACGCTCGCTCGGGGCGGCTGGGATCACCGTGGTCTCAGGCCTGGCCCTGGGGGTCGACTCGGCGGCTCACGCCGGCGCGCTGGACGCGGGGGCACAGACCGTCGCGGTCATGCCCGGCGGCGCCGAACTGGCCTACCCGGCGAGCCGGGGCAGGCTGCATGGACGGATCTGCGCGACTGGAGCTGTCGTCTCCGAGCTGCCGCCCGGCTGCCGGCCGCGGCGCTGGACGTTCCTGGCCCGCAACCGGATCATTGCCGGCCTGAGCGCGATGACGGTGGTGATTGAGGCCCGGAGCGGGTCCGGCTCGCTGGTCACCGCTTCGGCCGCCCGTGACCTCGGCCGCCTGACGGGCGCGGTGCCCGGCCGGATCACCTCGCCGCTGGCCAAAGGTCCCAACCAGCTGCTGGCGGACGGGGCGGCGGTGATCAGAGGCCCGCGGGACGTACTCGACGCGCTCTACGGCGCCGGTGAGCGGACGATCGCGACGACGACCGTGAGACCGGAGCTCCCGCCCGAGCTGATGTCCCTGCTCGGCGCGATCGGGGACGGCACCGACACCGTCGCGGGCCTGGCGAAGGCGGGTTATGCGTCGGACCGCGCGCTGGCAGCAGTGGCCTCGCTGGAGCTGGCCGGCTACATCCGGCGTGAACCGGGTGGGCGGTTCACGATCATGCCGTGAGCTCAGTGGAGAGCACTAAGCTGATCCGGCAAGATGCGAGGGCAGACCTTCATTGCCGCCGGCGCCGCGGTCGGTACCTCCTCCCGGATCCCGCGGGCGCTGTCGATCGCCGGCTCTGACTCCGGCGGGGGCGCCGGCATTCAGGCTGATCTGAAGGCGTTCGCCGTCTGCGGGGTCCACGGGATGACGGCGATCACCGCGCTGACGGCGCAGAACACCGTCGGCGTGACGGCCGTCCACGGCGTGCCCGCGGAGATGATCCTGGCCCAGGTCCGGGCGGTGCAGAGTGACATCGGCATCGACGCGGTCAAGATCGGCATGCTCGGGACGGTGGCGGCGATCGTTGCGGTGGCACAGGCGCTGGTCGAGCTCGGGGCCGAGATCCCCGTCGTGCTCGATCCGGTGATGGTGTCCGAATCCGGCGCAGCACTGCTGGAGCCCGAGGCGCGCCGGAAGCTAGTGAGCGCGCTGCTCCCGCGCGCGACCGTGATCACCCCCAACCTGCCCGAAGCGTGGGCGCTGCTTGCCAGCCAGGGTTGCGAGCCGACCGAGGACGCCGACGTGGAGGAGCTCGCCCGCCGCCTGCATCGGCTTGGCCCCCAGGTGGTCGTGGTCACCGGCGGACACCGCGAACAGGCCGTCGACCTGTTCTTCGACGGATCCAGCCTGATCGAGCTGGCGGGCGAGCGCCATCACACCGACGCCGCACATGGATCGGGCTGCACCCACTCATCCGTCCTGGCGGCCCGCCTGGCCCACGGGGACACCCCACTGGAGGCGGCGCGGGTGGCCAAGCGGCTGGCCTCGCGGGCAGTCAGGGACGGGTTGCACGAGCTCGGCGCGGGCCCCGGACCCGTCGACGTACTCGGCCTGCGCGCGGCAAACGCCGATCCAGCGGGAGACCTGGCGGCCCGGGGCTCAGCGCCGTGATTCGGAGATCTCAAATCACGACACCGGTACGTGGCTGACCCGGCTCGGAAGTCTTGGCAACTTTGACATAATCATGTGAGTGCGCTTCTTGAGGATGAAGCCGGGCCACGGCGAGGTGCTGATAACCGAGGGCGACGTTGAGCTCGCCGAGGATGAGCGGCGCCTGATTGAGGAGTTCCGCCGACAGCTCGACGCCGGTCTGTGGGCGGCGGTTCCCTTCAAGGACCCTCAGGGACGGCGCCACGCGCAGATGGTGCGCTCGTTTGACGATGTCCCCAGGGATGCCGACCGCGTGATCTTCTTTCCGCGGGCGGCGGGCGGCCGGTAGGCGGTCGCGGCCGGTGCTGCTGGCGCTCGCGGCAACCGCGCTGGTCGCCATCGCGCTGCTGTCAGAAGAGCTGCTGCCGCGGCTGGACGAAGCGTGGTCACGACACCGCGCGCGGCGCCGCCGCACGCCTGTGACTCCGTATGACCCGGGCCGGGAGCGACGGGCCGAGCAACGCGCCCGGATGCTGCTGCGCTCGTGCGTCAACGAAGAGGAATGGGCGATGTACCGCGAACTCGGCTTCATCCGCGTGTGGGGCAGCCAGTCCGACGGGCCCGTCCACGCCGGGGGAACGCGGGGCGCGCCGTATGCGTACCTGATCTATCCCCATCGCGCGATCGTCGCCTACCTGGCCCAGACGCATCGACTGCTCAACGAGTACTGCGTGGTGTTCCCGGACGAGACCCGTCCGTACGGCAGCGCCCGCCTGCCTGACTCAGACGATGTGCTGGCCAAGTGGATGGCGCTGACCGGCGACGAGCGCCGCCTGATCTCGACCGCCAACATGCATCTCCCCGGACGCCAACTCGATCCCACCCGGGTCAAGCGCGATCTGTGGCGCCTGTCGCAGTGGGAGCGCGCGCGAATGCGCGACGCCGCCCGCAACCCGACCTCCACGCCGCTCGACACCGCGGGCTGACGCCGCCCGCAACCCGACCTCCACGCCGCTCGACACCGCGGGCTGACGCCGCCCGCAACCCGACCTCCACGCCGCTCGACACCGCGGGCTGACGCCGCCCGCGACCCGCCCGCCCCCCGGCCGGCCGTCACGGCCTCCCGGCCGCTACAGTCCGGCCCGCGATGACCCCCGCCGGCTTCGATCTCAAGCACCGCAGCCGGGCGCTCACCGAGGGCCCTGAGCGGGCCGCGGCCCGCGCGTACCTGAAGGGGATCGGCTATGACGACGACGCGCTGGCGCGCCCGATCGTCGGGGTCGCCAATACGTGGATCGAGACGATGCCGTGCAATTTCCACCTGCGCGCGCTCGGGGCGAAGGTCAAGGAGGGCATCCGGGCCGCCGGCGGGACGCCGATGGAGCTCAACACGATCGCCATCTCCGACGGGATCACGATGGGCACCGCGGGCATGAAGGCCTCGCTGGCCAGCCGCGAGGTGATCGCCGACTCGATCGAGCTCGTCTGCCAGGCCCACATGTTCGACGCCGTCGTCGCACTGAGCGGGTGTGACAAGACGATCCCCGCGACGGTGATGGCGCTGTGTCGCCTGAACGTGCCCAGCGTGATGCTTTACGGCGGCTCGATCATGCCCGGGCACTACCGGGGTGAGCGAGTCACGATTCAGGAGGTCTTTGAGGCGGTCGGGGCGCACGCCGCCGGCCGGATCACCGACGATGAGCTGACCGCGCTCGAGAACGCCGCATCGCCCGGCGCAGGAGCCTGCGGAGGGCAGTTCACGGCCAACACGATGGCGATGGCCTTTGAGGTGCTTGGCATTTCCCCAGCGGGCTTCTCGATGGTCCCGGCCACCCATCCGCGCAAGGCCGAGGTGGCCGCCGACGCCGGACGGCTGGTGATGGACGTGCTGGCCCGCGGTCTGCGTCCCAGCGACATCATCACCCGCGACAGCCTGGAGAACGCGATCGCAGCGATCGCCTGCAGCGGCGGGTCCACCAACGGCGTGCTGCACCTGCTGGCGATCGCGAGAGAGATGGGGATCGGGCTGTCGATCGACGATTTCGACGTGATCAGCGACCGCACGCCGCTGCTGTGCGACCTCAAGCCCAGCGGCCAGTACGTTGCCCCCGATCTCTACGAGGCGGGCGGGGTGCCGCTGGTGATGAAGCGGCTGTCCGACGCAGGCTTGCTGCACGCCGATGCGATCACCGTGACCTCCAAGACCGTCGGCGAGATCGCCCAGGCAGCCCAGGAGACCGCGGGCCAGCGCGTCGTGCGCCCGCTCGACGATCCGATCAACGAGAACGGCGGCCTGGCGATCCTGCACGGAAACCTGGCCCCCGACGGCTGCGTGGTCAAGCTGACCGGCTACGAGCGGCGAAAGCAGACTGGCCCCGCCCGAGTGTTCGAGTCAGAGGAGGACGCGATGGCGGCGGTCACCTCGCGCTCGATCCAGCCCGGCGACGTGATCGTGATCCGCAACGAGGGCCCCGCCGGCGGACCCGGCATGCGCGAGATGCTGGCGGTGACGGCCGCGCTCGTCGGTGAGGGACTCGGCGGGGAGGTGGCGTTGATCACCGACGGACGTTTCTCTGGGGCCACCCGCGGGCTGATGGCCGGCCACGTGGCGCCCGAATCGATTCGCGGCGGACCGATCGGGCTCGTGCGAGACGGCGACGAGATCACGCTCGACGTGGCTGCCCGTCGGCTGGACGTGGCGCTCTCCGATGAGGAGCTGGCGATGCGAGCCAAGGCATATCAACCCCCCGTCCGGCCGTTTCCAGGGGTCGCGCTGGAGAAGTACTCGCGGCTGGTTTCTAGCGCCGCACGGGGTGCCGTCACCTGGTGACGGGCCCCGCCAGGTTGCTGCGGCCCTGGAGCTTATACCGGCCAAGCCTGCGCAAAAGCGCTGCCACCAGACAGGAAATGAAACGCGACTTGCAGAATTAGGTTGGGTCGGGTGCTGGCTCGCTCCGTGTTCGCGGGTCGCTAGCATGCTGAAGGGGTAATTTCTTCGTGGCCAACGTCTCATATCTACGTCCCCTGATCGGCGAGCGCCGCTCGATGGCCGGGGCAACTGGCGCCGGCGGCGCGTCGCGTCGCTTTCGTTCCGGGCGCTACCTGATCGGCGGCGCGCTGCTGGTGGTGATCGCCGTGCTGGCGGTCGGCGCGCTGATCATCGTGTCCGCCCGAGCCAGCCTGACCGCCGACCAGGTCGCGCTGGCCAAGGTCGGGATGCCGCTCGGCGGCGGCTCGATCCAGAGCGTGAGCGCCGTCGCCGGGCCTCACAGCCGTCCGGTCGCGATGCAGATCCGCGGCTCGCAGATCTGGCCTGAGCACCTGATCCCTGCCAACGAGACGCTGTCGATCCAGATAGTGGTCAAGCGTCCGGGCTGGATCTCCTGGCTGGCTGGGAAGACGCAGTCGCTGCACCTCTCGGTCACGGCTCCGACTGCCAGTCTGGCCAGCCACTACCTCACGCTCGCCGCCGGGGCCCCCCTGAAGCTGAAGTTCAAGGCGCCGATCCGGGCCTACTCCTACGGCGCGGCCGGCCATCTCCGGCGCCACGTTCTGGCCGCAGCGAGCAGCGTGGTCACGTTGCCCCGCACGGCCGAGGCCGGCAACATCTTCGTCTCGGCCACACCGCGTTCTTGGGAGAGCTCTGGCGCGCGACTGGTCAGCTGGTTCCCGGCTGGCGCGGCAGCGACCGCGGTCGCCGACCCGGCTCCCGGATCCCCGATCAAGTCCGGGACGCCGATCATGCTCACCTTCTCCAAGCCGATCGCCAAGGCGCTGGGCTCCCACCGGCCGCCGGTTTCGCCGATCACCCAGGGCGTCTGGCACACGGTCAACAGCCACACGATCGTCTTCCGCCCCCAGGGCTATGGCTACGGGCTCGGGGCCAAGGTCGACGTGGCGCTGCCCGCGGGCGTGAGGCTGATCGGCAGCCGGCAGAGCGGCTCCTCCAACGTCGGCACCTGGACCGTCCCCGCCGGATCCACGGTGCGCCTGCAGCAGATGCTGTCGCTGCTGGGCTACCTGCCGCTCACCTTCCACTACAAGGGGGGCGCAGGCGTCGGGCGCACGTTCGCCGACCAAGAGGCGGCGGCGATCGATCGGCCGGCCGGCCGGTTCTCGTGGACCTACCCCAACACGCCTAGCGCGCTGCGCAGCTTCTGGTCGCCCGGCGCCTCGGGCGTGATGACCCAGGGGGCGCTGATGTCGTTCGAGAACGACCATGGGATGCTCGCCGACGGCGTCGCCGGCCCCGCGGTCTGGAAGGCGCTGATCGCGGCGGTCATCGCCGGACATCGCTCCAGCTTCGGCTACACCTTCGTAACGGTCAGCGAGGGCTCGGAGACGCTCAACCTGTGGCACAGTGGCCGGACCGTGATCGGAAGCACGCCGGTCAACACCGGAATCGCCTCGGCACCGACGGCCACCGGCACCTATCCGGTCTACGAGCACCTCCCGGTGACCACGATGAGCGGCACCAACCCCGACGGCAGCCACTACAGCGACCCGGGCATCCCGGACGTGAGTTACTTCAACGGCGGCGACGCGCTGCACGGCTTCACGCGCGCGCAGTACGGCTCCCCGCAGAGCCTCGGCTGTGTCGAGATGCCCTTTAGCGTCGCGGCGCAGGTCTATCCCTACACACCCATCGGTACCCTGGTCCACGTCACCTAGGGCTAGGGCTGCCGGTTGCCAAGCAGTCGCGGTAGCCGCCGATTGACCCGGGCGGCCTGGGGAGGCAAGAGGTCTGCTCGCGTTGGTGGCGAATAAGCGCCATGCCGACATGCAGACGCTGAAGGACCCCACCGCCGCAACCGCCGCCCAGCCCCCTCTTTCGGCGGCGTGGGATTCCGCCGTGCAGGCCTTTGATCGCGATCTATGCCGGCGCGCGGTCGCGCCCAAGACCCGCCACGCGTATGGGATCGACACATCCCAGTTCGCGCATTGGGCCGACTCACGCGGGCTGCATCCGGGCACCGTCGACGTCCGCGCGCTGCGCCGTTACGCCGCCAGCCTCTCTCAGCGCGGTCAGGCCCCATCCACAATCGCGCGCAAGCTCGCGGCGCTGCGCGGCCTGTTCCGCGCCCAGGTGGAGCTCGGCGAACGCTCGGAGAACCCCGCCGAACTGCTCAGCTCCCCCAAGCGCGCCCAGCGGTTGCCGCGCGTGCTCAGGGCCGGCGAGGTCGCGGCACTGCTCGACCGGATCCCCACTACAACTCCGCTGGCGCTGCGCGACCGGGCGCTGTTTGAGCTTGCCTACGCATCGGGCTTGCGGGCCGAGGAGCTCGTCTCGCTCGATCTGGAGTCGATCGACTTCGATTCCGAACTGGTGCGCGTGGAGGGCAAAGGCGGCCGTACGCGTCTGGTCCCGGCCGGCGAGCATGCGCTCGCGGCGCTCGAGCGCTACCTGGGCCAGGGCCGGCCGGCTCTGGCGCTCGGTGAGCAGCGCTCGCTGTTTTTGTCGAAGTCCGGTCGCCGCCTCGGCACCTCCGACGTCAGGCGTCGGCTGCGCACATGGGCCCGGCTCGCAGCCGGTCATGCGCCGGCGCTGGCCGAAGCTCATCCGCACGCGCTGCGCCACTCGTTTGCCACTCATCTGCTCGATGGCGGAGCCGACTTGAGGGTGATTCAGGAGCTGCTGGGACACTCGAGCATCTCGACCACGCAGGTTTACACTCGGGTAGAGTCGGCTCGGCTTCGAATCGCCTATTCCCGAGCTCATCCTCGCGCCTAAGTCACCTGGGGTAACACTGCAAACCAACGTCAAAGCGATCGAGCTCCACGAGCTGTGGAGACGATATAAGGCCTCTGGTGACGAACGCGCCCGCGAGCGTTTGGTCGTCGCCTACTCGCCATTGGTGAAATACGTGGCCGGCCGGATGGGCTCGGGATTGCCCGCACACGTAGAGGAAGCCGATCTGATCTCCTATGGACTGGGGGGTCTGATCTCGGCGATCGAGCGATTTGACCTCTCCCGTGAGATCAAGTTCGAGACCTACGCGATCACGCGCATCCGCGGGGCGATTATCGACGAGCTGCGCGCGCTGGACTGGGTGCCCCGCTCGGTCCGCGCTCGGGCGCGCGAGTTCGAGCGCGCGAACATGAAGCTGGAGGCGCGTTACCAGCGCGCGCCGACCGACGAGGAGATGGCCTCGGAGCTGGCGATCACTGTGACTGAATTCCTGGACGCGCTCGTGCAGATTTCGAACTCCACGATCGTCGCGCTCGACGAGCTGTGGAACGTGTCGGACTCCAGCGGCGACAAGGTGTCGCTGCTCGACACGTTGCCCGATCGCCGTGCTCTCGATCCGCAGGTAGTCGTCGATCAGAACGAGGTACGTGACCGGATCGCCGACGCGATCGCCGCGCTGCCCGAACGCGAGAAGCTGGTCGTGGCCCTGTATTACTACGAGAACCTGACGCTGCGGGAGATCGGCGAGGTGCTCGGCGTGACCGAGTCACGCGTCTCCCAGCTACACACCAAGGCGGTTCTGCGGCTGCGCTCCAAGCTCGCCGGCGAGCTGGACTAGGGGCAATCGCCCAGGGGGCGGCAGCGGGTAATCGCCTGGGCGCATTGCGGGCAATCGCCCAGGGGGGCGGCAGCGGGTAATCGCCCAGGGGGGCGGCAGCGGGTAGTCGCCTGGGCGGATTGCGGGCAATCGCCCAGGGGGCAATTCTCCCGGCTGGCGAGTCCTCCCCGGGGGCGATCCGGGCGCTCCGGCGCGCCGGTGGGCGAGGAAGCTGTAAGGTCGCGTTTTCCGCCTGCGCGAGAGAGGAGACCTGGCATGCACAAGGCCGCGGATCGAATCCGCAACGTAGCCCTCGTCGGCCACCGCGGTAGTGGCAAGACCTCACTGCACGAGGCGCTGCTGTTCGGAGCCGGAGTGGTCAACCGGCTCGGATCGGTGGTCGACGGCAGCACCACGTCGGACTCAGACCCCGACGAAAAGGCGCGCCAGATGTCGATCTCGGCGGCGCTGAGCTCATTTGAGTGGCAGGAACGCAAGGTCAACCTGCTCGACACCCCCGGTGACTCCAGCTTCGTCGCCGACGCCCTTGGGGCCCTGCGCGTGTGCGAGTCGGCCGTGTTCGTCGTCAACGCGGTGATGGGCGTCGAGGTCCACACCAATCGGCTCTGGCAGCGCGCCGCCGAGCTTGACCTGGCGCGGCTGGTGTTCGTCAACATGCTCGACCGCGAGCGCGCCGACTTCTTCCGGACACTTGAGTCGCTCAAATCGGCCTTCGGCCAGCACGTCGTGGCGACCGAGATCCCGATCGGATCCGAGCACGAGGTCTCCGGCGTGATCGACCTGGTCGACATGAAGGCCTACCGCTATGACGGGACAGCCCGGGATAACTGCGCCGAGATCCCGATTCCCGACGCGCTGCAGGCGCAGGCCGAGGAGTACCGCGAAAAGCTGATGGACGAGGTCTCAGAGACCTCCGACACGCTGATGGAGCGCTACCTGGAGGGCGAGGAGATCTCCCATGAGGAAATCGTGGCCGCGCTTAAGGATGGGACCAACCACGGCGCCATCTTCCCCGTCACCTGCGGCGTGGCGACGCGCAACATCGGGACCAACCGGCTGCTGGACGCGATCGTCGAGGACCTTCCCTCACCGGTCAAGCATGGCGGCCTGCCGGCCGGCGAGCTTACGCTCGATCCGGTCGAGGACAAGGAGCTGTTCGCCTACGTGTTCAAGACCCGGGCCGACCCGTTCGCGGGGCGGATCAACCTGTTCCGCGTCTACCAGGGCGTACTCGCCCAGGACTCCCACGTGCTCAACACCCGCACCCACAACAAGGAGCGCGTCGGCCAGCTGGTGACCTTCGAAGGCAGTCAGACCGGGCATACGCAAGAGTTTGGTCCCGGCGACATCGGTGCGGTGGCCAAGCTCAAGGAGACCCGAGCCGGAGACTGGCTGGCCAGCCGTGACGAGCCGATCGAGATGCCCAGCATCAAGCTCCCGGCTCCAGTGATGGCATTCGCGATCGAGCCCAAGAGCAAGGGCGATGAGGACAAGGTCTTCACTGCGCTGCGGCGCCTGCAGGAGGAGGACCCGACGATCGACCTGCACCGCGATCAACAGACCGGCGAGCAGATCGTGGCGGGTCTCTCGCAGGTCCACGTTGAGGTGATCGTCGAGCGGCTGAGATCGCGTTTTGGCGCCGAGGTCAACCTCAAGCCCCCGCGCGTTCCCTACCAGGAGACGATCCGCAAGCACGCCAAGGCCCACGGGCGCCATAAGAAGCAGACCGGTGGGCGCGGCCAGTTCGGCGACTGCCACATCGAGATCGAGCCGCTCGAGCCCGGCAGCGGTTTCGAGTTCGTAAACGCGATCAAGGGCGGCGTCATTCCCACCGGGTTCATCCCGGCGGTCGAGAAGGGCGTGATCGAGGCCATGGGGGAGGGCGCGGTCGCCGGCTACCCGGTCAAGGACGTCCGCGTGCGGCTCTACGACGGCTCCTACCACACGGTGGACTCATCCGAGATGGCGTTCAAGGTCGCGGGTTCGCTGGCCATGCGCCAGGCCCTGGAGCAGGCGGCCCCCGTGCTGCTGGAGCCGATCATGATGGTCACCGTCAACGCGCCCGAGGACACCGTCGGCGACGTGATCGGAGACCTGAACTCTCGCCGCGGCCGGCCGCTGGGGATGGAGCCGGTCGGCGCCGGGACGACCGACATCAAGGCCGAGGCGCCGATGGCAGAGATGCTCACCTACGCGCCGGACCTGCGCTCCATCACCGGTGGGCAGGGTGAGTTCACGATGGAGTTCCTCCGCTACGAGGAGGTTCCCGGACATCTTGCAAGTAAAGTTGTAGATGAGGCGCGGGCCGAGCGCGAGGCGATTAAGGCGTAGTACGCTCGCACAATGAGTGCCAGAGCGATCAGACCGTCGACCGCGGATTCGGCCTGTGACGTGTGCGGACGCACGCTGCTGCGGGGCGAGCACGCTGAGGTGTACGTGAGCGGTGGCTCGCGGCGTTCGGTATGCGTGCTGTGCACCTCACGCGCCGTTCATGGTGGCTGGGTGCGCGAGGGCACCGTTCCCGACTACGACGAGTACGACTCAAGGGTCGATCGGCGCCGCACCCTGTTCGGGCGGCTGCGCCCGCGGCGTGAGGCGATCTTGGGCAGCGACCCGGCGACGGCGTCGGGAGACGAAACCGAGCGTCCGGAGCGTTCCAGGCGAGCGGAACGGTCCGAGCGCGCGGAGCGCTCACAGCGAGCGGACCGGTCCGAGCGCTCACAGCGAGCGGAGCGGATCGCTCCCGTGCGGGCCGACCCGGCGCACGCCGAGATGGGACGCCCGCGCGAGCCCCGCCAGGTGCGTGCGGTACCCACCAGCTTCGAGCACAAGATCGCCTCGACGGTGTCGCTGTTCAACGCCTCCGAGCATCCGCGAACCGTCGCCGGCATCGGCCGCTCACTGGGCATCCCCGAGGTCTCCGTTCACCCTTCCAGCGCGCAACCCAGTCAGGTCAACGTGACCGTCGCCTGGGAGCTTTGCTGGTACCGCTACGAGGTCGATCTGTCCGACGAGGTGCCGGCGGTACGAGTCGCCGGACAGGGCTACGAGCTGGACGAGCTCACCGCCGAGGAGCGCCAGATCAACGCCGTCGCCGACGAGCATGGGGCGATCACCCTTGGCCACTGACCGCATCGCCACACTAGACAGACGTTCTATAGCCCGTTACCGGGCTGTCGAATAGCATCCGAGAGGTGATCTACTGCGTCGTGCCCGATGCGCTAGCCGGAGAGCTGCTGGAGAAGCTGACGAGCTACTACGCCGATGACCCCAACGTCTCGGTGATCGTCGACCGCCGCAAGTCTTCGCGTCGCGACCAACGGAGCTTGTCGGGCGGCGGGCAGCGGGAGGTCCGCGACCGGCGTCGCCCCCGCGTCACCGGTGAGCTGCCCGAGCTAGCCACCGATTGAGCCCGGAGGGCCCGATCTTCGCACCGACGCTCGTCGTCCACGTCGACGGTGGGGCGCGGGGCAATCCCGGTCCGGCCGCGATCGGCGTCGTGGTCTCCGACCCCGACGGCAGGGTGCTCGACGAGCACGCCGAGCGGATCGGAGTCGCCACCAACAACGTGGCCGAGTATCGCGCGGTGCTGGGCGGACTGCAGCGCGCGGCCGCGCTCGGAGCCAGAGAGGTGCAGATCATCAACGACTCAGAGCTCGTCGCCCGCCAGCTCACCGGCGTCTACAAGGTCAAGCACCCATCGATGAAGCCGCTCTTCCTGGAGGCGATCTCGGCGCTGCGCGACTTTGACGCCTGGCAGATCCGCAGCGTGCCGCGGGCCCAGAACGCGCGCGCGGACGAGCTGGTCAACCAGGCGCTCGACGGCGTGCGGTGAGCTCACAGCGGCCGGATCGCTAACCTTAAGACCGTGACCGACGCCCTGATCGAGCTCAGCGCTCGACTGCAAGAGACGGCTGCGCGGCTGCGGACTGGTGAGATCGCGCCTGACGCAGCCCTGGCGCTGATCGAGGAGTGCGCGCGACTGGCCTCTGAGGCCAGCTCGCAGGTGGATGAGCGGGCACGCGCAGCGCTCGAGCCGCTGCCGGATCTTCCCGGTCAGCTTCCGCTGCCGGCGTCGTAGTGGCCGCCCGACCATTAGTGGCCGCCCCCTCGATGTACCGTCCGGCCTATCCGGAGCATTTGCGTGCCGATGTTGAGCGCTACCTGGAGTCGCTGACCTTCTCCGGCGAGGCCGCCTCGGCGGGTCTGGAGGAGGCGATGCGCTATTCGCTGCTGGCCGGCGGCAAACGGATTCGTCCCGTGCTGGCCCTCGCCACCGCTGACGCGCTGCGGCGCGATCCCGCCTCCGTGCTGCCGCTGGCGGCGGCGATCGAGCTGATCCACACCTACTCGCTGATCCACGACGATCTTCCGGCCATGGACGACGACGACCTGCGTCGCGGCCGTCCCACCTGCCACCGGGCCTACGGCGAGGACGTGGCGATCTTGGCCGGTGACGGTCTGTACGCCGAGGCGTTCAGGCATCTGCTTGCCGAGCAACGCGGCGAGCCGGCCAACGTGCTGGCCGCCGCCCGCGAACTGGCGGCGGCCACCGGCGTGCAGGGCATGGTTGGCGGCCAATATCTGGACGTGGCCGGCACCGCCCAGGCGGGCGCAGCCGGCCTGCGCCGTTTGCACGAGCTCAAGACGGGCAAGTTGATCGGGGCGAGCGTCGAATGTGTGCTGCTGCTCGCCGGCGCCGACGAAGATGCCACAATTGCCCCGTTCCGAGCCTTTGCCAGCGAGCTGGGCGTCCTCTTTCAGATCGTCGACGACATCCTCGACGTCACCGGATCTCAGGAGACCCTCGGCAAGCAGCAGGGCAGCGACGAGCGGCTGGGGAAGCGGACCTACGTGACCGAGTTCGGTCTGGCGGGAGCCCGCAAGCTGGCCGACGAGTCGCACGAGCGAGCCCGAAGCGCGCTCAGCCAGGCGGCGCCGGTCGCAGCCGTGGAGCTGGAGCAGATCACCGATTTCATCGCGACCCGGAGCTACTGATGTCAGACATTTTGCACCGCATCGAGAAGCCCCAGGACCTCCATGGCCTCAGCGACGAGGAGCTGACGCAGGTTGCCGGTGAGGTGCGAGAGCACATCATCACGACCGTGGGCGAGATCGGCGGTCATTTCGGCGCCAACCTGGGCGCCTGCGAGATCGCCGTGGCCCTGCATTCCCTGCTGGATTCCCCGCGGGACAAGATCCTCTGGGACGTCGGCCATCAGGCCTATCCCCACAAGATCCTCACCGGCCGGCGGGATCAGCTGCCGACGATCCGCAAGTACCAGGGCTTGGCCCCGTTCTGCTCGATCGCCGAGTCAGAGCACGACATCATGGGCGCCGGCCATGCCTCCACGGCGATCGGGTATGCCGTCGGGATCAAGGAGGCGATGCGCCGCGGGCACGGCGAGGACGGGCACGTGGTCGCTGTGGTCGGCGACGGCGCGCTGACCGGCGGCGTTGCTTTCGAGGCGGTTCACCAGGCCGGGGGGGAAGGCACGCCGATCGTCGTCGTGCTCAACGACAACGGCATGTCGATCGCCCCCAACGTCGGCGCGATGTCGCGCTACTTCAATCGCGTCCGGCTGAATCCCAAGCTGTGGCACGCGCGCGAGGGCGTCGAGGGAGGCCTGACCAAGCTGCCCGTCGGGATCGGAGCCGCGTTCGAGCGCCTGGGCCCGCATTTCAAGGAGTCGCTCAAGGCCTTCTGGGCGCCGGGGCTGTGGTGGGAGGAGCTCGACTTCGCCTACATGGGCGTCGTCGACGGCCATGACATCCGGGCGCTGCGCCGCGCGTTGCGTGAGGCGCTGGCGGCCGAGCGGCCAGTGGTCGTGCACTGTGCAACCGTCAAGGGAAAGGGCTTCGCCCCTGCTGAGGAGGGTGGCCTGGAGGGCATGGAACTGTGGCACGCGGCCAAGCCGAAGTCGATCGCCAACGGCGCCCCGGCCGCCAAGGTCAGTCGGCCGAGCGGCGCCAAACCGGCTCTGCCCGCCTACACGCAGGTGTTCGGCGAGGCGCTGGTGAACGAGTGCCGGCACGACGACCGCGTGATCGGGATCACCGCGGCGATGAACTCCGGTACCGGACTCAACCTCCTCCAGCGCGAGATGCCCGACCGCTACTACGACGTCGGGATCGCCGAGCAGCAGGCGGTGCTGTTCGCCGCCGGGCTGGCGCTCCAGGGCTGCAAGCCCGTCGCGGCGATCTACTCGACCTTCCTGCAGCGTGCCTATGACCAGATCGTGCACGACGTCTGCCTGCAGAAGCTCGACGTCGTGTTCGCGATGGACCGGGCCGGACTGGTCGGCGACGATGGGCCGACCCATCACGGTGCGTTTGACATCGCCTACCTGCGCTGCCTGCCGAACATCGTGCTGATGGCCCCGCGCGACGAGGCGATGCTCGTGCACATGCTCCATACCGCGCTGGCCTACGACGGGCCGGTCGCGCTGCGCTACCCCCGCGGCGAGGGCATCGGCGTGCCGCTGCCCACCAATCCGCAGACGCTCGAGGTCGGCACCGGCGAGATCCTGCGCGAGGCGCGCGCCGGTGACGGCCGCTCTGCCCGCGTTGCGCTGCTCGGCTACGGGACCGGCGTCGCCAAGGCGCTGGAGGCGGCCGACATCCTCTCAGAGCACGGGATCGAGGCCACGGTCGCCGACGCCCGGTTCGCCAAGCCGATCGACGCCGCGCTGGCGGCCCAGCTCGCCGCCGAGCATGAACTGCTGGTCACCGTCGAGGAGGGCGTGCTGGCCGGCGGATTCGGCTCAGCGGTGTGGGAGACGCTTTCCGACGCGGGCCTGGGGGTGGGCGGGACCCGTATCCTGCGCGTCGGCCTGCCCGACCGATACGTCACCCACGGCGCCCCGGCGATGCTTCACGAGGAGGTCGGGTTCACCGGCGCCCGGATCGCCGAACGGATCGAGGCGGCGGTGGCGCAGCGCAGCGGCGTGACCAGCGGCTGAGCCCTGAGCTTCAGGCTCCGAGGCTGCGCGCCCCGGAGCCGTTGGCCCACCCCTGCCCCAGTTCCCCAACTTCCGGGGGGATCCTTTCGCCCGCGCGGGCGTGTCACTGTGAGGTCGATCACGTACCGTTCGGCATCATCATGAAGCGCATCCGGCTAGACAGCCTGCTCTCGCAGCGGGGCATGTTCGACTCGCGCAGCCGGGCCGCCGCGTCGGTGATCGCCGGCGAGGTGCTGCTGCTCCCGGATCGTCGCCGGGCGCAGAAGCCCGGTCAGCTGGTGCCTGAGGACGTCGAGCTGGAGCTGAGCTGCGGTCCGGCGTTCGTGTCGCGCGGGGGTATCAAGCTGTCCAACGCGCTGGACGCGCTGGCGCTTTCAGTCCGCGGCCGCCGCGCGCTGGACGTCGGTGCCTCGACGGGCGGATTCACCGACTGCCTGCTGCAGCGTGGCGCCGAGCACGTCGTGGCGCTCGACGTCGCCTACGGGCAGCTGGACTGGAAGCTGCGATCCGATCCGCGGGTGACCGTGGTCGAGCGCCACAACGCGCGCGCGCTGCATCGCGCCGAGCTTCCCTACGCGCCCGATCTGATCGTCGTGGACGTCTCGTTCATCTCGCTGACCAAGGTGCTGCCCGCGGCGCTGGCCTGCGCCGATGACCGCTTCGACGCCTTGGCGTTGATCAAGCCCCAGTTTGAGGTCGGGCGCGGGCAGGTGGGCAAGGGCGGGGTGGTGCGCGATCCGCAGCTGCGCCGCGCGGCGCTGATCGACGTCGGCACGGCGGCGCGGGAGCTCGGCGTGACCGTACTCGGCTACGCGAGCTCGGGGCTCGCGGGCCCGAAGGGCAACCTCGAGACGTTCGTGTGGCTGGCCGAGGGCGAACGGGAGGGACCCGGGGACCTGGAGGCGGCGGCGAGCGAGGTCGAGCCGTGAACCGGGTGCGAACCGCCACCGTCGTCACGCATCGGCGTCCGGCCGACACCGGCCCGGCGCTCGGCGTGCTGATCGAGTTGGCCCAGGCCGCCGACGCCGTGCTCCGCTTCGATGCCGAGGAGACGCAGAAGCACCAGCTGCAGCCGGGTCCGGCGGTGGAGCTCAACGCCCCGATCGATCCGAACGTGGAGATCTGCTTCGCACTCGGCGGCGACGGCACGATCCTCAGCGCCCTACGGGTCTACGCCGGCACCGGCGTGCCGGTGTTCGCGATCAACTTCGGCGAGATCGGCTTCCTGTCCACCGTCCCCCGTGAGGAGGCGAGGTCAGGCTTCAAGCGCGCATTCGAAGGCCAGTTCGAGGTGCTCTCCCTTCCAGGACTGAGGGTGTCCGGCGAACGGGGCCATTGGCTGGCGATCAACGACGTGTCGATGCATCGCCAGCCGGGCAAGCGGGTCGCCGATCTGGAGTATGCGGTCGGCTCCAACGAGGTGGGGCGGGTGCGGTGCGACGGACTCGTCGTGGCGACCCCAGCGGGATCGACGGGCTACAACCTGGCCAATGGCGGGCCGGTGATGGCCTGGGGCGTTCACGGCTTTGTCGTCTCGTTCATCGCGCCTCACTCCCTGACCGCGCGGGCCCTGGTCGTGGCGCCCGGCGACGTCGTGTCGGTGCACAACCGCTCCCAGGAGGAGCCGGTGGACGTCACCGTCGACGGTCGGCCCGTGTGCGTCCTGGCTCCCGCGCAACGGCTCGAGGCCAGCTTCGTCAACGATCAGGGTTCGCTGGCCCAGGTCGCCGGCGCAACCTTCTACCAGCGTCTGCGTGACACCTTCGGACGGCTCGCGACGCCCCTTTGACGGTGCCGGCCCCAGCGCCGGGACCCCCATCCATTCCCCGAGCGGGTCCGGGTCCGTCAGGAGCGCGTGGTAGACCGTCCTGGATGCTGCACGAGCTGCGAGTCGAGAATCTGCTGCTGATGGAGCGTGCCGAGCTCACGCTCGCGCCGGGTCTCAACATCCTCACGGGGGAGACGGGCGCGGGCAAGACGCTGCTCGCTCACGCGCTGGACCTGCTGCTGGGCGGCCGGGCGCGCCGCGGGATCGTTCGCGCCGGAGCGTCCGAGGCCTACGTCGAGGGCGTGTTCTCCCTGCCGCCCTCGCTGCGCGGCCGCGAGGAGCTCCCGACCGATGCGGAGGAGATCGTGCTCGCCCGCCGCGTGTGGCCCGACGGGCGCACGCGAGCCTATGTCTGCGGACGCTCGGCGACGCTGGCCGATCTGCAGGAGCTCGGCGCCCACCTGATCTCGTTCTACGGACAGCATGAGCACCGCAAGCTGATGCTCTCGGCCGCTCAGCTGGATGTCCTTGACGCCTACTGCGGCGCGACGGCGCTGAAGCTCCGTACGCGCATCGGAGCCTCACACGAGCACGTCCGGGACCTGCAGGAGCGCGTCGCCGAGCTCGGCCGCCTGGCGGGGGCCCAGGATCGCGAGCTCGATCTGCTCGCGTTCGAGCTGGAGGAGATCGAGGCCGTCGCCCCCAGCGAGGAGGAGGAGGAGGCGCTCGAGGTCGAGCGCGAGCGACTCCGGCATCTCGATGCGCTCGCCGGCGCGGCGGCCGCCGGGGCGGAGGCGATCGTGCCGGAGGCCGGCGCCGGGGTGTCGGATCTGCTCGCGCGGGCCGCCCAGCTGCTCGAGCCCGCCGCCGGGATCGACCCGCAGCTCGCTTCCCTCAACGAGCGATTCCAGGCGCTGCGCTATGAAGCCGAGGACCTCGGGGCGGAGCTGCGCTCCTACGCGCTGGGGATCGAGGGCGCGCCGGGTCGCCTGGAGGAGGTGGAGGAGCGCTTGGCCGTGTTCGCGCGCCTGCAGCGCAAGCACGGCGGCACGATCGCCGAGGTGCTCGCCCACGCCCAGCGGTGTCGGGCTCGGCGTGATGAGCTCCAGCGGGCCGACATCGCGCTGGAGGAGTCCCACGCCGAGCTCGTCACCGCTCAGGCGGAGCTTGATCAGCTCGCCGGGCAGCTCACCGCCAAGCGCTGCCAGGCCGCCCCCAAGCTCGCGGCGGCCGTGCGCCAGCGCCTGGAGGAGCTGGCGATGCCAGATGCCCAGTTCGAGGTGGAGCTGGCACCCCGGCCCGACGGCTGCGGGCCGCGCGGGGCCGACACGGTCGAGCTGATGATCGGGGCCAATGCCGGCGTCGCGCCCTGTCCGCTGCGCGAGGTGGCCTCGGGAGGTGAGCTGTCACGCGTGATGCTCGCGCTCCTGAGCGTCGCCCACAGCGCTGGGCGCGAACAGCGCGCGCCCGGATCGCTGCTCGTGTTCGACGAGATCGACGCCGGAATCGGCGGTCACACCGCGCGCGCGGTGGGCGAGCACCTCCGGGACCTCGCCAGCGGCCGGCAGGTGCTGTGCATCACCCATCTGCCGCAGGTCGCGGCGCTGGCCGCCCGCCATTTCACGATCGCCAAGGACAGCAGCGTCTCGCCGGCCATTACGACGGTCACCGCGCTCGGCGGCGATCAGGTCGTGGGCGAGCTGGTGCGAATGCTCGGCGCGGGGGAGGGAGACCGCGCCGCCAGCCAGCACGCTCGCCAGCTGCTGCGCGTCGCCTGAGCTGACCGCGTCCGGCCCACCGTCTACCTTCAAAGGCGACGTGAGGGCCCACGACAAGATCATTGACGGCTTGTCCGGCGACTAATTTCGCCGCGAACCCTAGACTCGGCTATAAGGATCGATTGATGGCTCAACGCGAGACACGCTTCATCTTCATCACCGGCGGGGTTGTCTCCTCGCTCGGCAAGGGAATTGCCGCAGCATCGATCGGGCGGCTACTGGTCGCCCGTGGACTGAGCGTTCAGCTGCAGAAGTTCGATCCCTACATCAACGTCGACCCCGGGACGATGTCCCCGTACCAGCACGGCGAGGTGTTCGTGACCGAGGACGGCGCCGAGACCGACCTCGACCTGGGCCACTACGAGCGCTTCACCGACGCGAACACCAGCCGCGCGTCCAACGTGACCGCCGGCGGGATCTACAACACGGTCATCCGCCGCGAGCGGCGGGGCGACTACCTCGGCGCCACCGTCCAGGTCGTGCCCCACATCACCGACGAGATCAAGCAGCGGATCCGCCTGATGGCCGACTCCAGCGACGTCGACTTCGTGATCACCGAGATCGGCGGGACGGTCGGCGACATCGAGTCGCTGCCGTTCCTGGAGGCGATCCGCCAGTTCCCCGTCGACGTCGGACGGCGGCGCTGCATGTTCATCCACCTGACGCTGGTGCCCTACATCGGCCATGCCGGAGAGCTCAAGACCAAGCCCACCCAGCACTCGGTCAACGAACTGCGGCGGATCGGTATCGCGCCCGACATGGTCGTGGCCCGCTCGGAATCGGTCCTCTCGGGCGACATCCGCCGCAAGATCGCCCTGTTTGCCAGCCTTCCGGTCGAGGCCGTCGTCTCGGCCTACGACGTGTCCGACATCTATCGGGTCCCGCTCGTGTTCCGCGACGAGGGCGTCGACGACTACATCCTGCGTGAGCATTTCGGCGTTGAGGCGGCCGAGCCTGACCTCAGCGGCTGGGAGGCGATCACCGTGCGCGCCCGGCAGGCCGATCGCCAGGTGCGGATCGCGTTGGTCGGCAAATACGTCAAGCTCGCGGACGCCTACCTGTCGGTGGTCGAAGCCCTGAGACACGCCGGGGTCCATCACGGCGCCAAGGTTGAGGTCGACTGGATCGACTCCGAGACGGTGACCGACGCCGAAGTTCACGAACGTCTGGCCGAGGCCGACGGAATCCTGATCCCCGGCGGATTCGGGGGGCGCGGTTGGGAGGGCAAGATCCGCGCGGCCCAGATCGCGCGTGAAGGTCAGATCCCCTATCTGGGGATCTGCCTCGGGATGCACGTCGCGGTCAGCGAGTTCGCGCGCAATGTCGCCGGGATGGACGGGGCCAACTCGACCGAAATGGACCTCGAGACGCCGTTTCCGGTGATCGACCTGCTGCCCGAGCAGAAGGAGATCGCCGACATGGGCGGCACCATGCGCCTGGGGGCCGACCCGGTCAAGCTCCACGATCAGACGCGCATTCGCCGGCTCTACGGCGAGGCCGTCGTCTACGAGCGCCACCGTCACCGCTACGAGGTCAACAACCATCTCCGGCGGGCCCTGGTGTCCGCCGGGCTGATCTGCTCGGGCACCTCGCCCGACGAGCGGCTCGTCGAAGCGATCGAACTGTCCGCCGAGCAGCACCCGTTCTACGTGGCCTCCCAATATCACCCGGAGTTCAAGTCGCGTCCCGAGCGGCCCGCGCCGCTGTTCCGTGAGTTCGTGGGCGCTGCGCTGGAGCGGGCGGAGTCCTCGGGCCACCAGCCCGCCACCACCGCCGTGAACGGAGACCAGCGCGAAGTCGGCGTCTCGCCCCGCGCCGGGTCGTGAGGCAGGCCAGCGACCTCGAACGAGAGCGGCTGCACAAGACCTTTGCGGCGCTGTGTGCGATCGAGAGTCCGTCCGGGCACGAGCGGGTCTGCGCTGACTGGGTGACCGCCCGGCTGCGCGCGCTCGGCCTCGATGTCGAAGAGGACGGGTCCGGTGCGGCCGCCGGCTCTGACGCCGGCAACCTGCTGGCCCGGATCCCCGGCGCGAGCCAGGACAGCATCCTGCTCTGCGCGCACCTGGACACGGTGCCGCTCACCGCGCCGATCGAGCCGGTGATCCGGGACGGTGGATGGACCAACGCCAACCCGGGCATCCTCGGCGCCGATAACAAGTCCGCGGTGGCGGTCATCCTGGAGCTGGCCGGACGGCTGACAGCGGCCTCACAGCCCCCGCCGGTCGGGCTGGAGCTGCTGTTCACCGTCTGTGAGGAGGTGTCGCTGCGAGGGTCCGGAGAGTTCGACGCCGGGCGCCTGCGCAGCCGCTTCGGCTACGTCTTCGATCACGCCACGCCGATCGGCGGCATCGTGCTCGCCTCGCCCACCCATCACCGGATCGTTGCCGACTTCGCCGGGCGCGCCGCGCACGCCGGCGTCCGGCCGCAGGACGGACGCAGCGCGATCGCCGCCGCGGCCCGCGCGATCGCGGTGATGAGACTGGGGCGGATCGATCCGGAGACGACCGCCAACGTCGGCACGATCACCGGCGGCACGGCGATCAACGTCGTCCCTGAGCGCTGCACGATCGCGGCAGAGGTGCGCAGCCTCGATGAGACCAAGGCCGAGCAGCTGGCGACCGAGATGATCGACCACCTCCACGACGCGGCCAACGCCGCCGAGTGCGATCTCGATCTGACGGTGAAGCGGATGTTCAAGGGCTACCGCACCAAGGCGCGCGCACCCCAGGTCGTGCTGGCCGAGGCGGCTTTGCGGGCGTGCGGATATGCCCCTGAGCACATCGTCACGGGCGGGGCCTCGGACGCCAACTCCCTGGAGGCGGAGGGCTTTCCGTGCACCAACCTGGCCGACGGCACCCAGCACAACCACGAGCCGACCGAGCGGATCAGCGTCGACGCGCTCGAGGGCCTGCTGGAGGTCGCGATCGCGCTGGTGCAGGAAGCCGGCCGCCAGGCGAACGACACCCCCGGATGAGCAAATTTGAGCGCCTGCGCGAGCAGACCACCTGGGAGGGGAAGATCATCCGGGTCGGACTCGAGACGTTCCGTCACGGCGATGGCGAGCAGGTGACGCGGGAGAAGGTCTGGCATCCCGGCGCTGTCGGGATCCTGGCGGTCGACTCCAGCCACGTGTGGCTGACCCGCCAGCCGCGCGAGGCCGTGAACGAATCGGCGTCGCTGGAGATCCCCGCCGGCAAGCTCGACGTGCCGGGCGAGCCGCCGCTTGACACCGCCAGGCGCGAGCTGGCCGAGGAGATCGGCAAGCGCGCCGAGCACTGGCGCGAGATCGAGGTCTTCTACACCAGTCCGGGGTTCAGCGACGAGCGCGTCTGGCTGTATCTGGCCACTGAGCTATCGGACGAGCAGGCCGAATCGGAGGAGAACGAACGGATCGAGATCGTGGCCTGGGAGCTTGACGCCCTTGATCAGGCGATCGACGAGTGCGAGGACTCCAAGTCGCTGATCGCGCTGCTGTGGCTGTCGCTCGCGCTTGCCCGCGGCGAGCTCGGGAGGCCCTCGAGCCGCTCATAGAGCCCGGCTAACGGGCTCAAAGCCGGGAGCGGCAGTCCGCGCCCACCTATAGTCCTTGACCCAACCCGGAGCCGGAGGTAGCTCCTATTTCCTCGCCTGGTCAACCGCCAAAGCCCCCGCTCTACACGCCACGCGCCAAGAATCTCGCGCTGTTGCTGTTGGCGATGACGCAGTTCGTGGTTGTGATCGACGCGTCGATCGTGAACGTCGCGCTGCCGTCGATCGGCGCGCACCTGCACTTTGCCCGCGCCGACCTCTCGTGGGTCGTGAACTCGTACACGCTCACCTTCGGCGGCTTCCTGCTGCTCGGCGGTCGGATGGCCGATCTGCTGGGGCGCCGGCGGATGTTCATGCTCGGATTGGTTCTGTTCTCGCTCGCCTCGTTCGCCGGCGGCATCGCTCAGTCGGAGGGGTGGCTGATCGCCGCGCGCGCGATCCAGGGCCTCGGCGCGGCGATCGTTTCACCGGCCGCGCTTTCGATCATCACGACAACCTTCGCCGAGGGAGCTGAACGCAACCGGGCGCTCGGGATCTGGGGCGCGGTGGCGGGTGCCGGCGGTGCCGCCGGGGTGCTGCTGGGCGGAATCCTCACCAGCGGCCTGAGTTGGCGCTGGGTCCTGTTCGTCAATGTCCCAATCGGTATCACCGCTGCGGGGCTGGCCCCACGGACGCTGCTCGAGAGCCGCGCGGAAGGGCATGGGCGAACGTTCGACCTGCCGGGCGCGGTGGCGGTCACGGCCGGTCTGGCACTGCTCGTCTACGCCGTGGTCGACGCCGTAAATGACGGTTGGGGGTCGACGGCAACGCTGCTGCGCCTAGCCGGGGCGGCGGTCCTGCTAATCGGCTTCCTGCTGATCGAGCGGCGCCAGCGTTACCCGCTGATGCCGTTCTCGATCTTCCGGCTGCGGACGCTGCGGGGGGCCAACATCATCGGACTCCTGATCGGCATGTCGCTGTTCTCGATGTTCTTCTTCATCTCCCTGTACCTGCAGAACGTGCTGCACTACTCGCCGATCAAGGCGGGGCTCTCTTACCTCCCTCTGTCGGTCGGGATCATTCTTTCGGCCGGAGCCGCGTCACAGCTGGTCACTCGCGTCGGGTTCAAGCCACCGTTGGTCGCCGGCCTGCTGCTGATAGCCGGGGGATTGCTGTGGTTCTCGCGCGTGCCGGCAACCGGGGGCTCCTTTGCCGCCGACGTCCTCGGCCCGTCATTGCTGGCGGCCGTCGGGCTCGGCCTCGCGTTCGTACCGGTGACCGTTGCCGCGGTGACCGCAACCGAGCCACGCGAGGCGGGGCTCGCTTCTGGACTGATCAACACCTCCCAGCAGGTCGGCGGCGCGCTCGGGCTGGCGATCCTCGCCACCGTCGCCAACAGCCGCACCCAGGGCCTGCTCCACGCCGGGGTCCACAACTCGGCCGTCGCGCTGACCAAGGGGTTTGACCGAGCTTTCCTCGCCGGAGCCGGGTTTGCCCTCGCCGGTGCGATCCTAGCCGCACTGCTGATCTCCTCACGCGACAGCCGCGAGCACGCCAGAATCTCTCAAGCCGCCGAGCCTGTCGCGGTCGCCGCGAGCTGAACGACTCCTGCTCAGATCGCCAGGATCGATCTCGTCCGTACCGGCAGAGGTCGGCAAAAGCGACACCGGGATCACCGGAGATTCCGATCATGCCACTGGCCGGCCCGCAGGACACCACCCGGTCCGCGCGAATAGGCAGAACGTGATCCCCCCGCAAGCCGCTACCGGCGCCGCCCGGCTGACCGATCTGACGCTGGATTTCCTCGGCTCGCTGGAGCTGGAGCGGGGCCTGTCGCGCAACACACTTGAGGCCTACGGCTCCGACCTGCAGCAGTACGGCGAGTTCCTCACGCGCCGCGGGCTTGACCCGTTGGCGGTCGCGCCGACCGATCTGGCCAACTTCATCTCCGAGCTCGCCGCCGGTCGTGAGGGCAAGGCGGCGGTCGCGCCCGCGACCCTGCAGCGCAAGATCGCCTGCCTGCGCTCGTTTTACCGCCATCTGCGCCGCGAGCAGATGATCGACCACGATCCGACCTCCGAGCTGCGCCCGCCACGCTCCCGGGGCCGGCTACCCAAGGTGCTCAGCCGCGACGAGGTCAACCGACTGCTGGCCCAGCCGAGTGGCAGCTCGCCGGCGGCGCTGCGCGACCGCGCGCTGCTGGAGACCATGTACGCGTGCGGGTTGCGAGCCTCGGAGGCGATCGGCCTGGAGCTCTCAGAGCTCGACCTGGAGGCGGGCATCCTGCGCGCGCGCGGCAAAGGGTCCAAGGAGCGGCTGGTCCCGGTCGGCAGCAAGGCGATCTGCACCCTCGACGAGTACCTGGACAAGGCGCGGCCCCGGCTCGTCGGCCTGCGTGACGAGCCGCGTGTGTTCGTCAACCTGCGCGGCGTCGGACTTTCGCGCCAGGGTCTCTACAAGATCGTCCAGCGCCACGCACGCTCGGCCGGGCTCGAACGCCGGATGAGCCCGCACACGCTGCGCCACACCTTCGCCACGCATCTGCTGGCGGGCGGCTGTGACCTGCGCTCGCTGCAGGAGATGCTGGGCCACGCCGACGTCGGCACGACGCAGATCTACACCCATCTGTCCACCGAGCGTCTGCGCGACGTGTACTTCGACGCCCACCCACGCGCACAGATCAACCGCCCGGAGACCGTCGCCACCCCGGTCACCGGCCCCGGCACCGGTCTCGGCTCCGGTTGATCATCGCCCGCGCCCGCGCCCGCGCCCGCGCCCGCGAATGGCGCAGGAGCCGCTCGGCCGCCGGGCCCGACTGACAGAATTGCCCCGTGGCGTCAGGCGGCGAGCAGCAGCGCAAGCGGGCGTTCGTCGTCGTGCTCGACGCATGCGGAGCTGGAGCGCTACCGGACGCCGCCCAGTACGGGGACGCCGGCACCAACACGCTCGCGCATCTGTCGCGGCTGTGCGGCGGCCTTGAGCTGCCGACGCTGGCGGCGCTGGGCCTGGGGTCGATCCTGGAGCTGGCGGGGGTGGCGCCCTCAGCGCACCCCGTGCTCCATGGCCGCCTGCACGCGCTCGGGCCCGGCAAGGACTCCACGGCCGGGCACTGGGAGCTCATGGGTGTGGTCATGACCGTGGCGCCCCCTACTTACCCGGAGGGGTTCCCGACCCAGGTGCTGGACACGATCCGCTCCGTCAGCGGACGCGGAGTGCTCTGCAACCGTCCCTACAACGGGATCGGCGCGATCGAGGACTACGGCGCGCAGCAGCTGCACAGCGGCGAGCTGATCGTCTACACCAGCCAGGACTCGGTCCTGCAGATCGCCGCCCACGTGGACGTCATCGCCCCGGAGCAGCTGTATGAGATCTGCGTGCGGGTGCGCGGCGAGCTGCCTGCCCAGCACGCCGTGGGACGCGTGATCGCACGGCCGTTTGACGGCGTCGAGGCCCACTTCGAGCGCACCGAGGGCCGCCGCGACTACTCGCTGAAGCCGCCTTCGCAAAGCTACCTGCAGCAGCTCCAGGCAAGGGGGGTCGCTGTCCACTCGGTGGGCAAGGTCGGCCAGCTGTTCGCCGGGGTCGGCATCGACGTAATGCATCCCGGTGCCACCAACGCTCGTGCGCTTGATGAGACGACTGAGCTGATCCGGTCCCAGCCGCACGGACTCGTGTTCACCAACCTCGTCGACACCGATCAGGTCTACGGTCACCGCCACGATGTAGAGGGCTTCGCCGCGGCCCTGAAGGAGATCGACGCCCGTGTGGGGCTGTGGCTGGGACTGCTGGGACCCGGCGATCTGCTGGTGCTGACTGCCGACCACGGCTGTGACCCTTCGTCCCCCCGGACCGACCACACCCGCGAGCACGCCCCCCTGCTGGCCAGCTTTGCCGGCCATGGCTCTCGCCGTCACGATGGCCCAATGGCCGACGTCGGCGCCAGCGTCCTAAAGTGGCTGGCGGGCGCCGAGGCCGCCGAGCTTCCCGGCGCGCCGTTCGTGTAGGAGTCCTCCGTGCCCGAGCTGCCAGAAGTCGAGACGATCCGCCGCCAGCTGGCGCCCCACCTCGAGGGCGCCACGATCATCGAGGTCGAGATCCTCGACCCGCGCTGGACGCGCCCGACGGCCCCCGCCGAGGTGGAGGACGGCCTGCGGGGAGCGCGCGTGGACGAGGTGGGGCGCCAGGGCAAATACCTCGTCTGGTCGCTCTCCAACGGGCGCTTCCTGCTCGTGCACCTGCGGATGACCGGTGCGCTGCTGTTCGATCCCCGGCCCGAGCCGACGCACACCCGGGTCCGGTTTGAGCTCGACGGCGGACATCGTCTCGTCTACGTCGATCCGCGGCGGTTCGGGACCGGTCACCTGCTCGACGGCCCAGCGCAGCGCGACGCCTACCTGGCGCAGCGGCTGGGGGTCGAGCCGCTGACGCCCGAGTTCACCGTCGAGCATCTGCGGCTGATGGCCCGTGGGCGCCGCGCCCCCGTCAAGGCGTTCGTGCTCGATCAGCGCCGGATCGCCGGGGTGGGCAACATCTACGCCGACGAGGCCCTGTTTCGCGCGCAGATCCATCCGCTGCGGGCGGCGGGCTCGCTGAGCGGCGTCCAGCTGGGGCGCCTGCACGACGCGATCGAGGAATCGCTGCTCGCCGGGATCGAGGCCAAGGGGGCGACGATCGACGACTTCCGTCACGTCGACGGCGCCCGGGGATCGTTTCAGGACCGCTTCCTCGTGCACCGGCGCGAGGGAGAGCCGTGCCCGCGGTGCGGCCACACGGTGCGCAAGATAGTCGTCGGCGGCCGCGGGACCTACGTCTGTGAGCGCTGTCAGCCCAAGCCCCGCCGGCGGGCCTGAGCGCCTAAGCGCCGACGACTTCGCCGAGCTTCCCGGCGCGGTCGGCGGCCAGCAACTCGTCAAAGCCGCCGATCGACTGACCTTCGATCATGATCTGGGGAAAGGTGATCATCCCGGTCTGGCGCGAGAGCTCCTCGCGGCCGTCCGGGTCCTTTGCCAGATTGATCTCCTCATAGGGAATTCCCCGGCGGCCAAGCAGGGCCTTGGCGCTCACGCATCGCGAGCAGTGTTCGGTGGTGTAAACGGTTACGGTGCTCATAACTTCAGAAAGTATAGCGCGGCGTGGCCGGTTGCGGCCGGTCGGCGCCCGCGGCCGCGGGGGGGCCGCGATGCTAGTGCAGCGGCGGTGGGGCGCATGGCCGGCACGCTGAAGACCGAGGCGATCGTGCTGCGCTCGATCCGCTACGGCGAGGCCGACCGGATCCTGCACCTGTACACGCCGCACCGCGGCCGGCTGAGCGCGATCGCCAAGGGCGCCCGCCGCTCCAAGAGTCGCTTCGGCGCGCGCCTGGAGCCGTTCTTCCATGTTCGCGCGGTGCTGCACGAGGGGCGCAGCGACCTGCTCACGGTGACCAGCGTCGACACGGTTGCCACGCACGGCGGTCTGCGTGACCACGCCGCGTCGCTGGATGCGGCCGCCCGCGCCTGCGACGCCGTCACCCGGCTGTTTGAGACCACTGACCCGCATCCGGAGGTGTTCGCCCTGCTCGCCAACGAGCTGGCGCTGCTGCAATCAGACGTGGCTCACGCGCGGCCGGGCAACGGCCTGGCCTTTCGCCTGAAGCTGCTGCTGGCGGCCGGGATCGTGCCCCAGCTGGCGGCCTGCACGCTGTGCGGCGAGACCGAGCACCTGGGCGGGTTCTCCGGCGCGGCGGGTGGGGTGGTGTGCAATGCGTGCGAAGCGGCCGCCTTCGGTCTGGACGAGGAGTCCTATCGCTTCCTGGTCGGCGCGCTCGGGCGGCCCCTGGCCGAGGCGCCCGACGCCTCCGATCGAGCGCTGCGTCAGGTGGAGCGCGCGATCGGCGAGATCTCGGAGCACCACGCTCACGTGCGACTGCGCCCACTGCTAAGGGTCCGCGACTGAATCGCGGACCTTAGCGGGGGTAGGGCGCGCGGTCACCGTCAGGTCCGGTGTTGACGTTCGACAGCGCGTGGCGCGGAGCGTCGACGGCCGCCG
>ODAK010001177.1_pt1 | contig 29181 bp, 37 predicted proteins | sample 1539591 | NCBI WGS metagenome assembly ODAK01 (sample SAMEA3539303, study PRJEB22396) | soil metagenome | biome: tundra; feature: field; material: soil | place: USA | collected 2010-05 | depth 0.15 m
GCCTCGCCGGCGCGACGATCGGCCTTGCCCTCAGATTTGAGATCCTTGTTTCCGGTCAGGTCTCCGACAGCCTCTTTGGCCTTGCCCTTCAGCTGATCAGCCTTTCCAGCCATGGTGCTCCTCCTTCTTCGTTGAACTCCGTGTCGCGCCTGAATCGCTTGCGAACACAGTTTCCAGCGTGACCCCGGCATCCGAGGCCCGACAGAGCCGAACGGCCCTATTCCCACGAATCGTCCGCCTGAGCTGACACGTATTGAGGTTGGATCTGGCCTCTACGGCGATACCCTGAATTTCCAGCAAGAGAGCGGGGCCATCACCTTCACCAGCAAAAACGGATCGAGGGTTAGCCGATGAGCCCGAGCTCACGAGCCCGGCTGACCGCTTCGGCGCGGCTGTGAACCCCGAGCTTCTTGTAGGCGCGTTCAGCTCGTTCCTTCGCCGCGGACCGGGAGATCCCCAGCTTGTCGGCGATCACCGCGAAGGTCAACTGTGTGGGCAGGTAGCGGAGGACCCGCTCCTCAGCCATGGTGATCGATGCTGCTCTGGCGGTGGCGGCAGCTTCCGCGAGAGACTCCGCAGCCGCTTCGTCGGCCGCAGCGATGATGAGGCCGGCGGCGTTCAGGGCCTCAACGGCCTCATGGGCGGCTGCCTCCTCCACGAGGCCTGCGGTGATCAGCGCTCGGATGGCGTCAGCGGAGGCGGCGGAGCGAATCGCTTCTGAGGCGGCGATCTCCTCGGCTGCCAGGGTACCTGCCGCCATCGCCAGGAGTGTGGCGCGGGCTTCGGCAGCCTGCGCGGCGGCAATCACTTCGGCAGCCTCCTCCATCGCCGCGACCTCAGCCCCAACGAGCAACCCGGACTCGGACGTGAGGAAGCCCTCGCCCAACAGCGCGCCCCCGGTCTCGGCGATAGCGTCGAAGAGCGGCTGCGCCCAGCCGTGCTCGATGAGCAGGAATGCGAGCGCCGTCCCAGGCAGCAGGGACTCTGCCAGTGCCCATGCGTCAGCCGGATCGAATCCCGACGAGCCTTCGCCCACCGGTGATCCCACGAGACCAGTGCCGTCAACAGGGACGATGCTCGCGAGCAGTGCGCCAAAGTCCTCGTCATCGCCTACAACCAACCGCTGGATCGTGCCGTCCTCGTTCTTCGCGATGAAGAGCATGTCGAGAAGCCGCAAGACTCCTCGGCCTTGTAGCCGATCGACCTCAGCCAGGACCCGGCCCTCGAAGTCGGCACCGGGACCGAAGCTCACGGCGATTACCTGCAACGGACCGGCCATCTGTCGTCCTCCTCTAAGCGATTGTCGCGAATCGTAATGGATCTCTTGCGCCGTTGGGGAGCAAGTGTGCTGCGGGCACTGGGTTCGCAGGCGGTGTGTCGCCCGAGCAGGTTGGCGCCAAAATTGCCAGGTGGGTCAGGCTCCCAAACGGCTAACTCGAGGAACGTGTTGCCCCGACGCCGACCGGACGTAGGGAGGGTGATTTCGTCGCCGACCGACTTGGAGACGTGGTTGAGAAGCCCTCGGCGCCACGTAGGACGACCGGATGTCCATCGCACTAAAGACGGTATAGGGGCCCCACCAGCGGGAGTACTAGGGTGAACAGTTCGGATCCCTGGACAGATATGAGGCCCCGGTCCCGACTGGCACACTTCGATCTTGGACAAAGGAGCAGTCAGTGGGTCACGAGATTGCGAGCGCCTTGTCAAAGTGGGAGTTTTGAGTGGCCGGTGATAGGCGAGAGCGGGTCATCGCCGCCGTAGAGGCCAAGAGTGGGGGGGAGTGGTCGCCCACTCGCCTGTGTGAGGTCACACCGGACATCGTCGGCGTGACCGGCGCCGGGGCCATGCTTATGTCGGGTGACCTGCCACAAGGGTCGCTCTGCACCACGAACAGTGTGAGCAGTCTGATCAACGAGCTCCAGTTCACGCTGGGTGAGGGGCCGTGCATCGACGCCTACCACCACGACAAGGTGGTGCTCGAACCCGATCTTGCCCACCCCGCCACCCCCCGTTGGTTCGCCTTCACACCCCAGGCCTTGGAAGCAGGCATCCGGGCCATATTCGGCTTTCCATTGCGGGAGGGCGCGGCCCGGCTTGGTGCCCTGCACCTCTACCAGGATCAACCGGGTCAGTTGAGTGACGACCAGCATGCCGATGCCTTGGTGCTGGCTGAGGTGATTGCAAGACAAGTCATCAACACGCAGGCGGGCGCCCCGCCAGGCACGGTGGCGGAAGAGCTGGCTGCGGGCGCGGATTTTCACTCGATTGTGCACAATGCGGTGGGCATCGTCTCCGTCCAGCTCGGCGTCAGCGTCACAGAGGCGCTTGTCCGCCTGAGGGCCTATGCCTTCAGTGAGAATCGCCTCGTTCGAGACGTGGCCGAGGACGTAGTGACCCGGAGGTTGGATCTGTCATGATCCCGGAGGATCGTAAGATTGGACGTCCATGGACCGACGCGCTGGCTGCTGGACAGGCTACGAAGGCAAACGCCCAGGAGGCATAGTGGAGACGTCTCGAGATCGGAACATCATTCACTATTTCGTCGACATTGCGGACAACCTCGTCGAGGACTTCGATGTCGTAGAGGTTCTGACAGGCCTCACGCACCGATGCGTTGACATGCTCGGTATCTCGGCCGCCGGTGTGATGCTCGCCTCTCCACCTGGCGAGTTGAGATTGGTGGCAACTTCGAGCGAGGCAATGCAATTGGTAGAGCTGTTCGAGCTACAGGCCCAAGAAGGTCCTTGTCTGGACGCCTTCCACACCGGAGAGCCGGTCGAACACGAGATCCTGCGCCACGAATCAGGCCGTTGGCCACGATTCTCGATCGTCGCCCTCGAAGCCGGCTTCCAATCGGTGTTCGCCCTGCCGCTTCGATTGCGGGAGATGACCATCGGCGCCTTGAACCTCTTCAGCATGGGCGAGTCCCCGATGGCTGAGGCCGACGTCGTCGTCGCTGGCGGATTCGCCGATCTCGCCACGATCAGCGTTATCCAGCACGGTGCCGCTATCGAAGCGCAGCGCATCAACGAGCAGCTCTCCCAGGCCATTACGAGCCGCATAGTGATTGAGCAGGCTAAAGGGGTGATCTCTGAGCGCGCACGGATCGACCTGTCTGAGGCGTTCTCCCGGTTGCGGAACTACGCCCGACGGCACAGCATTCGCCTGGCTGACGTCGCTCAAAGTGCCATCGACGGGACTCTCGACCCCGAGGCGTGGGCCGCGCCGGCAACCTCCGACAGCTGAGGCTTCTCGGGACGGCTGAGGCATGAAGATGCCGTTGCGCATACCGGACGTGTGGTGGTATATAAGCATTCCGAGTTCTATTGCTCTCCGTCCCGGACCCCGGCGGTGCACCCCACGGTTACCGAGGAATCTGACATTGCCTAGTTCCGGAGAATTCACCAAGGACCAGGGTGATCCTGGTGGCGTTGTCGTTGATGCCATGGTCCAGCTCTTGCAGCTCGCCGTTGACGAGGGGTGGTCGATAGCCTCGGCAGGCTCAGAGTTGAACGAGCGGATCTCGGATGAGGTCGTCCTGCATCGCGTACGAACCAACGTGTCGAGGATCTTGTCGGAGTCATCAAGTGCGGTGATTGAGCGAGCTGCCGCAATCGTTGAGGGCGCGCTGGGACTGCGAAGCGCGGGTCAAAGCGAAATCGACCATATCGCAACGTGCGGCTGGCCATACGCCAGCCTCTGTCCCCGCTGTTACCCCCTCGCACCCACCATTGAAGGAAACAATGCCCCATCGCTCAATTGAAGATCCGACCACGCTCCGCCGGATACTCGACGCCATGCTGCTCATTGAGGGCGATCTTGACATCTCGGTCCTCCTGCGCCACGTCGTCGATGAAGCCCGTTCGATGACCGGTGCTCGTTACGGTGCACTCGGTGTCCTCAACGAGGACCATACAGCCCTAGCCGAGTTCGTCACGGTTGGTCTCGATCCAGACGAAGTTGCACAAATTGGTGCCCTTCCGACCGGAAAAGGAGTACTCGGAGTCCTCATCGCCGAGCCTGTTCCACTACGCCTGGCTCGTATCGACTCTCATCCCGAGACATCCGGATTCCCCTCCGGCCACCCGCCCATGACCTCCTTCTTGGGTGTCCCGATCAAGGTGCGCGACGAGATCTACGGCAACTTGTATCTGACCGACAAGGTTGGCTGGTCGGAATTCACTCGTGACGACGAGGCTTTGGTGGGCTCCTTGGCTGTCGCCGCAGGGATCGCCATCGAGAACGCACGACTGCACCAGCGCGTCCAAGAAGTGGCGGTATACGACGAACGGGACCGATTGGCCCGGGACCTGCACGATACGGTCATACAGCGGCTTTTTGGTGCGGGTCTCAGACTCCAAGGGATTGCCGGTGCTGTCCGGGAGGCCGACATCGCTCTGCGCATGGGTACCGTCGTCACCGAGATTGACGAGTCGATCACCCAGCTCCGCTCCATCATCTATGCCCTGGGTTTGGCTGGCGGTGAACGAGACATCCGGTCCAAGATCATCATGCTCTTGCGGGATCTGGCCGAAGTGGTGGGCTTCGAGGTACGCAGTTTATTTGAGGGCGCAGTGGACACGGCCATCTCCGACGAGATCGCAGAGCACATTTTGATCGTTATCCGCGAAGCGGTCACCAATATCGGTCGCCACGCACATGCCACCGAGGCCACAGTTCGGGTAAGCGTTGACGCCGATCACTGCCAGCTCACCGTCATCGACAACGGCCAAGGTGTCGGCTCAGGCAGCAGAGAGGGCGGTTTGGGTTTAGCCAACATGCGTCGCCGGGCTGAAAAGCTCAGCGGTAGTTTCGATCTGGAGAGTGCTCCCAGTGGAGGGAGTACCTTGAGATGGCGGGTCCCGATTTACGAGTGAGGATGAACGGCAAAGGGTTCCGGCCCGCCGTGGGGCATTGCCATTGCCCATATCCACGGACATTGGGTTTCGAAACCCACCCACCGGTGACGTGGGGCAGGTGGACGAAGTCATCGCGAGTGTCAATCAGAATTACAGCGGCCGAGTCCGACTCCCGTGTAGGTTGGCCCCACCCACTGGTCGAGGAGTCCCATCATGGCGGTCGTCGTGCAGCAGACATTTACCGGCTCCACTCTCGATCAATACGACGAAGCCGTTGCCAAGTTGGGACTCACTGCGGGCGGCCCACACACCGCCCCTGGTTTGTTGTTCCACTATGTAGTCGCGACCGATGACGGGGTCGAGATCACTGATATTTGGACGACTCGCGAGGGATTCGAGAAGTTCGCCCAAGAAGAGATCGTCCCGGTCACGCAGGAATTGGGCATCGTGCCCCCGACGAGCGTCGAATTCATCGAGGTGCACAACTTCAATACCGCTGGGTAATACCTGACGGCATGCAGCGCCGTCGGCGGAAGTGTGTTTGCCTTGTCCGAGACTTCAAGCGGCACCGGAGCCCGCCTGTGGCGAACGACATCTGGCTTGATCACGTGGTCGTCGCTTGCCATGCCACAGGCGAACGGTGTGTTTGAGCTCGCCGCCGAAGGGCGCACCCTCCTGCTGCTTCAGGAAGGGAGGCGCCGCGCTGGTGAGCATCGCACTTGATCACCCAGATGCCTGGCTCGTCTGTTACGACAACGAACAGTCGTCGCAAGAGCAGCACACCCAACACCACCTGTACGGCACCGGCAATGCCGGCGGCGACTGGGTGCGCCTGGCGGATCCAACCCAGTCCGGTGCGCCCGCTCTGCTTGCAGACAATGGTTCAGGTCACGCCTTTCTCACGACAGAAAGCGGCGCGGACGATTGGCTGGTGGGGACATTCGACGGCGGGCTGAGTTGGTCAGCACGCTTCCCCTCAGGCGGGAGTTTCTACGGCTGGGCGGATTTACAGTTTGTGGACGCCTCAACCGGCTTCGTGGTCGGCCCAACGCACTATGCCCTGAGCACCTTTATCGAACTGAGGACGGCGGCCGCACGTGGACAGTTCTCCAGATCACTTCGCCAGAATGAATCAGGGCCCTCCAACGCGCCAAGCCACTCGTGGCCTCAGTCATAGGCGCGAGATAGCCCAGTACACCCGCCTTCCTCGGGGCAGGCTACGGCCGTCTTACGGCCGAGTTCCTTGCCTTTCGCGAGCGCTCTTTCTCTTGTCCCTAACCGAGTTACATGTATCCCGCAATCCGAAGGGTCATCGACACACAGGGTCCGACCCAACTTCGACAGAGACCGTCGCCGCAAGCCGATCCCTGACGGCGACAGAGTGCCACTTGCAATCTTTCGACGTCCTCGGACCACCGTTCTCGAATTGTCGTTGCCGGCGCAGGGTGAAGCCCGGTCAGCCCCCTGACCTCAGAAATGCGCGAATCGTGAGCTGCTGCGCCCCATACTCAACCTCTTGTAGCTGTAGAGTTGGTCCGACATCCGATCTCTGGCTGTTCAGGTGCATAGCCGATAGAGTTCGCACCACGACAGCTCCAAGGGGGTCCACTCCACAATGGTTGTGCTGATCATCGTCATCGTCATCGTCGTGGTGCTCGTACTCGGTCTGTGGGTCGCCTATAACGGCCTCGTCAAGAAGCGCAACCGGACCCAAGAGGCGTGGTCCGAGATCGACGTCGAGCTCAAGCGCCGCCACGACCTCATCCCCAACCTGGTGTCAACGGTGCAGGGCTATGCCGCGCACGAGCAAGGGACCTTCGAGGCGGTCACCCAGGCCCGTGCCAACGCTGTCACCGCGGGGGCGACGGGCGACCCGGGTCAAATTGCCCCCGCCGAGAACGTTCTGTCCGGGGCGCTTCGCTCATTGTTCGCGGTAGCCGAGAACTACCCACAGCTACGGGCGGTCGAGAGCTTCCTCCAGCTACAAGAGACGTTAACTGCCACCGAAGACAAGATCGAGTACGCCCGTCGCTACTACAACACCAGCGCCCGGGACTACAACATCGGGCTACAGACGTTTCCGCGCAACCTGATCGCGGGACCCTTCGGCTTCAAGGCGGTGGCGTTCTTCGCTACCGACGAGGAAGACCGCGCCGTTCCTCAGGTGAATTTCTCCGGCCCTGCTCCAAGTGCGGCCAGCCCGGCACCCTCCGGACCCCCGCTTGCTAGTGGCTCCGAGGGGTTGCCGCCCGCGACGGCCTCCGAGGGACCGCCACCAGCCCGCTAAAACATTTGAGCGGGCTTTCCGGGGCCGGTCAGACCGACTGGCCCGATGCGATCTTCTCGAGCTCTGCGATCCGTTCCTCGATGGGAGGATGGGTGTCGTAGAGGCGGTGATACCAGGACTCGTGGTGCTGCAACGGATCGTCGATACACATCGCCGCAGTGGCGTGGTTCATCTTCTTGAAAGGTTTGTCGTTCTGCTGCAGCTTCTTGAGCGCGCTCAACAACCCTGCTGGGTTTCGGGTGAGCTCAACACCGCTCACGTCGGCCAGCGACTCACGCCGACGAGAGAGCGCCAGACGAATGAGTGGGCCGAATATGAAACCGACGACGGCGAGGAGCACTCCGGCGGCGAAGATCACGATCACGAGCTGGTTGCCCCGACCGCTGCCCCGTCCGCCGCCGGCGAAGAATGCGCTTCGCCAGAGGATGCTGGCAAGAAGGGCGGCCATTCCGATCATGGTGCCCACAACGAGCAGGAGGCGGATGTCGTGGTTCTTGATGTGGCTCATCTCATGTCCGGCGACACCTTCCAGTTCCTCGCGGTTCATGATGGCGAGCAGCCCGGTGGTGAAGGTGATGGCCGCCTTGTCCGGGCTGACCCCGGTGGCAAAGGCGTTGGGCGAGGGGTCGTTGATCACGTAGACCGCAGGTGCGGGGACCCCTTCGCCGATAGCCAAGGCCTCCACCAGGTTGTGCAACTGCGGATACTGGGCTGGATCGGCTGGCACGGCCCCCGAGACCCGGAGCACCAGCGCTGCTCCGGAGTTCAAAGAGTAGAGGATCCCACAGAGGGCCAGAAGACCGGCAATCACCATACCGATGACGACCGGGCTCCACCCGTAGTTGGTCGGTGGGGTGGGAGCGAAGCCATTGTTGGCCGAGTGGCGGTAAAGAGCCTTGAAGAGAAACCCGCACGCTGCTCCGATGGCCAGCCAAATCACGAAAAACAAGCCGATGAAGATGACGCTGCGTCGCTTGTTGCTAGCGATCTCGCTATACACGTCCCGAATCCTACGGCATCGGACGCACCCCGACCCCGGAGAAGCCGGCCAGGAGCATCATCACCCGCAGCAGGAGCACCTTGGTCTTTCCGTCGACGAGCGGCACCTTGTTCGAGGGGATCAGCGGGATGCCTCGCCATGTTACGAACTGGCAGCCGTACAGGCTCGCCGTCGGCGGCGGCACACCCCGCCGGGTGCACTCCCTCCCGAAGGCTGCAATGGCGGCCGGGTGGGTCAGGAAGAAGGCCGGCTCCTTCCACACGTGGGTGATCAACTCATCGAGATCGTCGGGCGTGGATGGACCACTCCGGGTGAGTCGCTGTTCGGGCGCGGCATTTGCCAGCATCCCGTACTCGCGTTGTTGATGAGCTCGCCCTCCTGGCGCTCCTTGATCGACTCGATCGTCAGGCGGATCTGCTCTTCGATCTGGTCGTATGGGCTGCTGTACAGGTCAGAGACGCGAGTGTGGACGTCCAGCACGGTCGAGACCGAGCTCAGGAAGTACTCGCGAGGATTCTCCTCGTAGTCCACGAACGTCGTCGGCAGGTCGATCTCGCTGCGGGGTGGGCAGGCGACCTCCACCTCTTCGGGATGCTTCACCTTGTTGAGTCGGTAGATACCGGCCTCAACGGGGACCCAGTCCATGAACCGCACGAGCCACCGGGGCGAGATAGTCGACATCTGCGCGGTGGACTTGGCGGCGTTGGCGAGCTGACGTGCGGCGCCATCGCTCAGTGCAAGATTTGGCGGGGAATTCGCGGGCATTGTTCCTCCTGGGACGATGACAGTTCCTGCCTGCCACGGGGCAACGGCCCTCGACAGAGTCCAACGGCACTTCTCCCCGAGCCGTGTCGCTGGGCATGTCGTGTCCCAGAATCCGAGTGACCTCGGTCCGAGCGAGGGACCAACGGCCCTACTCGCAGGTAATCCTGAGAAACATACTCGGATTTATTGGAAAACTCAAAGGTCGGCTCGGCTGGCCGAGATCAGGGAGGCAGGACGATGACACGGATCGCTGAGGACATCACCGAGCTGGTCGGGAACACCCCTTTGGTCCGACTCCGCCGGTTGACCGAGCACGTCGACGCGCAGATCGTGGCCAAGCTCGAGAGCTTCAACCCGGCACACAGCGTGAAGGACCGCATCGGCGTGGCCATGCTCGATGCCGCCGAAAAGGCCCAGCTGATTGGGCCCGACACCATCATCTTGGAGCCCACCAGCGGGAATACGGGCATCGCGCTGGCGATGGTGTGCGCCGCACGCGGGTACAAGTGCGCTTTCACGATGCCCGAAACCATGAGCAAGGAGCGACGGGCGATCTTGCGGGCATACGGTGCCGAGCTCGTGCTCACCCCGGGTCCCGACGGCATGCCTGGCGCGATCGCCAAGGCCGAGGAGCTCGCCAAGGAAGATCTCCGCTACTTCGTTCCGCAGCAGTTCGACAACCCGGCCAACCCGGCCATCCATCGGGCCACCACCGCCGAGGAGATCTGGAGCGACACCGACGGAGAGGTCGATGTCGTCGTGGCCGGGGTCGGCACTGGGGGAACCATCACCGGCGTCGGCGAGGTGTTGAAGGAGCGCAAGCCGTCGGTGCAGATGATCGCCGTTGAACCGGCTGCGTCACCCGTGCTCTCCGGTGGGCAGAAGGGTCCCCACTCCATTCAGGGCATCGGCGCCGGCTTCGTCCCGGCCGTCCTTGACACCGACATCGTCGACGAGATCATCGCCGTTACCAACGAGGATGCCTTCGACCTGGCCCGACGGGCTGCCCGCGAAGAAGGGCTGCTCGTCGGGATCTCGTCAGGAGCTGCGTTGTGGGCTGCACTTGACGTCGCCGCCCGCCCCGAGAGCAGCGGCAAGTTGATCGTGGTGGTGCTTCCCGACTTCGGAGAGCGCTACCTGTCGACCGCCTTGTTCGAGGGCCTCACCGATTGACCATGCTGGCGACCCTGCGCCAAGACTTGCAAGCCGCACGTGAGCGCGATCCGGCGGCCCGCTCCACAGCCGAGATCATCCTCTGTTATCCAGGGCTGCATGCCGTCTGGAGCTACCGGATCAGCCACTGGCTGTGGCAGCACAACGCCAAGCTGGCGGCCCGGGTCCTCTCCGCGGTGACCCGCTCGGTCACCGGTGTGGACATCCACCCCGCCGCGGTTCTGGGCGAAGGCCTGCTCATCGACCACGCAACCGGCGTGGTCATCGGTGAGACGGCTGAAGTCGGTGCACAGGTCACCCTGTACCAAGGGGTGACTCTCGGCGGCACGAGCCTGAGCAAGGGGAAGCGTCACCCGACCGTGGGGGACCGGGTGACGATCGGCGCCGGCGCAAAGTTGCTCGGCCCCATCACCGTCGGCCATGACAGCCGGATCGGGGCGAATGCCGTCGTGGTCAGACCGGTGCCCCCCAACTCCGTGGTGGTGGGAGTTCCCGGGCAGGTGATCTCACGGAGCCGCCCCCGTCCCCTCGCGGCCCCGCCCGACCTCGACGAGGTGGTGATGCCGGATCTGGTCGGCACCAGCCTCCAGTCCCTCCTCCGCCGGGTGGATCACCTCGAGACAGCGGTGAACGGGCACGCCAACGGCACCGACGCCCGGCCGTCCCCGGCGGGGGTGTGGTCCGGCGAGGACTTCTCCATCTGAGGGAGTGCGTCAGCCCGCCGTCGTCGTCAGCACCCCCACCACACTCGCCACACAGGAGGTCGCCGCCACCACGGGGACAACCTGAAGGGTCCAACAACGTGATCCCGCTCGTGCCGGGCTCAACCGAACGGCTGCGAGGAGAGATCCGCACGCGCAGTGAAGGACTGCTGTTGGCGGGTGGCGTCGGGAGCCGCATCTTCCGCTCGCGGATGCCCTTGTGACGATCACCCAGACGGGACCCGACTAGTCATCATGGTGCCGGTCATCGTTCCCGTTGTGGGACGCGCAATGGAGTTCGTTGAACGGCATTCAGATTGTCCAATTCTCTGCGAACCAAACGGACGAGCCGATCGAGACCTTTAGCCGGCAACTCTCGAGGATCGCTTGGGAGGACGTAGCGCTCGATGACCGCGCGGCGTTCGACGCAAGCCTTAGATCGTCGGGCCTCTCCGAGCAGTTAGTCGCTGAAGCCTTGGCAGTTCGCGATCTTGGTGAAGTAGAGATGAGCGATGCTGTCGAGAGACTGAAACCATACGAGAACGTTATTTTCCTTGAGTCGCCTCCGGGCAAGGCCGACCGCACGTCGCCCGCAGGGGAAGCCTTTTGGGGGCCGGGTCGGCTCGGTATCCACAATGGCCCAGGAGGCGGCGCTGCCGGCTCCTACCCGCAGTCTTGGGTCGGGCGGCTGAGGGGCGTTGCTGGCTACACGACAAGAATTGAGTGTTGAGCGGCCGTTCCCATCCCAGATATGAACTCGGTCGCGATGGCTTCAGAGTGCACCCCCGCCGTGGGACCGATGGAGAAGGTCGTCTCAAGACCTTCGGGCGCTTCTGTGGCACCGAAGCTGGAATTCCTGTGGACATGATGGGCGGAGTGTGGTCTATTTGTGGTCTGCCGGGCATTTCTCATCCGCTTTCGTACCAAGCGGACAACGACTCAACGCCCTGATTTGCGTCTTTGTCGAGAGCGGCCGACCGGGATCGAACCGGCATGATCAGCTTGGAAGGCTGAGGTTCTACCATTGAACTACGGCCGCGAAACGGTGAGCAGTCTAGAGCGTCTACCGTCGTCCCTGTGGATGCGCTCTTCGACCGGGTGAACGGTGAGCAGTTTTTCGTCGACTTGGTCGACCATTTCTACCTGGGTGTCGCCGGCGATCCCTTGCTGCGACCGCTCTATCCGGACGATCTGACCGAATCAAAGCGCCACCTCGCCCTGTTCCTGATGCAGTACTGGGGAGGCCCGGCGACCTACAACGAGCAACGGGGCCACCCCAGACTGCGAATGCGGCATGTTCCCTTCGTGATCGGCCCGGCGGAACGAGATGCCTGGTTGCGCCATATGCGCAGTGCGGTCGAGCAGATGGTCGGCAGTGGCGTCTCGCCCGCCGACGCGGAGGAGTTGCGGGCCTATTTCGACATGGCGGCCCACTCCTTGGTCAACGCGCCCTAGAGATCGCAGACAGCAGGGCCACGACTCTCATGAAGGCCCCGGACCAACCCTTAGCGATACGCCCACCGTGAAGGCCGTGCTGCTCCAGAGCCGCCGAGGCACCGTCGGCTCCCATGGGATACCGTCGGCTACGACCCGGGGATGACACCAGGAGGGAATGGCATGGAGGTTCAACGTTACGAGGTCGGGGTCCCGTCATGGGTCGACATGGGAAGTGCCGACCAAGACCGAGCCAAGGAGTTCTACAGCAGGCTCTTCGGGTGGAATACCCCGCCAGGCCCCCCAGAAGCCGGCGGTTATACGGTGTGCGATATTGACGGAAAGACCGTGGCCGGATTGGGCCCAAACATGAATCCGGCGACGCCGCCGCACTGGTCGACGTACGTCAACGTGACAAGCGCTGACGACACGATCGCCAAGGTCGCGGCCAACGGAGGTACGGTCTATATGGCGCCGATGGATGTCATGGACGCCGGGAGAATGGCGGTGTTTGCCGACCCGGCAGGTGCCGCGCTCGGCCTCTGGCAGCCCGGTCAGCACATGGGTGCACAGCTGGTCAATGAGCCGGGGACCTACTGCTGGAGCGAGCTCATGACGGATGACCTGGAGGGTGCCGAGGCGTTCTACAAAGCGGTATTTGGATGGGACGCTGAGACGCAGGGACCAGAGGGGCCCGGCCGCTACACGGAGTGGCAGGTCGGAGGGAGATCCGTCGGCGGGATGATGGCCAAGCCGCCCACGATGCCCCCCAATGCCCCGTCCTTCTGGGGCGTCTATTTCGCGGTGGAAGACACCGATGCGTCGCTCGCGAAAGCGCAGGACCTCGGAGCCTCGGTGCTGATGCCGGCGACCGATATCGAACCCGGCCGCTTCGCCGTTCTCACCGACCCGGTGGGTGCCATGTTCAACATTCTCGCCCTTAAGCCGGAGCTCCGGGCCTGACGTGGAGCGGCGCCGTCTGGGTCGCACCCACCACTACAGCAGTGTGGCCATCCTCGGAGGGGCCGCCTGCTGGACGGCAACCTCCGAGGAGGCGGGGGCCTGGTTGCAGCTGGCGCGTGAGCGAGGTGTGAACCACCTGGACATCGCTCCGCAGTACGGAGCCGCCGAAGCGGTGGTCGGGCCTCATCTGGCGGCGTGCCGTGCCGATATGTTCATCGCGGGGAAGACGCTACGCGCGAGTCCCGACGGGGTGCAGGATCAGTTCGACACCACTCGCCGCCTGCTTCACTGCGACGTGTTGGACCTCTACCAAGCCCACGCCGTGACGAGTCTCGAGGAGCTCGACCGACGGTCCGGAGCGCTCGAGCGAATCCTTCAGCTCCGCGACCAGGGCCGGACGCGCTTCGCAGGAATCACCGGCCACGACATGACGGTACCGGTTGCGTTCTTGGAGGCCCTCAGGAGGTTCGATCTCGATACGGTGATGTTCCCGATCTACCCTGCCCTGTGGGGACAAGCCATGTACCGGGAGCCAGCTGAGGAACTACTGGCGCTGTGCCGAGCGCGCGACATCGGGGTGATGGCCATCAAGGCAGCCGCACGTCGGCCGTGGGCCGACCAGCGCGCTTTGGTCGACGCGGCGGGCGATCCTCCGAGCGGGCGCTGGGCTACTTCATGGTACGAACCGGTGGCCTCTGACGAGGAGATTGACCGGGGGGTCAGCTTTGCCCTGTCGACCCCGGGTGTCCACGCGTTCTGCACGCCGGGTGACATCGGCTTGTTGGCTCGCGTGCTGGATGCGGCGGATCGGTCTGGGCCACGAACCGCACTCGAACAGCAGGCGGCGATCGACTCCATGTCGTCCGAGGAGCTGATCTTCCCCATGTCCCGTTAGAGCCGGCCTGCGGGGTCGGCAGCCGGGCCGCGGTGCGCCAGCTGGCCGTGCTGTTACCCGTCGGTGCGATTCTGACCTCGGGCGATGATGGCGCTGCGCTGTTCGTCAAGTCGCGCCTGATTGAATCGCTGTTCCATCCATTCGCGCGACGCATGCGCCTCGGCGGCCCATGCGTCCTCTCCCATCAACGTGGCGACGACGTCATAGACACGCCGAACCTCGTGCACGTTTTCGGAGGGGAGAGAGGCGATGGAGGACGCAACCTCCCGGGCCCGTTCCATCAAGCCTTCATGGGGCACAACTTCAACCACCAACCCCCAATCGCACGCGGTGTGTGCATCAATGAAATCACCGGTGAACGACATCCGTCGGGCGCGGTCGATGCCGATCAGCTGGGGAAGCCGAATACTCATCCCTCCACCTGGCACGACGCCGACTCGCGCGTGCGTGTCCGCAAAGCGAGCCCGATCCGAGGCGATCAGGAAGTCGCAGGACATCGCCAACTCGAGGCCGCCCGTCACCGCGGCGCCATTTATCGCGCCGATGATCGGCGTGTCGTGTGCGGGCATGAGTCCGAGGTGCGCACGCGTGCTCCTGTGCTGTCGCTCAGCCACCGAGTGAAGCTCCGCCGAAAGGGATCGAAGGTCGAATCCCGCACAGAAGGCCGGGTCCGCCCCGGTCAGAATGATCGCCCCGACCTCTTCCCTCCGGTCCAGGTCCACGATGGCTTCGTCCAACAGGCGCGTCACTTCGCCAGAAAGGGCATTGCGCGCCTCGGGACGATTGAGCGTGATCGTTCCGACGTTGCCAGAGACCTCGACCTCGACGTGCATCGACACTTCCTCCTCCTGGATCTTCCAACTGTTCGCGGTTCCTCTGCCGGACCGTTCATCCGAACAGTCCCCTTCGGTGATCAGGCGGTTCGCGGCGCCCGGTGGGCGGACCGTCGCGCGTGCGTCGTCGGACTGAGATGGACCCCAGGGCGACGATGACCACGATGATCACGATGATCCCGATGATCGAGAAGGCGACCGCCAGGGGACCCTCTTTGTGACCACGGACCACGTTGTTCGCATGACCAGGCGGGACCTCCGGTGATGCGCCCGTTCGTTGCCCATGGTCCGCCATGGCGTGCCTCGTGGCGGCATGCGCCGGAACTTCGCCGAGCCCGACCAGGATCCAAAGAAATGACGCACAGACTGCCACAGTGGCTCGCAGTGTCATGTGGCGCGGTCGTTCTCGTGCGACTTGCATGTCGCCCGACGAGTGTCGGTTAGTCGTTGCCATCGGTGCGCTCGGCCTCCCCACCGGTCATCCATCGTTCACGCACGAGGGCATAGGCATAGACATCCCGCTGGACGTCGTTGATCCTCTCCCATTCTTGGAGGAGTGCCTCCTGCGTGAAGCCTGCAAACTCGGCTGTCCGTTGGGAGGCGATGTTCCACGGCTCTATGAACAGATGGAGACGGGGAATAGCGAGTACCTCGAAGGCGAAGGCGACGACGCCCCGTAGAGCCCACCCGGCCACCTTCTTTCCCCGAGCGGCAGGGATGACCCAGTAGCCTATGGAAGCGCGACCACTCTCGATCTCGTGCAGCCATAACCCCAGACCACCGAGTCCCTGTCGCGGGTCTGCCGAGTCGGCGATCACGAATGGGTATCCATGTCCCTCGGCCGCCTGGTCTTGCTGCCGCTCGATGAAGGCGCGTCCACCGTCGTCGCTGTAGGCCGAAGGCACCGACGTTACGGCGGGGATATAAGGGTCCGTTGCCGCCTGGCGAACGAGGGGGAGGTCGGACGGCAAGAAGGGGCGCAAGAGCACCGGTCCCAGTCGCAGTTCGGGGACGCGCAATGGCGCCTCGAACACGGAGAGATCGAAGCACGTCATTGCAGGGGGAAGTAACCCGGCACGCGGTGGTGGCTCGTGTCGAGGTATCCCTTCGCCTCAGGCAGTCCTCCGAACCGACCATGACTCCACCGCACCTCGACGTGACCGGACACCTCTCGGAGCTGACCGGAAACTCGTTCCCGCACGGTGGCCATCCACCCAACACGTGGCTGGCCGCCGTGTTGGGGGAAGATCTCGAGCCGAACCAATCGGAAGAGTTGTTTCCAGTCCCAAGGGGTGGCGATGCGAAGCCGCAACGATCGTCCGGCACTTGAACCCAGGACGAAATAGGGCGCACTCCCCATCCGCAAAAGTCGCCACAGCATCGCCTCTCCTGCGTTCGTGCCCGCCGATAGCGCAGCATGCCAGCGGGAAACTGAGATCCGAGCGACCTCGTCGGAGAGCTCGCGGTATGCCGCTTTGGCTTCTCCGGGCCAGCCGGATTTCAACCGCGCTCCCAGGGCGGCTCGATGCGCCGACGTCAGGTCGACGGCGCGAGCGGGGAGGTCTCGCAGGGTGGATGACGAGTGGCGCGCCACGACGCCGTTGGGGTTCGCCTCGCTGCGGGCAGTCGATTCGAGTCCAGGCAGGGCCAGGGGCCCGACTACCGTGCCGTGAGGACCCTTTTCCGCCAGCGGCGTCATCATTTCGTCGTGCAGGGACGTGCGGACGACATCAAAAAGCTCCTGGTACTGGATCGGTGCGACTTCGGCATACCAATCACCCCCCACACCCCGCCGACGCCTCGCCAGGCCGCCGACCAACAAGGAGTCGAAGATATGAGACGGAGAGACATTGAACAAGATGTCCGACATGTACTTGCAGCTGATCAGGTAGACGTGGTCAATACGCAGATCCACCGGGGCGACTTCGTCACCGCTGGCCCGAACCGCCCCCTTCCATTCCACGAGTTCGGGCCGTCGCCCTCTGAGCCCCTCCCGAGCCTCGAGGAAGGTCCTCCCGTTCAGCCAGGCCGCGTGAAACTCGGTGTCGAAGGCACCCCCGCTCCGGACCGAGGTGAGCAGATCCCAGTTGTCGGGCGACAGGCTCCGCATCACGGGTGAACGGGAGGCCAAGACCTCATCGAGGTTCTCGCCTCCGAGCATGCCGAGTCCCGTGCCGAGCTCGGTCACCATGGTGCGCAGATTGGGCACGCCCGCATCCTTCCACGTCGGCTTGTGGGGGTAGCCGACTCACATTTCGTAGACGATGAACGAAGTTGGACGAGCCACCAGGTCATAGAGCGACCGTGCCCTCCCGTTGTACTCCTGGGTATGCCAGTAGAGGCGTTCGGCTCCCCGTTCGACGGACGCCCGCTTCGCCTCGTGAAGGAGACGTCGGCCGAGGTCCGTGCCTCGTGCGGCCGGTGTCACGAAGAGGTCCTCCAGGTAGCAGGAAGGGCGCCTGGACCAGGTTGTCGGATGCACCACACAGTGCACCACCCCAGCCCCCTCGCCCTGATCGCTCACGGCAAGCAGGGCGAACATGTCGCCGTCGCCTCGTGTGAGGCGCTCGAACGTGTTCAGTGAGGTCTCCTCCGACAGCGTGGCTCTGTAGAAGTCGAGGTACGAGGCCCACAAGGCCTTCCATTGGTCCCAATCTCCTTCTACCAATGGCCGAATGACGTGCACGGCTCCAGCCTCTCATGGCGTGCGGGCCGGGCGTGCAGGGACCGGAGGCGCTTCCACCCGTTCCCTTCCTCGATCTCCTGCGCGACTCAGGTGCACCATGGGACATGGAGGAGCGTACGCCAAGCTGAAACCCTTGGGCTGTGAGGGATTCAGCTGTAGTCAGTTCGGTCCGGCCCGTCGGGCGCGGCGCCGGCGGCTCTTGTGCCGTCCATCGAACTTCTCGCGCACTTGGGCCCGCCTGGCCTGAAGTTGACGGTGGGTCAGACGCTCGGTCGACTCGTCCACCCCAAAGCCCGCTTTCATACTGCTCATGTCGGGCTTCCAGTCATCCTGGCGTTGCAGGCCGAGCTGGCGCATGATCCGCTCGCCATGCTTTTCGGCGAACATCAAGGAGATGGTTTCGATCTCGCCGAAGAGATCGAGGTCCGGAGCCAAAGTTGCGATGGCACCGTCCAAAAAGACCAAGTTCTTGACGAACAACATGAGTTCCTTGGGCATGCGGGCGCCCAATGCGAGCAGCGACTTGATCGATCGCTGCAGCTCTCCGACCAACTCGTCGGCCGTGAGCGTGGTGGGATCGATCGGGGGTCTGTCAAGACCCAGCTGGGCGATAACGGTGTCCACGTCCGTGTTCGGGGGGAGCGCACCGAGGTCTCGCAAAGCGGCCACCTGTGAGGGAATGTGCCCATTCGACGCACCGACGATGAGTGAGAGAAGCGCCAAGCGCTTGGATTCGGAGAGGCGGGCGGTGATACCGAAGTCGAGCAGTGCGATTTTTCCCGAGGGGAGGATGAACAGGTTCCCGGCGTGAAGATCACCGTGAAAGACGCCGTACATCATGGCGCCCTCGAGAAACCCGATCATGCCGCTCCGTACGACTGCATCGGTGTCTATCCCCGCTGTGCGCATCCCTTCTACGTCAGAGAAGTTGAAGCCGCTCAATCGTTCCATTACGAGCATTCGTCGGGTGACGAGAGTGGGGTGCGGCCGAGGGACGACGAAGTCACGTTGACCGAGGTCGGCGAAGGTCGCGGCGATGTCGAGCATGTTCTCCGCCTCCAGACGGAAATCAAGTTCCTCCACGATTGTTTCGGCGAAGAGTTCCACCAGCGCTGGGGGATTGGCCAGTGCGGCGATCGGGATCCGGCCCACCAGGTGGGGAGCCAGCCACGACATGACGGCGAGGTCTTGGCGCACCCGTTGGGCGACCGACGGCCGTTGGACCTTCACCACCACGTCGGTCCCATCGACCAACCGTGCGGCGTGCACCTGGGCTATGGACGCGGCGGCCAGTGGAATATGGTCGAGAGAATCGAAGACCTCCGATAGTGGCCGGCCCAGCTCTTCGGTCAGCACTCGCTCGACGACGGGCCAAGGTTCCGGAGGCACCCGGTCCCGGCACCATTTGAACTCCGCTACGAGTTCGGGGGGGAAGATACCGTCGCCCGATGCCACAATCTGGCCGAGCTTGATGTACGTCGGTCCCAGTCGCTCTGCGGCGATGCGTAGCCGCCGTGAGATCCCCGCGACCTTCTCCGAACCGCCCCGTCGTCTCTCGGTGAGGTACCACAGGCCGAGCGCACCACCGAGATTGCGCACCGTTGTCCCGACACGTGCCCCTGGGGGTACCTTCCGAGGCCGGATCAGTTCGGGCAACGTCGACTGCAGCTCGGCTCGGACCCGGCTTAGACCCGTCTTCCAGGCCAAATTCTCCAGGTCCAGCACCCAAGGACCCTCATCGGTGAAAACGCCGAACTCGGTATCGGCAGAGGTCACGAATCGGAGTGTACTGACGGTCCGGCGCGGCTACGACGGCCGCACGAGACCCGTCTGGAACGCGAGTACGACCGCCTGCACACGGTTCCTGAGTCCAAGCTTGGCCAAAACCCTGCCCACGTGCGACTTCACCGTCGCCTCCGAGACGAAGAGTCGTTCCCCAATTTCCACATTGGAAAGTCCTTCCGCCACTGCGACCAGAACTTCACGCTCTCGCCCTGTGAGGCCGCTGAGCACAGCCGGGACGGTGCCATCACCGTTTGCACCACCTGACAGATCTGGCAATTGCTGGGAGTACTCCTCGAGTAATCGCTTGGTAATGCGCGGCGATACGACCGCGTCCCCGCGAGCGACAGTGCGGATGGCCTGACTCAGTTCGTGCGGGGGCACGTCTTTGAGGAGGAATCCGCTCGCCCCGGCCCGTAGCGCCCCGAAGGCGTACTCGTCCAGGTCGAACGTGGTCAGAATGAGCACATGGCTCAGGGAGCCTGATGCGGTGATGGCACGGGTGGCCCCTATCCCGTCGAGTATGGGCATACGGACATCCATAAGGACGACATCGGGCTGGTAGAGCTCGACCAATCGAACCGCCGCCTCCCCGTCCGCCGCCTCACCAATGACTGAAATATCGTCCTCGGCCTCAAGGATCATCCGGAATCCCTTCCGCAGAAGCGATTGGTCATCGGCCAGGACGACACGAATCGTCATGCGATGATCGGCGCCTTGCAGCTGCGGAGCGTTGCCACAACCTCCCAACCGCCAGCGTCATTCGGAGCGGCGGTGAGGTTGCCTTCGAACGCAGCCGCCCGTTCCTTCATGCCAAGTACGCCGTGCCCTCCCGGATGTGTGTCCGGTCCGAGCGATGGCGTGCCGCGTGAAAGGACGGGCATGGGCGACCGTCCGTCATCAACGATGCGCACGGTCACGTGGGGATCACCAAAGGTGAGTGAGATGTTCACGGACCGTGCAGACGCAGCGTGTTTCAGTACGTTGGTCAATGCCTCCTGCACGATGCGATACACCGTGAGCTCGGCTGCGCCGGAAAGGCCGAATGGTTCGCCGGATCTCTCAAGGCTGACCATCAGGCCCGTGGAGCGAACCCGTTCCGCCAAGGCACCGAGCTCGCTCAGACCCGGTTGCGGGGTCAGCGCGTTGCGATCCAATGGCTCATGAAGATTGACACTGGTTCCGGTCTCTTCCGCCCCGTCTCGCAGGAGGCCCAGCAGCCGACGCATGTCGCGCAGCGCCTGACGGCCTGCACCCGACACTTCGGTAATTGCTTCGCTTGCGCGTTGCGGATCGGTGCGCTGCGCGATGGCAGCTGCATCGGCCAGCGTCACCATGACTTGAATGTTGTGCGACACCACGTCATGCATCTCTCGTGCGATGCGTGCTCTTTCGCTCGCCGCGGCCAGAAAGCTCTGCTGATCGCGCTCGAACTCAAGACGCTGTGCTCGCTCAACCAGCCAGCCCATCTGGTGGCGTAGCGTTCGCACGACCACACCGGCCAGCAGTGCAGCAGCAGCCATTCCCGTGAGGAAGATCAGTGACTTGAAATAGTTGCCGATGGGTGTCCAGCGCTCTGTGGCCATGATCACACCTATTTCGACAATCAGCCCGGCCACGACGACCGCGAGCCAATCGCACTCGGTGGTCACCGTGAAGAGGGCAGCCAAGAGCGCTGAATCTGCCACGAGCGGGCCTACGACCAGCCACTGCACGAACGCTACGACAGCGATCACCAAGAAGACGGGGATCGGAGCCCGCCGGCGCAGCATCAGGGGCAACGTAAGTCCGGCCACAAGCGCAAGATCGCCCCGGGGAACCTTCGAGAACAAGAACCATCCGGAGCAGAGGACGAAGAGTCCCACGGCCAGCGTGGCATCTACGGCAAGAGCGAAGCGCCGGTCCCAGCCACGCAATTTCTCCCAGACCCGCCACGCGCCATCGACGGGCGGACCGTCCTCGCCGAGCCCTGGTACCGCATTTCTTCCTGTCCACCCGTGGTACGTATCGTTGACAGCTGGGAACATCGGGTCTTCCCTCACTTCAAGCGCCGGCTCCAATCGTACTGGCAGCGCCGCGTCCCTTGTCGAAACGGGCGGGCAGAGGCCATGACCTGATCGCGCCGGAAGTCCGGGATCACTCCTTTCAGCGCGTCAGGCGCTGTTCTCGCCATGTCGCGTCCTCTCGTGCCGGCGGATCAGCGACCCTGCGGAGCCGTGGGCAGGAATGCCACCGGAAGGTGCTTCACCCCGTTGATGAACTGAGACTGCAAGCGTTGCGCTTCGCCGTCCGGGTGGATGTCGGGAAGGCGGTCGAGGAGATGCTCGAACATGATCCGGATTTCCATCCGAGCCAGGTTCGCTCCAAGGCAGAAGTGCGGACCGCCGCCCCCGAAGGCGATATGGGGATTCGGATCACGCCCGATATCGAAGTCATCGGGATCCTCGAAGACCTCTTCGTCCCGATTGCCCGACACGTGGTAAAAGACGACTTTGTCGCCTTGTCGGATCTTTGTTCCACTGAGTTCGGTGTCACACATGGCGGTTCTGCGAAAGTTCATCACCGGGGTGACGTAGCGCAGCATCTCCTCGACGGCGCTGGGCAGTAACGTGCGATCGAGCCGCAGGCGCCCCCATTGGTCGGGGTGTTGAAAGAACGCGTGCATCGCTCCTGACATCAGATTGCGCGTCGTCTCGTTGCCGGCCACGGTCAAGAGGAGGAAGAACAGTTCGAGCTCCATGGCGCTGAGGTGCTCACCGTCCACTTCGACGGTGGTGAGCACGCTCATCAGATCAGCGTGCGGATCGATCCGCTTCTTGCCGAAGAGCTCGGAGGCGTAGGCGTACAGTTCCATTGCCGCCGTTATGGCCATGTCCGCTTGGAGTTGATACTCGGGGTCTTCGCTTCCCACCATCCGATTGGACCAATCGAACATCTTGTGGCGATCGTCGTACGGCACGCGAGGAGCTCAGCGATGACCTGCAGGGGCAACTCGGCCGACAAATCCGTCACGAAGTCGGCCTGGCCAGTGGCGCTCACCTGATCGATGATGGCGGCCGCTGAACGGTGGACGCTCTCCTCGAGCTCGCGCACCATGCGCGGCATGAAACCCTTGTTCACCAGTCGCCGATAGCGCGTGTGGAGGGGCGGATCCATGTTGAGCATCATGAGGCCTTGTTGGGCGATCTCGTCCTCCCCTAACTCGAAGGGCATCGTTCCCTTGGCGGCCGAACTGAATCGGTCGAAATCCCGGTTGACCCTGACGCAGTCGTGATACTTGGTCACGGCCCAATACCCAGGGCCACCTTTCTCGTCCTGCCAGTGCACCGGGTCGTGGAGGCGCAAGTAGGCCAACCAGGCGTGGGGAACCTCCTGGACGAATGACCGTGAGTCCGAAAGGTCAACAGGCGTGGTGTCAGGCATGTGGTGGCTCATGCTCGGAGGCTCCTCAGACAACATCAGACGTGATGTCCGATGAAGAAAATGCTATGTGCTGCTGCAATTTCCGGGCAACGACCACGAGCGGGCTACGACTCCGCTCCGCCTGCCTCTGGAGACAGGATCGCCACTGACTTGGAGGGATCGTCAGGGTCGAGGATCACCCGGAGCCTGTTCTCGCCATCGGGGGGATCGCCCGGAGCCTCGGCAGTGATCACCGGCTCGTTCGTGGTGGGTTGAAAGATCTCCTTGAGACCCAACGCCACGCCGGTGGCGATTGCGCCGATGGCGGAGCGCCGCCGCCACGCATCAAACCGCCTGGGCGGTAGCTCTTCAGGCAGCTCCATTGATGATCCTTCTTCGTGTTGTCATGTTTCGATGCGCCCATGATCGCAGCCCGTCCGGGGTGGTCGGGCGGCGCGAAATGTCATGGCCATTGCCAAAGAGAGCCGCTGGCCTACCGTTCGCGTGCCGCGGCATTCCCAAGGTGCCAAGAAGAGCACACGTCACAGGCATAGGCGTGCAAAACGGTTCCCGATTCGATCTGGCGCACGTTTGCGGCGCGAAGTGCGTCTTGCTGCGAACGAAATGCTGCTTTTGGCACGCCGTCTGCTCGCCAATGCGACCCAAGCCGCAAGGGTCGAGCTTCGCGCCGCCGTCGACCGGAGCCTCTCGTCGCGTCGTTCCGTCGGCTCATGCTTCTATTTTGGCCGGAGTTGGTCACCTCCCATGTCAGGGTGGGAGACCAGGCGCGTCAGCGTCGGGTTGAGACGCCAAAAGGTGCCCCGACGCGCCATGATCCGACGGAGGGGGAAAAGGGGTCGAATCTGGCGCGCCGAGGCGCCTGAAGCCTACGAGGCTCGCACCCAACTGACGAGCGATGCACAGAATCTGCAATTCGTGCAGGTTGGCTGAGCCGTGCAGCCCGGCACGGTGCTCCAGATGTCCGTCTGCGGATTGTCCTTTTGCCAGCCGCAAGCGCCTACTACCTTATTTTGGCTAACGAACTAGTAGATTCTAGTAGTAGATGTTTCAAAATGTTGGGGATTGGACCTAATCGTTTGCCTGGTTGCAATTCCAAATTCGCTTATACCGTTGCACTCTGTCAATATGGTTTCATGGCAAAAACGGTAATAGTCAAGCTGACTGACGATATTGATGGGGGAGATGCCGACGAGACTGTGTACTTCTCTCTCGACGGAAAATCCTATGAGATCGACGTCAATAGCGAAAACGCGAGCCGGGTGCGGGCGGCATTTGAGCCGTTCATTGCAAAGGGGAGGGCGAGTGGTAGTAACCCGGCCCGCACCCGTGCGGCTCGTCCAAGTAGTGCCTCGAGCGAGAAAACCCTGTTCTCCCAGCTGAGCAGCGACGAGAAGACGCGCTTTCGGACGTGGGCCAATATGGCCACGGCGCGCCGAATCAGTGATAGTCGCGTAAACAGCTGGGTGGCTGCGGGTAAGCCATAGATTTTGATGGCTGGTCCTTTAGGGCCAATCTCATGGGTGCTCAGTTGCTTTATAGGGCTTTCCAGCCACGAGAAGCCACATTCACTGCTCCGCTCGGGGGCTCAACCCCAAGGCCGATGATGGCATGCTAGGCCAAGGTCAGTTGGCCAAAGGTGTTGCAGAGTCCCAACGCCTCAATGAGCAAGAAGGCAGCGATGATGGCCACGACGATGGGCGTCCGCCAACGTCGCCCGCTGCGAGCCATCGCGGGTGCCATGTACCACTCCGGAAGAGCCGAGCCCGCGAACTGAGCCAGATGGAGGCTGAGTGGGATCGCTTCGCTGCTGAGCGGAGCCTCGGGGTCCGCGTCCATAGCCAGGCGAGTCAACTCCTCATCACTGAGCGGGCCGTTCACGAAAGAAGCCTCCGCCATCTCCGATTCTTCTTCAATCGGAGTAAGTGCGTCGAAGCACTGGTCAACGTTCACGCGGAGCTCCTCTTACCGGTAGCGCTGCGCTTCAGGGTACAGACGTGCCCGCCCCGCCGTGGGTCGGCCCCGTGGCGGGGCGAACGTCACGTTGCCTGACCTGCGGGAAAACAGGCCAGACAACGATCCGATCCTAACGTGCGCGCTTCTGCTCTCCACGCCGAGACATCGGGGAGAGAAGACGTTCCTACTGAGGCGGTCCCGACGACAACTGTGCGGAGGCGGAATGCGACTGGCCCGAGGAGTCCGTCCACCCGATCGTGACCTTGTCCCCCGGATGGAACGGCAGCAGCAAGTTCGTGAGCCCACTCGGCGAGGTGACAGTTTGCCCGTTGAGGGAGGTAATGGTGTCGCCCTCGGCCAGCCCACTTTCCTGCGCAGGCGAGCTGGTCACGACGGAGCACACCAACGCTCCCGAAGAAGAGGCATTGCCGGACCCGGTCCCGAAGCCATTGCCGAAGCCTCCGCCGAAGCCGCCGCCGCCGCCGCCGTTACACGAGGTCTGTGCCACCTCGACGCCGAGGAAGGCCGTTGCGCCAATGTGGACGTTCGAGGATGTCGAACCCGCCTCGATCTGCTTGGCGATCGAGATCGCTTCGTTGATCGGGATGGCGTAGCCCTGATTCCCGGCGGACTGACCCGAGGATTGGAACGAGAATCCGGCGGAGGCTGCAGTGTCGACGCCAATGACCTCTCCAGCGCTGTTCACCAGCGATCCGCCCGAGTCGCCCGCCTGAATGTCAGCGTTCGTCTCGATGAGACCGGTGAGTTGCTCGGAGGTTCCGTCGCCACCATCGCTGGCGGTGATCGACTGATTCAAGGCCGTCACCGTCCCTCCGGCAGCGCTTGGAGTGCCACCGGTCCCGCCGGCGTTGCCAATGCCAACAACGTCCTCACCTACCGACACCTTGGAGGAGTCGCCGATCGTCGCCGTCTGGAGTCCCGAAGCGCCGTGCAGTTGGAGGACCGCAATATCCTTCGACCGGCTGTAGCCGACCACACTGGCCGAGTAGGTCTTGCCGTTTCCGACGTCGGTCACACTGATGGTGGTTGCTCCATCAATGACGTGGTTGTTGGTCAGGATCTCGCCGGAAGACGTCAGCACGATACCCGTACCTGCGGCCTCCTCCTGCTGGAATCCGAGAGTCGTGTTGATGTCGACCAATCCGGGATCCACCTTGTTCGCGATCGCAGAGACATCGCCGGGGCCCGATGAACCGGACGAGCCGGACGAACCGGATCCGGAGGAGCCGGATCCGGAGGAGCCCGATCCGAACGGGTTCGCCGAGCCTGAACCGTTCGACGACGGGATGGTGCCGGAAGAGGACGAAGAGGGGACGGAGTTCGAGTCGCTCGTCCAGGCCACGTGGCCGAGACCGGCGCCTGCGGCGAGGGCAATGACCGCAGCGGCACCGATCATCGCAGCGAGACGTTTGCGGTTGCCCGCCGGCCGTGGGGCATCCGGAGGAGGCACGGGGGCCCAACTGGAATACCCCGGATTGTGCGGAGGACCTCCGTAGCCAGATCCCGAGGGCGACCCCAATTGGGGGTTGCCGGCCAGCGCACCGAGGGCGTAGGAGCCGTAGGGGAGCCCGGCGGGTGGGATGGAGATCGGGTCCGTAGTCGGAGAGGCGGTCGATGGCGTTTCGTACGTGGCGTTGGGCACGCTCTCGGGAACCTGCACAGGAATCGGGGCGCCTACGGGTGGGAGCGGGATGGCCACCCCCGCCGTCGGCCCGCCCGCCGTCGGAATGGGGGGCGTGCCCTGCTCCGCAGCACCCGTTTCACCCGGCTGCTCGAATTCTTGGTCCGTCATAGTGTCTCCTTCGGCCCCGCCCTCCGTCTTGAGGACCCTGCCATGAAGGCATTGAAACGTACTGTTCTGTATGCCAGGTCAAGGAAAGGTATGAGAAGGATAAATGTTCACTGTGGCGGGTCGATCGCGGCAGCTGGCCGGTGACACAGGCGGCACATCCCCTCACTCGGGACGGAAAACGACCTTAATGGCGTGCGAGTTCTCGCGATCGATCGCCGTTTCGATCGCTTCGTGGTAGTTCTCCAGGGGGAACTCATGGGTGACCACCACACTTTCTGGAAGCAGCCCCGCCGCGAGGATATCGAGCGCACGGTCTACCGAATGACGGTCGGGGCCGCCAGCCAACCCGGGCGCCGAGCCAGAATCGACGGAGTGGTCGATGGAGCCAATCAGGGCTGCCTCCTTGTACCAGACGGGGGTCAAGTCAACCTCACTCACCCCGGCGGCACCCAGCAGCAGCACCGTCCCCCGGTGGGCCACGGCTCGTAGGGCCTCGGTGACCGACCTTGGGGCGCCGACCGCCTCCACGACATAGGGAAAGCCGCCCATCAACATGGTGTCCGTGCCCATCCCCACCTGGCGTACACCCATGATCTGCGCCAGCTCTTCAAAGTGGCCATTGTTCGCGTCGGTCAGCACCACATGGTCCGCCCCACAAGCTGTCGCAGCATCCGCCTGGTGTTTGTGGCGAGCGAGAACCGTTACCGGGCAGCTGGGAAAAAGGCCTTTGATGGCCGCGACAGAGGCGAGGCCAATGATGCCGGCCCCAACCACCAGAACCGGGTCACCGTCACGTGGTGCGGCGCGAAGGAGGCCGTGAGAGGCAATCGAGACGGGCTCGTGCAGACTGGCGCCGCGGTCGGTGACCGCATCGGGCAGCGGGTGCAGCATGGACGCGTGTGCCAGCACCTGGTCGCTCCACCCTCCGCCAAGGTGTTCGGTGAAGCCAAGGGTGCGACCTGAGCTCACGACCCCACTGTCGAGATTGAGGCACGAGGAGGTCCAGCCTCGGGCGCAGGTCGCGCAGAGAGGATCAATTCCGCGCGCCGCGCAGGGAATGCAGGGATCGACTGCCACTCGCGTTCCCACCGGGTGCGGGCAGTCCGCTCCCGCCTCGATGATTCGGCCCGCGATCTCGTGCCCGAAAACGAAGGCGTGCCCTCCCAGCGAGTACAGCGTGGGTGACGGTCCAGTGTTGTGGGAGAAGAGGTGGAGGTCGCTGCCGCAAATGCCGCCAGTCGTCACTGCGACGCGGGCCCACGCCTCGTTCGGTAGATCGGGTTCAGGCAGCTCGACCAGCGAGGCGGGGAAGGAAAGGTCGGACATGTCGAATTGGACGGCGCGCATGGCGGCAGCGTACGCGGTTTTTTGCCGCCGTTCACTCCAAAGCCTGCCGCCGAGGATCGGGGGCGAAGCGGAGGAGCGTGGGGAAAGAGTCAGGGCACCGCCGCACATCGGCGGTCACCACGGCAGTGGGCCTTCATCGAGCGCGATGTAGGCAAGCTGGGTCTCCGTGTCCGCCTGCACGAGCGTTACCAGCCGTTCGGCTGCTTCGGTCGGGTCTCCGTCCGCATCGGCGACGGCCATGGCGGTCCGGAGGCGCCCGGGGTGTACCGCCCAGACGCGGATGGAAGACCCCAATTCCGCGGCCATGCACACGGTCAGCATGTTCTGCGCCGCTTTGGTGATCCGGTAGGCGTAACTGCTGGAGAGATGCCGATACTCTCCCGAAGCTTGGCGGTTGAGTGAGGCCAGCCGGGAGGTGATATTTACGACCAGCGGGTGTTTGCCCAGCCTCAGGTTCGGCAGGAGAGCCCCCGACACATGCGCGGGTCCCCACACGTTGACGGAAAAGCAATGCTCGAGTTCGTCTGCGGAGAGCGACGCCAAATTCGTTCCCGTGCCACCGACCCCAGCGTTGTTGACGAGCAATTCAACTGGTCGAAAACCAACCGTGGCCACCAGTCCGGCCAGATCTGCAGAGGCCACGTCGCCCTGCACCGGGGTGACGAAGGGAACCTGGTCGAGCTCAACAGAGCGGGAGCGGGAAAGAGTGACCACGTCCCAGCCTCCGGAGGCGAGGGCCCGGGCAACCTCAAGCCCGAATCCTCTCGAGGCGCCGGTCACGACAGCCAGAGGCCTTGTGTCTGCAGGAGCGTCGCTCACGGTGCTGGACTATCCGGGAGCATTGAGCCCGAGGCGACGTTGCTCGACGATCAGGCAGCGATCCTCGACATAGAGCAGACCAGCGTTTACGGCAATGGAGCGGGCTTCTTCCGACACGATCCCCAGCTGGAGCCACAGCGCGGTTGCGCCGACGTCGACCGCTTGACGTGCGATCTCCGGCGTATCGGCCGAGGGGCGAAACACATCGACCAATCCGATCTGCTCGGGTACATCGGCCAGTGTGCGGTACACGGGCTCTCCCAGAATCGTTGCAGCGTGCGGGTTGACAGGGACGATGCGCCAGCCGTGCATTTGCATGTGGGCCGGCACATAGTGCGCCGCCTTCGCCGGATCGTCGCTTGCACCCACGACAGTGATGGTGTCGTAGTTTCGCAGGATGTGCTCGACGGTGGCGTCCGTGTCGTTCATCGCACCACTCTAATTTCTA
>ODAK010001179.1_pt1 | contig 29158 bp, 27 predicted proteins | sample 1539591 | NCBI WGS metagenome assembly ODAK01 (sample SAMEA3539303, study PRJEB22396) | soil metagenome | biome: tundra; feature: field; material: soil | place: USA | collected 2010-05 | depth 0.15 m
CCACGGCATCACGGGGAGTGTTCGCGTGAATCGTGGTCAGCGATCCATCATGCCCAGTGTTCATCGCCTGCAGCATGTCGAGAGCTTCCTCGCCACGCACCTCGCCGACGATTATCCTGTCCGGCCGCATACGCAAGGCGTTGATGACCAGTTCGCGCTGACGTACCGCTCCTTTCCCCTCCACGTTAGGGGGACGGCATTCCAAGCGAACCACGTGTTCCTGTTGCAGCTGGAGTTCGGCAGAATCTTCGATGGTCACAATGCGTTCTGTGTCGCTTATGTACCCGCTCAACACATTCAACAGCGTCGTCTTTCCGGCGCCTGTACCGCCGGAAATGATGATGTTGAGTTTGGCTCGCACGGCGGCCTTCAAGGCCTCAAAAATAGGAGCGGTGATGGTGCGATTAGCCACTATCTGCTCGGCCCCGATTGGGATTTTGCCAAAACGGCGAATCGAGAGAATCGGGCCGTCGATCGCAAGTGGGGGGATGATGACGTTGACTCGCGATCCATCGGGCAAGCGCGCATCGCACATTGGCGAGGATTCGTCTACGCGCCTGCCGACTTGGGATACGATCTTATCGATAATGTGGCTAAGGTGAGCATCGTCCTTAAAAACGACGTTCGTTTTCTCCAGTCTGCCGGCGCGCTCGACATATACCGTTCTATACGTGTTCACCAGGATGTCATTGATCGTGACATCCTGGAGCAAAGGCTCAAGTGGCCCTAAGCCAAAGACTTCGTGCAACACCTCTCGTCCCAGTCGTTCTCTCTCGCTGGCACTGAGAGGAGTTTCCAGGTCCACGATGAGCTCTTGAATTACTTGCTGTACTTGCGCACGCGCCCGGACATCCTCCAGCGATGTGAGTTTCTCCAAGTCGATCTTGCCGAGCAGCTCGCGATGAATTGTGGTTTTGAGCTCCTGATACGCCTTGGCGGAAACACCAACGGCGCGTGGCGCACTCCATGTGCCACTGCCGATGCGCATATCAGGGCCAAAGGTCTTTGCGTTAGCCATTCAACTCCTCAATCCTTCGATCCAAAGAGGCTGAGCAATTTGCCCGGCCTCTTGGTCGCCTTTTCCGTAACCGGCTCATCCGCCATAAGCTGGTCCGCCCAAGTATTGAAGGCCGTGGCCAGGTCCGACTTACGAGCGAGATCGATTGGGGTACCAGTATTGATGGCGTTCACAATCAGGTCGTAATCGTTGGGGACTTTCAGGGTAATCTGCCGATGCAGCGATGTTTCTATCTCGCGGTCACTCAACGCGTTCTTTCTGGAATAGCGGTTCAGCACGATATCGATATTCTCGGGGGGATAGTGCAAGCTGGTCAGGTACTGAATCGAGCGAATTGCATTATGGATCGCCGGCAGTTCGGGAGTGATAACGATGACCAGCCGATCCGATTGCCGGATGACAGCACATGTGTCCTCGCTCAGTCCAGGCGGACAATCGACGATGACAAATTGATAGTTCTCCGCGAGAAAAGCCACCGTATGTTCGAGGGCGTCCGAGGGAGTATTGGAAAAGGCATGGATTGCTTCCGGGGAATCCAAGACGTGCAATCCGCTGGAGTGCTCTAACAGGAAGCCCTGCAGCAGGTCAGCATCAAGCCGGTCCATGTTGTGGGTCAGTTCATAAAAGCTGTATTGATGCCGGCCCAGGCCGAGGCACAGGGCGAGATCGCCGAGCGCCGGATGTTGATCTACCAGCAAGCAGTTCTGTTGTCTTTGCGCCAGATTTAGCGCCAGATGCAACGCCAGGGAGGTAACCCCTGCTCCTCCTTTGGCTCCCATCAGGGTGACGACTCGGCCTTTCTGTCCCGGAGACTTGCCTGGGTGCCGTGCCCCTACATGCGCCAAAGCGTCCAATATCTGCTCCCCCCGGAATGGCTTTGCCAGATATTCCGAGCAACCGGAACGCATGGCTGCGATGATCTGGTCAGGACGAGAGTCGCTGGAAGCGGCAAAAATGCTTACGCTGTTATCGCAGCCTTCGTGAATCCGCTGGCTGGTCCGGACGCTTTCCTCGCCCTCGTCAAAATCGATCACGCAGACGCGATGCTGAAACTGCTCCAGCATCCGCATAACTTCGCGCGGGGTAACATGCCGATCAACGTTGTCCACGACATGGGCTCCGGGCGTTTGGGCAGCCAAGGTCTCCAGCCTTTCCCGCGAGTCCGGATCCACATTTATGCAGAGGATGCCGATACGCCGCTCGGAACTGCGTGAGCCTCTTATCGCTACGTTGGAGTCAGTCATAGTTACTTCGTTCCTGGATTCTTAGTAGGGTCCGGCAGATCTTTATCGAACCCGCCCTTGTCAAGATTTTGAACCGGCGGATTGACTTGCACCTCTGGAGGTGGCAGCGGTCCCGCTACCGGGTCCACAATGGTAGGCGTGACCAGTACGAGCAGTTCCGTGTTGGAGCGATTCGTACTTCTTGACCTGAAAAGCTGTCCCAGGATGGGGATATCCCCGATTCCCGGAACCTTGCTGAGTAGTACGGTCGTGCGGTCGTCCAGCAGACCCGCGATGCCGAAGCTCTGGCCATCCTTGAGCTCGACCTCGGTTTCAGCGTGCCGGGTTGAGATGGACGGCAAGACGAAACCCGAAATCGTCACTGTATTCGAATAGTCGAGCGAGCTGACTTCGGGAGCGACTTTTAGCCGAATTATACCGTTGTCCTCGATCGTCGCTGTGAATTCCAGCTTCACCCCATATGGTCTGAACGTGACGGTGATGATCGGAACCGAGCCAACGCCACCGCCCTGCACTATCGGGTACGGGAACTCACCCCCCGCCAGGAACTTTGCCGTCACCCCACTGTAAGCCATCAAGTTGGGTTCAGCCAGGATTTGCAATATGTTCTTCTGCTGGAGCGCCTTAATGGTAGCGCCCAGGTTAATGTCGGGGCGGAAGAGGAAGACATTCAAAAGGTCCGCCAAGGCAAATTGCCCTACACCGCCTTGACTGCCGTTATTTAGACCGAACGGACTAAATTGCTGCGTGCCTATGGTGCCAATGGTGTTGGTTGCGCCAGTGCTGAAGAGGTTAAAGCCGAAGGCGCCCAGCTTGCTGCGGTCTGCCTCGGCGAAGCGCACTTTCAGCATCACCTGTTTCAGATGCGGCGGCGGCGCAATCCGCAACCCGTTGACCACGTCCTTGGCGTAGCTGGCGGCCATCTTCAGTATCTGTTCCGCAACCGGGGCTGTGGGCACGGTCCCTACCAGCATCACCCTATTTCCCTCCGATTGCACATCCACGCCATTATTCGGGAAGGACTGGTCCAAGGTGTTACGCAATTGAGTTACATCCAAGTCCGCGTATACATCCAGGGAGCGGTTCTGTCCCGCCTCATCCCACAGCATCAGACTGCTGCCGCCAGGCGCCTTGGCGGTAACTACCAGTTCCTTGGGCGAGGTCAGTACCGAGTCGATGACCCCCGGATTCCCGGTAAGCACGCGCTTAATGCGTGTGGGTGTCCGAATCAATATCGAATGCCCCACCATGACATGCACGCTCTCCGGACCCTGCTCGCCTCGCGGTGCTGGGGCTGTCTGGGGCTGCGCAGCCGCGGCCGGAGCCGGGTAGGGCACTTGCGTTGTGGTCGGCTGCACGGTGACCGCCGGAGCCTGTGGCGCTGGTGCTTGCGTTGTAGGCGGCGGGGTTGAGGCTGGAGCCTGCTCCGGGTAGGGCGCCTGCTCGGTGGTCGCCGGAGCCTGCTCCGTAGTTGGCGCTTGCTCTGCAGCCGGTTGTTGGGCTGCAGCTCCCAACGTAATGAGGCAAAGTGCCGTACCGATAAGCAGTACGAAGGCCATGTCTTGGCAGAAAAGCTTTTTCTGGTTAGATCTCTTCTGTTTCACGAGATGCTCCATTCTGGTGCCTCTCAAAACTTGACCACACCCTTCTTCGTACCATCGTATTGCTCAACCGTATATGTGTTCGGCGGTTTGGGCGCCGTCGCCACCTTCTTGGCCACAAGTGGGGCTGGTCGAGCGGTCCCTTGCAGATCCCTCATATCCACGGGGCGGGTCGCCGGCTGGGCCTGATCGGAAGCACTCCGGAGAACGAACTGCACCGTCCCGTTGTTAACCGCCAACAAGACTTTTTGCGCATCATCCGGCGTCAGCAACAGCGTCACCACCTTCACATTTTGCGGTTTGCCCTGCGGATCCGCTTGCAGCCTCTCGCCGGTACTCAAGACCTCGATGTTCTGCAAAACGGTCGTGGTCATCGCCTCCTTATTAAGGCCGGAGTCGGGGCGGAGGCTCACCAGCACATCAACGTGCGAGCCAGGAAACAGAAATCCGGAGACGTTGTTCACCTCATTGGTGACCACGGCTACCGCGCGCATGCCATCAGGAATTTTAGCGGTCAGGCCCACGCTGGCTCCCGGAGCCGCCAACAACCCGTCGCGGATGGGCTCTTTGAGGGCAATAGGGTACATCACAATCCTGCCGGTTACGTCTTCCGGCTTATGGAAGGCCCCATCCAACGGAGCGTTACTCGGCCAATCCATCAGCACCACGTCGGCAGCCGTCAACGGGGTCCCGGTGTCCAGCGGCTTGGCCGCGGCTACAACCTTGATGAGCGCCGCGCCTCCATATTGCTGCTTAATGCGCTTGTATAGAAAATAAGTCACCAGAACGGAAACGACAAGCGCCATCAAAAGAGCGAGGCCTAACCGACCAGTTTTCGTAAATCACCTCCACACATCGCCAGCAGGAAAGCATACAGCGTTCCTGTCGCTATTGCCAAGCCATACGGCATACGTAAGGTCGTGGGATTGTCCAGATTCAATTCAGGATGGGCCTGCAACCCAGAGCGAGCGTGGAACCACAGCACGGAGCCAAGATTTCTGAAAGTCGCCCCCATGCGGCCGCGATAAACTGCATACACGATGGCCATCACCCCACCGCAAATCGCTGTTGCCAGTAGCACGACGATGGCATGCCCGGGTCCCACCAACGATCCGACCGCTGCCATTAGCTTCACGTCACCCGCTCCCATGGCCCGCACCGCGTAAAACAGAAACATGATTCCGCCCGCAAGCAGGAAACCCTCACCTGCGCTCGCTAGACCCTTCCAGATGCCTAGTCCATTCCACCCGAAAAGCAACCCCTGCAGCACAAACCCCAAAACGATCCCCGGGTAGGTCAGCCAATTCGGGATGCGATGCTCGCGCACGTCAAAAACAGCGGCGGTGATGGCCACGGCTAACGCAACAAGAAGAAGAGCTGTATTTCGATCCATGGCACATCATCGAAAGCTAAAATTGCACAGCCAAGAATGCAAACTCAAAAACGAAAGTCAAAGGTGGAAGCAAGCTACGAGGCTTACGACTAACTCGTAGCAGGCACGCCCGGCCAAGCGTTCCCTTGGATCTTGCGTGCAGACGGTGCCGGCCGTTCCGGCCCCCTCTGCCTGCATAGCCTGCTTCCAACAGGCAAAACGTCGGTTAAGTGAGGTGGCCGGCGACCTTCTCGAACTCGTTGTTGATCGAGCCAGCCAGAGTGCCCATCCCGACGAGGGCTCCCAGAGCAATTATCAGCGCGATCAGAGCGTACTCAATCAGGTCCTGGCCAGATTCTTCTTTGTGCAGATTCTTCAACATGTTGATCATTTGGAAATCTCCTTTTATTTTCTTACGATCCGGACTGCTGCCCGCCCGGGCGAGTCAAGAGTTTCCCCTAACCGCGAGGGCTTCGGACATAGCGGCGCAACCGCAATGTAGGATAGCCAAGGCAATATAGCAGTGAAAGCGCCGGTAAGCAAGGAGAAATTATAAGATTCTAACTAATAGTAATCCCGTTTTGGTACCTGAGTTGGGTACTCGGTGAAGAAGTAACCTCTCAGCCGCAGCCCAAGCTGATGCAAAGCTATACCAATCTGAGAGTCCTTATAGACCTTTGTATCAGCAAGCTGCAACACCAGCAAGCTATAAAATTGGGGGGCGTACCGGCTGGCTAGACTGCGAAGGAAATACTTCTCATCCCACTTCAGAAATCTTGTACCTGATGCCTGGTCACGCGAATCGCACAAGAGTTTGGATAGCCGGGCATGACAAGATGCGCTCCGCTTTCTTGAAGGAAGCAAGCTACGAGGCTTACGACTAACTCGTAGCAGGCACGCCCGGCCAAGCGTTCCCTTGGATCTTGCGTGCAGACGGTGCCGGCCGTTCCGGCCCCCTCTGCCTGCATAGCCTGCTTCCAACAGGCAAAACGTCGGTTAAGTGAGGTGGCCGGCGACCTTCTCGAACTCGTTGTTGATCGAGCCAGCCAGAGTGCCCATCCCGACGAGGGCTCCCAGAGCAATTATCAGCGCGATCAGAGCGTACTCAATCAGGTCCTGGCCAGATTCTTCTTTGTGCAGATTCTTCAACATGTTGATCATTTGGAAATCTCCTTTTATTCTTTTACGATTCGGTCTGCTGCCCTGCCCGAGCGAGTCGAGAGCTTCCCCAAACCGCGAGGGATTCAGACATGGCGGCGCAACCGCAATGCAGGGTAGCAGGGACAATGTAGCAGGGAGGGCGCCAATTAGCAAGGGAAAATTAGCAGATTCTAACTAAAGGTAATCCCGTTTTGGTGCCTGAGTTGGGCACTCGGTGAAAAAGTAACCGCCCAGCCAGCCGGGCTGATATTGAAGTCTTCGTCCGCAAAACCTTGCCAATCTGAGATTCTTATAGCACCTTTATATCAGCAATCTGCAACACCAGCGAGCTATAGAATGGGGGCGCGAACGGTTGGCTAGACCTCGCTGTTTCGGCCCCCTCTGCCTGCATGGCCTGCCTGCAACAGGCTAAGTGTCGGCTATCGGTTAAGTGAGCTGGGCAGCGACCTTCTGGAACTCGTTGTTAATCGAGGCAGCTAGAGTGCCCATCCCGACGAGGGCTCCCAGAGCAATGATCAGCGCGATCATAGCGTACTCAATCAGGTCCTGGCCAGATTCTTCTTTGTGCAGATTCTTCAACATGTTGATCACTTGGAAATCTCCTTAATTCTTTTTACGATTCAGTCTGCGGCCCTGCCCAAGCGAGTCAAGAGTTTCCCCGAACCGCAAGGACTTCGGACATAACGGGGCAACCGCAGTGTAGGGTAGCGGAGATAATATAGCCAGTGAGGGCAGCACTCAACAAGGACAAAGTTACTAGATTGAGACCAAAGGTAATCTCGTTTTGGCGCCTGGGTTGGGTACTCGTTGAAAAAGTAACCTCTCAGCCGGAGCTGGGGCTGGTTGGGGTCTGCCGCCCGAGCCCCGCTCTATTGGAGGAAGCAAGCTACAAGGCTTACGACTAACTCGTAGCAGGCACGCCCGGCCAAGCGCTTTTTGTGGGTCTTGCGTGCAGAGGGGGCCGGCTGTTCCGGCCCCCTCTGCACGCATAGCCTGCTTCCAACAAGCAAGACATCGGTTAAGTTAACTTGGCGGCGACCTTCTGGAACTCGTTGTTAATCGAGGCAGCCAGAGTACCCATCCCGACGAGGGCTCCCAGAGCAATTATCAGCGCGATCAGAGCGTACTCAATCAGGTCCTGGCCAGATTCTTCTTTGTGCAGATTCTTCAACATGTTGATCATTTGGAAATCTCCTTTTATTCTTTTGCGATTCGGTTTGCTGCCCTGCCAGAGCGAGTCAAAAGTTTCCTCGAACCGCAAGGGCTTCAGACATAGCGGCGCAACCGCAATGCAGGGTAGCAAAGACAACGTAGCAGTGACAGCGCCTATTAGCAAGGGAAAATGAGTAGATTCTAGCCAAAGGTAATCCCGTTTTGGTGCCTGAATTGAGTACTCGGTGAAGAAGTAACCTCTCAGCCGCACCTCGGCTGATTGGGGTCTGCCGCCCGCAAGCTCTTTCCAAGAATTGGCAATTCTTGCAGTACTTTCATGCGACCAAAGTGGTAGTCGCAGAGCGATGGATGAAGCCTACTGGAAGGCTATCTAATAGCTATCAAGCTATCGCAGGCATCAAGGCGCTAGACAAATACTCCAGACTTTCCGTGATTATCTTGCCGCTATTGCGGCTCTTCGCAGTGGTAGTTACAGTGTACTTTCCGCTATAAGTTAAGAAGTGCAGCAGCCCCAATTGGGACAAACGGGGAAAAGGCCCTGTAGACCGTTGTGATACTGTCAAGGGGAAAATAGAGATGAAATCCCCCTCAGAGACGGCCCAGCCAACTGCCAGCACCTCCTGGACCGGTTTGGCAGCCAGCGTTTTCTCTTTCCCGGTTATGTGCATGTTCCTACTGGTAGGGGCAATTAAATACTCTGCGCGTGGGATTGCGGAACCGGACATCTGGTGGCATCTGCGCGATGCCGCTTACCTTTTCCAAAACCACACAATCCCCCGCGTGGACACTTACTCGTTTACGGCAGCGGGGTCGCCCCGGCTTAATTTTGAGTGGCTCTCGGAGGTCCCATTTTTCCTGGGTTTCAAGGCTATGGGACTGCAAGGTATTCTGACGGTGTATTTTGCGGTGCTGGTGCTGATTTACGTAGGCGTGTATTACCGTTCATGCCGTGCTGGCGCCGATTGCAAGGACGCCGCAGTCGCCACCGTGGCGGGTATTTGGCTTGGAGGCGTGTCAATGGCTCCTCGCACACTGCTGTTCGGCTGGCTCTGCATGGTGGGGCTGCTGATCGTGCTGGACCGTTTCCAGCGGACAGGAAAAGGCCTCTGGCTTCTGCCACCGTTGTTTGCTCTGTGGATCAACCTCCACGGCTCCTGGATCTTTGGGGTGGTGGTGCTGGTAATGATCATCGCCTCCGGTCTGGTGGAAGGGGAATGGGGTCTGGTGGTGGCCCGGCGCTGGTCCCCAGTGGAGTGGGAAAAACTGCTGCTAGTATTAGCGACTTCCCTGGCTGCTCTGTTTGTGAATCCCTTTGGCTACAAACTGGTGCTGTACCCATTCGACCTTCTTTTCCACCAGCAGGCTGCTGTGCAATACGTCGCGGAGTGGCAGCCTGTGGACTTTAGCACCGGGAATGGCAAGCTGGCGCTGATCATGATCATGGCATTACTGGCGGCCGCGTTGTTCTCCCGCCGCCGCTGGAGATTGGACGAGGTATTGTTGACGGCCTTTGCTCTGTGGGCCGCGCTGTCGCACACGCGTTTCTTGTTTTTCGCGGGCCTGATCCTAGTACCGATACTTGCGCCACGTCTGCAACTGTTTCCGCCCTACGAGCGGGCCCTTGATAAACCGTGGCTGAATGCCGGCATTATGGCTGCTGTCGTGGGTGCGCTAATCTTCTTCTTTCCGTCGTCGGCACAGCTACAGCAGAAGATGGACGAACACTATCCCACGGCTGCGCTGGACTTCATGCAGCAACGGCACATCAACGGAAGGATCTTCAACGACTATGTGTGGGGCGGATACATGGAGTGGAATGCCCCCGAGTTGAAGCCTTTTATTGACGGACGCGCAGATATCTTCGTGTACAACGGAACTCTCAACGATTACGCCAAGGCTGTCTTGATCCAAGCACCCTTCGAAATTCTGGACAAGTACAGAATCGACTATGTCTTTTCACCGCCGCAAGAGCCACTGGTCTACCTTCTAGAGCACTCTCCGGCATGGCATCCGATTTACACCGATAAAGTTGCGGTACTGTTCGAACGCACGCCAGCAACTGCGGCGGTCGCGGCACCGTCGAAAGTCCAGCCGAATTAAATCGAATTACGATTGGAGAGGACCTGTTGCTGACTACTTCGTATTCGCCGTCAGATAGGGCCAGCCTACCGTCAGCACCTTCTGGCCGGCTTGGCGGCACACCGGGCCCACGGTTGTGATACTGTCAGGGGAAGATAGCGATGAAATCCGCGCCAGCAAGCCGCATCCCCTCTCTCGATGGCCTAAGGGCAATTTCCATCCTGCTCGTCATCGGCGGACACCTATGGTGGCGGGTGCCTGGAGCATCCGGTGTCCCAGTTGTGTTCGCCGGCCTCGGAGTCCATGTGTTCTTCGTTCTGTCGGGCTACTTGATAACCCGGCTACTGCAAGAGGAACAGGAACGCGCTGGGCAGATAAGCCTTGTGGCCTTCTATCGCCGTCGCTGCTTCCGCATCTTCCCGGCGGCATTTACCTACATCCTAATAATTGCCCTGCTGTCGCCGTCATCTCGCTCGGCCTTGCTATACGCTGCCACCTATACCGTTTCCTATCACGTGGACGCCATGCCAGTGTTGTTTGCCCACCTGTGGTCGCTCTCCGTGGAAGAGCAGTTCTACCTTTTATGGCCCCTGGCGTTGCTGCTGGGCTTTCGCCGCCGCGCCGGGGTGGCATGGTCTGCGATGTTCCTAGCGGCTGCCTTTCGACTGGCACTCGCGTTAAGCCCCTCGCACTTCTCTGCCGCTTACCTGCACTACTCTTTTCCCGGAACGATGGACAGCATCGCGGCTGGATGCTTGCTGGCAATCTATTGGCCCCAAGTTCGTAAGCGCTGCGCGTGGATGGCCGAGTCGCCCGCCATCCCTATCGCTGTCGCGGTGACTGCATGGACGTTGGACGTGGCGCTATGGGGGGATACGTCCAGCACCGCAGTGCGGAGCCTGTCCATGCTGTGGGGCGCTGTGCCACTCTTGATCGCCTTACTGGTTTTCCTGCTAATCGAGCGCCGCGACTGGATCTTCAATAATCCTGTTGCCTCGGCTATCGGCGTGTTGAGCTATTCCCTCTACTTGTGGCAGCAGGCCTTCACGCTAGAGAACCAGCACTCGGCCCTTGCATCCCTTCTCATGCTCGCCGGATGCGCCGTGGCTTCCTACCTGCTGATTGAGAAGCCCATGCTCAAGCTTGGGGCGTCGATCAAATCGCGCAAACCAATACGAGAACACCTGGAGAGGGCCACTCTGAGTCCAGTGTTTCAAACTGAGGCACTAACAAAAAAATGATTATTCGAACCAAGGTAATCACGTTTTGTTATCTTTGCCCGGTTACTTATGAAGAAGTAACCTCTCAACCGCAGGCGGACCGGTTCGGCGCAGCCCTCTTCCTAGTGGCGATTAGAGTGCCTCCTGCACTATAGATAACATTCACCTGGTTCAACTAAGGTCGAAATGATGAGAGATTCGCAGGTTGAAGTCACGACTCCGGCTACCACCTCTGCAGACGAGCATGCCACTTCTGCGGCGAACACACGAAGCTTTGCCGAGATCCTCAAGCGAGCTTTGCGAGTACTGTTCGCATTAGCGATGATCGCTGTCACATTTGCAATCTTGACATTAAGCTTGACGAGTACTGGAACCACAGCGCATAAGGATTTCATCGCCATCTGGGCGGCTGGCCGTCTGCTGATACGCCACGTCAACCCCTATGATGCCGCTGCGGTTTTTCCCCTCGAGAAGTCTGAGGGCTACAGCGAAACGCAGGTACTTTTGATGCGGAACCCGCCTTATGCGCTTTGGCTGAGCATCCTCGCAGGACTGCTAAGTCCAGTGAAAGCTGCCGCCTTTTGGATTCTTCTGATCGTAGCTTCTATCGTTGCCTCGATTCGCATGTTGTGGAATATTCACGGACGCCCGCCTGATCGGCTTCACCTGCTGGGATATCTGTTTGCGCCGACGTTCGCCTGTACGGTATTTGGGCAGATTTCGAGCTTCGTCCTGCTCGGCGTCGTCGGCTTCCTCTATTGGCATCGTAGCCGGCCTTTCCTCGCGGGGTTGTGTATCGTGCTGCTGGCGTTCAAGCCGCAGGTCCTGCTGCCCTTTGGCTTGGTCCTACTAGTGTGGATCGTGCTTCGCAGACAGTACTGGGTGTTGCTGGGGGCGATTTTTGGGATGGCGATGGCGATGGCAGTCCCGCTGTGGTTCCGCCCTTCGATTTGGTCCGATTATCTCCCCATTTTCCACGGCGCAGTTGCCGACAGCGTAATCATCCCGACCATAAGCACGCTGGTGCGAATCGGGATCGGTGGGCACGCCCAGTGGGTGCAGTTCGTTCCCGCGATTCTCGGCGGTATCTGGGCAATCGGCTACTTCGCGCGTCAGAAGACGCAGTGGGACTGGAATCGGCACGGGCCTTTGTTGCTGTTGGTCTCAGTGTTCGTAGCCCCTTATAGCTGGTTTCCCGACGAAATCGTCGTGCTCCCGGCCATGCTGGCCGCCGTCTATTGCTGTGCGGAGCACGACCGGTCACTGCTAGGGTTTGCCATCCTGGACGTCGCGGCGCTTCTGCTGGTCTTCTTCGCCGTGCGTGTGCAGTCGGGTGCCTACATCTGGACGACCACCGCATGGCTTGGCTGGTATCTTTTCGCCACCGGAAGCATTCGCGATCAGCATGTCCTATCGTCCGGAGTTGCCACGAGCTGATTGGCCGTGAAGCCGCCCAGTCACAGGGAACGGTCAAACCCGCGAGAGATTCCTCGGATGAGAACCCAGCCTCGGGCCTCAGAGGTTCTTGCGATGCCAAATTGTGTAACGGCCGAACTCGGCCAACTGGATGTAGTCCTGCCGGATGGCGTCATCCAGGATGCTCACGCCGCTGTCCACCGAACTTAGGTTCGGTTCGTGGGAAGCAGGCTCGCGAAATAGGACAACATACTCAGGCTGTTTTTGGCGGATGTCGCGTAGTATCTCCGATTGCACGGCAGCGCTGGTCGTGATGCCGGGAACAAACATGTCGAAGCGAGTAACCTGCGGACGATCGGCTAGGAAATAAAAAAGGGCGTCGTTACTCCACTCTAGACTGTGCGTCGCAGCACCCACATATAAGGGCCTGCCTGGCAACAGATGCCGCTGTATATACAGAATCGCTTGCCGTTGGTCAAAGGCGAGGCGGATCGGGCCGGCGCGCGCAATTTCGTTCGGCGGCTCATTTCTCGTATATCGCACGTCCGCAGGTGCGATGCCAGGTGGCACGGCCTCCCTCGTCTGCGTCCTTCGCCAATTCCAAGCGAATAGCGGCACGATTCCACAGAAGAGGGCGGCGCCCGTCAGCAGGAGATTCCGCAGTAGGTTTCGATTCTTAAGTTGCCACTCGGGGATGCACACGCAAAGGAGCACCATTGAGAACATAATCGCGGGGTACGCATGCCGTATATCCAGCCTCTGCGTGGCGAGGGCGAGCGTGGATAGGCTACACATCAACAGCAGCATAAGGGTGGGCTTATGGGCGGCAGTTGCTTGCGGGAGAGTGATCGCTGCCGCCAAGATGACCGTCAAGGGCAGATAAAACTCCCACCACGCCAGGATGGACCCGGGGCCGGGCAGTGGGAGGTGCCGACCAGCGAGGTTCGCCCTCGGAAAATCGACAAATGATTGCACCAGCGCATCGTGCGGTACCGATAACCAGAAGTATAGAACTGGTATCGCCACAACCAGTAGCACGCCAGCCCAAAATACGGCCGGAAACTGAAGCCATCTCCGCTTCCGTCCAGCCATCGCCTGATAACATATCGCTATCGTCACCGCACCGCCAACGCAAGCTGCGAGATCGTGCCGGTACAAGACTGCGACTCCAGCCGCGATCCCTGACAAGAACAGCCACCCTAATCCGCGCTGGTTGAGATAGAGGACAGCACACCAAACCGCCGCCAAGCACGGCAGCATGCAACTAATCAGCGGATAAAGATGGGCGCCGCAGCTGCCGGTGACGAGACCAGCGCAGATCAACGGAAGAGGATGGATTCGTTGTCGTGGTGTGGTCGCTCTCGCCAGAACAATCGCCATCCCGACGATCGCCAGGCGCCACACAGTGTCCCATATTCGCTCCGCAAGCAGGGTCGTCCTAAAGACCGAGAAGACAGCGGCGATCGTATAGAACTGTGCTGGAGGATAGCCGGTATTAAAATCCCGGTAAGGCAGTTGGCCGTGCAGAATCCGTACAGCGCCGGATACAATCAGACCCTCATCATAGACCCCGGGCGGCTCTGTCAGGAGAACACCGAAGTATGCGGCCGCTAGAACCGACCAGAAGCATGCCCAAATTGTAGCCTTGCTGGTAATCATACTCTTACATTTGAACTCAACACGGAACTCGCCAGATCACCTCGATGCGCTCGCGCGCACTATTCCTCCCCGAAGTCAATGTGGGGAAGCTGAATATCCTTCCAGGGGGTACGATCCACGTTTCAACACATAGAACTCTAGGTCGATATTCCCCTCGGGAAACAGTAGTTGTGACCTCTTCTCCTCAGGGACGCGGAAAGAGGCAACCTGCTGGTAATCGGTCAACAGCCAACTCTGGCCTTGCTTCAGTCCTCGCAGATACTCGGCTGGCCGTAGCACAATATAGTCGGGATGAAAATATGCGAGCATATCTAGCAGCTTGTGTTTTGTGGGATGCTCGCGTTCAAATCTTACGACCTGCCGATTGCATAGGCCCGGATAGTCATACACGACGCGCCTTGAGTAATAACCAACATAGCCGAGGGATTCACTGCCGATAGTCTCGCTGGGTCGCGTGACACCGGCAAGGTAGAGACCGACCTGCTTCCGCACTCCGTCCTCTACAAATGCCTGGACATTTTTCTCGCCACGGAACGTTACCGCTGCAACAGCAACCAAGGAAGCGAGATAGGCAATGGTCAGCGCATATGCAGGAATTGGACGCCATCGCTCGGCGAAGCAATCCTTTAGCAGTATATCGAGGCCAATGCCACCGGCCAGCATAGCCACTGCGGCCAACGGGACACAATACCAGGGGAACACAACGCCCATGAGAAAGAGATAGTAGAGCGAATAAACAAGCACGAAGCCGGCAATCGCTAGAGTGAGAAGGTCCTTCCTGCTTCCTGCTACAGCCATTCCCACTAGAACGAATAAGAGAACGGCAAAGCAGATCAGCCCACCGAAGGGAAGGAAGAACACCGTCGACCCACCGTTGCCCCAGTAAACAGTACCCAGCGTTGCGAAAATCTGACGAACGCGGCCAATGACAGTCAATAGAAAGCCCGATGCTGAAAGTCCTGCATACCAGCGATTTTCGTAACCCCAGGCCTTCGCGAGTACGGTGTTGGGAAGCGGGCTGCCGTAATACCACGTAGTGAACGCGAGCCAGGGACCGTAAATCAGCAAGAGCGCCAGTAGGATTGTCTCCAGGGGGCCGAGGTCATGACCGTTCCAGCAGCGCCAACCGACCAAAGCGATCACGATAACTACCCAGAAGCCAAAATCAGGGCGCACCAGCATGCACAGCCCGAGGCTGATTCCGACATGGATCGGCTTCAGATCGAAGAGGCTGTAGATGGAAAAGAACAGAATGGTTACTGCCACTTGGGTTTCCATGCCCGCCATGCCAAACAGAATCTGCTGATGTTCAATTGCCAGGTAGCCGCCGATGAGCAAGCTTATGGGGAAGGCGAGTCCGAGCCGCTGCGAGATGCGCATCGCGAGCCAGACGGTGACCCCGCCACAGACCGCCGATACCAACCTCAGCAGCGGCAGTCCGAACCCTGGATGCGCCAACTCGCCCAGCAAGGGAATCAGCACACTAATTGGACTGGTGAAACCATGAACGTGTGGACCTCCCGCTACATGAGTGAGACCGAGGCCGCGGGCCGCGTTCTCCGCATGCTGGACCGTAATGAGACCGTCTTCCCAGGTTCGCCGCGTGTAGTACCAGAAGAACAGACGTACCGCGACCGCGAAGAAGGAGACCCCAAAGATGACACGCGAAGCCCAGCGCGGCTCCACAGGCACAGCGCGCAGCATCTCGGGGCGCGATCTATAGATCCCATTCTCCCAACGCAATTGTTCAGTTCGTCTCATGGTTTGCAACACCAGACGTAAATGGATGTGTCGCCGATTGATCGGACCAGAGTGTATCCGTCGGCGCGAAGTGAGCTTTTGGTCGTGTCCCCCATTACCTCCTCCAGGTAGAGGTTTTTGTTTCCCAGCACAACGATCCGTGGCACGTGAGCTGCAAAATTGCTCTCAACTTCGGCCGGTGAAACGATGTGATACCGCGCCCTCTCTTGCGAAGTGAGCTTCTCCGCGACGGGCAAAGCGAAATCATTTTCAAGTCCCGGGAAAGGAGTTGCTTTGGTTTGGAAAACGTAGCCTGGCCAGAAGCTGGCCACCATTTCACCTGGGCTCGCCACCTGGTCAATCGCTCGAGACACCTCGAGGACTCGCTGCAGCCTCCAGTCGTCTTTATCGCGGGCCCATCGTACACCCGGAATTCGATCGCCCGTTACGAGATATTTGCGGAAATCACGTGCTGATGCGCCGAGATAAACGGCTAACAGTGCAACACAAGCGACGGCCGCAAGCAGTCGTTCTCGCCTGGATTCCAAGGTCACAAAGAAGTCGTTTACAACACATACAGCGCTCACCACAAGAAAGGGGACGCAGAAACAGAAGTATTGCGGCATAGTAGGTGTGGGAAGAAGAGAGATGATACCCAGGGTGATGGCGATCTGAAAGGCGAGACGTGGCGGGTATTTTGGCCTACGGATTGAGAAGACGAATCCCAAGGTAATGAAAAACAAGATGCTATTTTGAATCCCATTGCCCTCCGGCCCCCCCATGAATAACATCAAAACGACGACAAACTTCTCTGGCCACATCCCCATCAGGCCTGCGTTGGTCCGAATCGCGTGGTATCCCAGGTTATTGAACAGAAATGCATCGGGAGAGGAGATGAACAAGTAGAGGCAAGGGACCATTGCGATGGTGAAGCCGCCGAGGAACCAGAGAATTGAGGCTGGCCGGGTGCGCGTCTCGGCGCTCTGAAGAACCCCCCACAGGAACACCGGAACGAGCAGGAGCAAGTAGGAGCGGGTATCGACACTTAAGCCAACCAGTAGGCCGCCAGCCGCGATCAGCCACGGGGAAGATTCTGCGGAGAGGCGGCTGATGACAACATAGGCAGAGAAAAGAAAGAGCGCCGCCAGAGAGAAGGGTTTCGCCACCGGGAACCAAGCGAAGACAAGCGTACTCGAAGCAAATAGGACCACCGCCGAGAGCCCGGCCCGCCAGTTTCGCGTCTGCTGGCAAACATGCTCGTACAGCAGCACCCCGAGCAGTGTGGTCAGCCACGCGGAAAATATTCGTGCTGAGTTCCACGATATCGCACTGCACTTCATCCACAGAGCGTAAACGTAAGGCAACAGAGGCGCTTGGTTATAAAAGAAGTCCAAATAAGGCCTCTTGTGCATGAGGACCAGGCGCGACGCCAGTAAATAGTGACCTTCGTCTCCATCGACGAATCGATGGAGCGCCACCCATGTGAAGAACAGTACCTGCAGGAAAAGTATGGGAACCAGTAGCAGCTTAGCTGTGCGGCTCATAAGGTGTCCTGATTAAGCAAAGGTGAGCGCAGTTTCTTAGGGAATGCAATCAATAAACAACTGCAAACCAGAAATAGTCCCATCCATGCCTTCGAGGGCGGATAAAAACAATAAACCAATGGAGTCAGGTAAAACGGCATTAGGGGCCATCGGGCCGGGCGCCCTCGCAGCAAGACGAAGGGTAGAGCCAGCAGGATTAGGTCGTGCATGAGCAGATGGAAACTGAGCAGCAGCGCCAGAAGGACCGCAAAAGCAAACTTCACTTCGGGCTGCGCATCGCTGCGCACGAACTTCCAGGCGAACGCAAGGCAGAGCAGATCCAGAAGTCCAAGGGCGGCGGGAAGCAATCGAGCCGCCACCGGGGACACAGACTCGCCGCCGCGGCTTGCCAGTTCGTAAGCAAGCCCGCGCAGCGTCGGGTTGGTGCGCGGGTCTATCTGATATCGTTCGCTTACGGCCGTTGCCGAATCATGGGCCATGGCGGACACGTAGCCCACGTAAGAGCGGAGCCCAGCAGGTCCCACCATGGCCAGCGAGAGCAAAGCTACGAGCGTCCCGGAGAGTGCCAGGCCCTTAAGTAGCTTGGGTCTCCAAAACAGGAGTACCAGGGCAAGCGGAACCACGATCTGAAATCTGAATAGCGCCAACCCGAGAAGGAATCCGGCCCGTGCGTCCCTGCCCTCACTCAGGGCCAGCCAACAGCCGATCAGGATTAACAAGGCCAGGACTGAATCCTGCTGTTCCAGCATGAGTGCTAAAAACGGAAACAGCGCGAGAACGGCCGCATATCCTGATAGCATGCGACCACAAAGCACGCCCAACAGCAGAGTTACCGCAAGCCAGCAATAGCAGGCCGCTTTATAGGAGAGAAATGATAGCGGCAAAAAGACCAGCAGTTCATAAGGTGGATGGGTGTACACCTTCACGTCATGGATAGGTAACGATGGCAAAAGTTGACGCTGCATGGAGACGTGAAGATCGCGGCTGTACAAATCGGCAGCATGGCCGGATCGCAGCGCAACTGCGGCAGTGTAAAACATTTTGAAGTCGCCCTTCGCGAAGTCAGGATTGCCGCGCTGAACCAGGACGAAGGCAAGCAGGTTAAAAGTGATCAGGAGTCCGGCCAGCAGAGCGGCATCTGAGCGTGGGAATTTCACGCTATCACCTTGTCTGTCGCGGCTTGTCGCAAATGAAGTGTGCTGCATTTTCGAGTTGCCTAGTGGTTTTCGGCCTTTTCAGAAAACCACCGATCACCGTACCGCAGGCGAATAACTGCTTATACTACAGGGCTCGCGGCTGTGATACTGTCAACGCTGAAAGGAACATCTGTTGCCGACGACCGCACATTCGCGACAGTCAGGAACAGCCCCGCCGGCCGCCAGCACCTCATGGAGTGGTTTGGCGGCCAGCGTGTTCTCTTTTCCTGCTATGTGCATGTTCCTGCTGGCCGTGGTGATCTTCGGGTTTTGTGTAAAGCAGATTGCAGAACCCGACATCTGGTGGCATCTGCGCAACGCCGCCTATCTTTTTCAACATCACTCGTTCCCCAGCGTGGATACTTACTCGTTCGGGGCGGCAGGCTTGCCCTGGCTTGATACTGAATGGCTGTCGGAAATCCCATTTTTACTAGGCTTCAAGGCTATGGGACTGCAAGGTATTCTGGCAGTATATTTCGCGGTCCTGGTGCTGATTTATATCGGCGTATATTACCGGTCATGCCGTGCTGGCGCCGATTGCAAGGACGCTACCCTCACGACTTTGCTGGCTATTTTTCTTGGAGTGGTGTCGATCGGCCCCCGCACGCTGCTGTTCGGGTGGCTGTGCATGGTGGGACTACTGCTGGTGCTGGACCACTTCCAGCGCACGGGAAAGGGCCTTTGGCTCTTGCCGCCATTGTTTACTCTCTGGATTAACCTACACGGTTCGTGGATCTTTGGCGTAGTGGTGCTCGTTGCGATGATCGCTGCCGGACTGGTCCAGGGTGAATGGGGCCTAGTTGTCGCGCGGCGCTGGACCCCCGGAGAGTTGAAAAAACTGCTCCTTGTGTTGGTGACTTCGTCGGCCGCGCTTTTTGTCAATCCCTATGGCTACAAAGTGCCGCTGTACCCATTCGAAGTTTTTTTTCGCCAGCAGAGGGCTCTACAGGCCAACGAGGAGTGGCAGTCTGTGGACTTTAGCACCGGGAATGGCAAGTTGGCGTTGATCATGATCATGGCATTACTGGCGGCCGGGTTGTTCTCCCGCCGCCGCTGGAGATTGGACGAGGTATTGTTGACGGCATTTGCTCTGTGGGCCGCGCTATCGCATGGGCGGTTCTTGTTCTTCGCGGGCCTGATCCTGGTACCGATACTTGCGCCGCGTCTGAAGCTGTTTCCGCCCTACGAGCGGGCACTTGATAAACCGTGGCTGAACGCCGGTATTATGGCTGCTGTCGTGGGTGGGCTAATCTTCTTCTTTCCGTCAGCGGCACAGCTACAGCAGAAAGTGGATGAAGAATACCCAAAGGCCGCGCTGGCATTCATGCAGCGGCAGCATCTCAACGGAAGAGTCTTCAACCAGTACGTGTGGGGCGGGTACATGGAGTGGAACGCTCCCGAGTTGAAGCCTTTTATTGACGGACGCGCGAACCCATTCGCGTACAACGGAGCTCTTGACGACTATCTCAAAGCCGGGTCGATCCAAACGCCGTTTGAAATTCTGGACAAGTACAGAATCGACTATGTCCTCTTAGAGCCGAAGCGGCCACTAACCTACCTTCTAGAGCACTCTCCGGCATGGCGTCCCATTTACACCGATAAAGTTGCCGTGCTGTTGGAACGAACACCAGCAAGCGCGGGTGCCAGCATCCACGATTCGCCGCCAATTCATCGAAAAAGGACGGATCATACCCGCCGGACAGGTTAGCAGCGTGCTGCGGCGCGGGTTCACATGGGGAACTGGGTGACGGCGGACAGAACTCGGGCATGTTCTTCCTCGGTGAGGTCATTGTAGAACGGGAGGCGGATCAGGCGGGAGCTGATGTCCTCGGTGACGGGGCAGTTCGCCTCACTCGCTGCGTGCTTTCGCCCCATGTCGGAAAGATGCAAGGGAACGTAGTGAAACACGCTCAGAATCCCCTGAGTCTTCAGGTGTGAAATTAACGCCTGGCGATGCTTCAGGGAGGGCAGTAATAAGTAGAACATGTGATAAGACTGTTCACACTCGGGCGGTACAACAGGTAGTCTTACTCCGTGCTGCTCTGCCCATTCCTGCAAATGATGCTGGTATTGGGACCAGATTCGGCGCCGCTTGTTCTGAATTTCGCGCCGAGCCTCCAGTTGCGCGAATAGGAAAGCTGCAAGAAGATCGGAAGGGAGATAGCTGGAGCCAAGATCCACCCAGCTATACTTGTCGACCTGCCCCCGGAAGAACTGGCTGCGGTTCGTCCCTTTCTCACGAATGATCAGGGCGCGCTCCACGAGTTCGGGATCGTTCACGATCAAGGCTCCGCCTTCTCCACAAGTGACATTCTTGGTTTCATGGAAACTTTGCGTAGCGAGACATCCAAACGTCCCTGTGTACTTATCCTTGTACCGGGCAAATAAGCCGTGGGCATTGTCTTCCACCAACCGAACGCCATGGTGACGTGCTAAGGCAGTAATCGTGTCCATCTCACAGGCCACGCCGGCGTAATGGACTGCAATGATCGCCTTGGTGCGCTCGTTGATGAGAGAATCCAGGTTGCTCTCGTCCAGATTCAGTGTGTCGGGACGAATGTCGGCGAACACAATGCGCGCACCCCGCAGAACGAATGCATTGGCTACGGATACAAAGGTGAACGATGGCACGATGACTTGGTCGCCGGGTTGGATGTCCAGCAGCAACGCCGCCATCTCCAGCGCGTGGGTGCAGGATGTGGTCAGCAGCACCTTGGCAACGCCCAGTTCTCGCTCCAGCAGTTCACTGCACTTCTTCGTAAACGCGCCGTCGCCAGAGATATGCCCCTGCTCGAGGGCCTCGACAATGTAACGGATCTCATTGCCGGTGAGTCCAGCTTTATTGAACGGGATGCGGTTTACACTCATGCGCCAATCTCTCCCTCGCGAGGAAACCAACGGTGATACCACAACTGCAGCGACTGCGTCTCGAAGCCGCAGCGTTGGTAAAGACGCTGTGCCGACACGTTGCGCCCCTGTGTAACCACAGTCACTCGCAAGATTCCCTTCGAGGCGAACCACCAAAGCGACTCGCGCACCAGGTCCTGTCCCAGTCCCTTGCCTCGCGCCTTAGATCCCACCGCGAACAGACCGATTTGCCCAGTGGTCGGCGACCGCAAGTGACAGGAAATGTAACCCACCGTCTCCTTTTCCAACTCGGCCACGAGAATCGCTTCCGCGTAACCGTTCAGGCTCTTTTCGATCCACGTCTGGTACAGCGCATCACATTGAGAGGTGGAAAAATATGGATCGTAGTAAAAGCGCGAATCTCGGTGGCTCTGGCTGGCAATGAGACGCAGCACGGGACCGTCTAGTACTGTACCCGGGCGAATAACGCCAGGGACGGGCCTAGACGGAGGGATGTCTTTAAGTTTTCGCTCCAGCGTGAGGCGTACGTCCACTAAGTGGAAGCCATTGCCCTCAGCCAAGGTTACGGTTGTGGGGTCCGTCGCGTCCGCCAAAAAATAAAGGCAATCAATCCCGTTACACTCACACCAGGCACGTGCCTGCGCGACCGTCTCTTCAGTCAACCGCTCCACCGTCATGCGGGCGATGTTGCACGCAAAGAAATCGGAGTCCCAATCCAGCCTCCGACAGATGCTGTCGTGGTCGCTCAAGTCAGTCTCTCAAAATGGTGGTGTGAATTTTATGCTCATCGCAGCGCATCTGCCCCACCGCTTTCCGCTTTATCGTTCATAGCGTCCAGTCGAACGACATAAGGCGGTTTCTGCATAGTCCGGAAATGCATGCGCGCCAGATACTCTCCAATAATTCCCAGTGCGAACAGTTGAGCTCCGGAAAACATGGCTATGATCGACGCCAAAAAGGGAAAACCAGGAACGGGGCTGCCGTGGAGAAAATATCGGAGTAGGACATAGCCCAAAACCAATATTCCAAACAAGGTGAAGCCGAAACCCATGAGACTTGCCAACTGCAAAGGCAACGTAGTGAAGCCGGTCATCATGTTTATGGCATGCGTAATCAGTTTGCGAAAAGTGTAGCCGGACGTCCCTTGTTTGCGCGGTTCGTGATGCACGACCTTGGCGGCGAAGCGGCTTGTACCCCACGTTAACAAAACGTCGATCGATACAAAGGAGCCTGCATAGTTGCCAAATGCACGAGCCACCTCTGTCCGAAAAACGCGAAAGGCGGAGACGCGGCGAGCGATTTCTGCTCCCATGGCACTCTGCAACGCGATCTTGGATACCACAGAAGCCAGATTACGCAAGCCGCCGTGCGCCTCATGTTCTGGGGTACCATAGACGACATCATATCCTTGAGCAAGTACCGCGATCAGCTTCGGGATTTCCTCCGGCGGATGCTGCAGATCGTCATCCATGGTAACGATCACCTCGTATCTTGCTGCCCGAATGCCGCACAGGAGCGCATTGTGCTGGCCGAAATTCCGCATTAAATCTATGGGGCGAACCCACCCATACTGCCGAGCTAGCTGACAAATTACATCCCAGCTCCGATCTGGGCTATCGTCGTTGACCAAAATGAGTTCGTAGTTCCTGGCAATCTTCTTAAGCACACTTTCCAGGCGTCGGCTTAATTCGGGTAGGATCTCCTCACTGCGGTAGACCGGTATAACAACAGAGAGTCCTGACAGAAATGTGCCCCCTTCCCCAGGAGGCGACTGACCACTTTGCCCGTTAGCCATTGTGGTTCCACCTTCACCCTAGCGCAACAGCTAGCATATTTAGCGCGACTCTTCCAATCCAACATTCTTCGGTATCGAAAATCTTCCCGCCGAAGAAACAGAAGGCAACCTAGTAATAAAATCGTGGGACCAACGTAACACGTCGACAGATTCTGAGAAGCACGCGTAACCATGCTCCCGACCCGATTCCCGTAAAGACAACCCCCGCGATCAAACCCGCCACGACTTCCACAGCAAAGCAGCTACCGGTCCACATCGACGATAGGCGCGCCTTGCGCCCCCCAAGCTTCTTCTTCCTGCGCAAGCTGTTTAAGAGTCAGACCGGCCCACGCCAAACACCCTAGACCCACAACCGAGGTGGTTACGAAAAACCACGCGTGCAACAGTAACGCATACGCCAAGGCGCTGCCCGACGCAATCCCAGCCAAGCCCATCGCCGCCACCACGAAAAACTCGTAAGTACCGATCGAAGCTGGACCCGCCGGAACCATCAGACCAAGTCCGATAACCGCCGCAACAACCGCAGAATTGGGAAGTGAAAGAGGCAATCTAAGTGCCTTCGCCATGCCCCATACGGATCCGGCCTCGGTAATCCAGATTACGGTGGTTATCGCGGTCAAGCATAGCATCTGCGCGATCGAGGCTACTCCATTCAAGCCTTCGTTGAAGGAAACGAACAGGGCTGTCGCTTTTTTCGCCAGGAAACTGAGGCGCATCACAGTCAACATCGCTTGCACCCGGGTGAGGAACCAATCCGTCTTGAACCGAATTACATACATGACGGCCAGTGCGCCCCCAAACACAAACACCGCAGCTACCGCAAGGTTCGAGAGCCAGGTCGGAGGGCTGATGTAAACGCAGGCCAGGAATACGATCGCGAGGAGGGTCAGGCCATCAAATACCTTTTCGATGGCAAAGGTTGCCAGCGCCAAGCTGCTGCCAGCCAACGACGAGTCATGCGAAATGAGCACGCAACGGGCCACGTCGCCCGCCCTTGCCGGCGCGAAGTTGTTCGATCCAGTTCCGATGGCGAAGATGCGGAATGTCAGCCAATAGCCCGGACGCACCCGACTGGGAAAGATCAACTGCCAGCGCAGTGCGCGGAGAGGATAGTTCAGCGCAAACAGAAGCAGAGGCAGAAGCAACCGACGCGCGTCAATACTGCGCAGGGTCTGCCAGGTATCATGCAGATTCACGCGCTTCAGAAGCAGACCTACGAAGCACAGGCTGATTAATCCGCCAAGCACCGCGCTCCGAATTTTTCGGTTACTCGCTGCCGTCACCCTTCGCATGATGTTCAAAAAACTGCACCCACTGTATACCACTTCGCACGGCAGATGCACATTCAGATTGACTTGGTCGGCCCTGAAACTTCTTGGCTCATTTTATTCACCTACCATACGAGGCCTGCTCTTGTTCCCTTCTCGCTACTCACCTACCGGATCGCGTTTTTGCTATGTCTCGCTTCCAAGGTGGCCTTGATCACGCAAGCGCGTTCGTGGCCGAGCTCATTACTTCCTCGCAATTGGAACCCGTAATGCAGTAAATTCATAGCGACCTTACTTGCAGTTTGAGGTTATGAAGATTCCTGAGCAAACCACGTCCGATTCGCCGTCAGAGATGTCTCAGCCGACCGCCAACACTTCTCGGACTGGTCTGGCGGCCATCATCTTCTCTTTCCCTGTTATGTGCATGTTTCTGTTAGTAGCGGCGATCTTTGGATATTCTGCACGAGGGATTACAGAATCGGACATCTGGTGGCACCTGCGCAACGCCCGCGATCTTTTGCAATTCCACTCGTTCCCCCGCATAGACACCTACTCGTTCAGCGCAGCCGGGGCGCCCTGGATGAATTTCGAGTGGCTCTCGGAGGTCCCATTTTTCTTGGCCTTCAAGGCCATGGGACTGCAAGGCCTTCTGGCGGTATATTTCGCGGTCCTGGTGCTGATTTACGTCGGCGTTTATTACCGGGCATGCCGCGCGGGCGCCGATTGCAAAGACGCCGCGGTCGCCACTTTGGGGGCTATTTGCCTCGGAGGCGTGTCGATAGCTCCTCGCATGCTGCTATTCGGTTGGCTGTGCATGGTCGGGCTGTTGCTGGTGCTGGACCGTTTTCGGAGGACAGGAAAGGGCCTGTGGCTATTGCCGCCATTGTTCGCCCTGTGGATCAACCTTCACGGCTCCTGGGTCTTTGGCGTGATCGTACTGGCTATGACGATCGCCTCCGGCCTGGTGCAAGGGGAGTGGGGTTTGGTCGTGGCGCGCCGCTGGACCCCAGGGGAGTTGAAAAAGCTGCTACTGGCTTTGGCCGCTTCCCTGGCTGCCCTGTTTGTCAATCCTTTCGGCTACAAACTGGTGCTGTACCCATACACGCTTCTTCTCCGCCAGAAAGGCGTTATGCAGCATATCGAAGAGTGGCAGCCCGTGGACTTTAGCACCGTCAATGGCAAACTGGCGCTGATCGTGATTTTCGCTTTGCTAGTAGCTGCCCTGTTTTCCCGCCGCCCGTGGAGATTGGACGAGGCATTGCTGACGGCGTTTGCTGTATGGACCGCACTGTCACATGTGCGGTTCTTGTTCTTCGCAGGCCTGATCCTGGTACCGATACTTGCGCCACGTCTGAAGCTGTTTCCGCCCTACGAACGGGACCTGGATAAACCGTGGCTCAATGCCGGCATTATTGCGGCTGTCGTGGGCGGGCTGATCTTCTTCTTTCCCTCAGCGGCACAGCTACAGCAGAAAGTGGATGAAGAGTACCCCAAAGCTGCGCTGGATTTCATGCAGCGGCAGCACATTAACGGAAGGATCTTCAATCAGTATAAGTGGGGCGGCTACATGGAGTGGAATGCGCCCGCGTTGAAGACTTTTATTGACGGCCGTGCCGATATCTTCGTGTACAACGGAGTGTTCGAGGACTTTCTCTCAGCTACTGCGCTTGAGCATTCGTTCGAGATCTTGGACAAGTACAAAATCGACTACGTCTTCCTACAGCCGAAAGAGCCGCTGGACTACCTTCTCGAGCACTCTTCGTCATGGCATCCGATTTACTCCGACAAGGTTGCGGTGCTGTTCGAACGCACGCCAGCAAAGGCGGCAGCTGCAACGCCGTTGAGAGCACAGTCGAACTGACGCGGGACGGCATGCCGGGAAGAGCATATGTGACTACCTCCGGTGCCTCGATCGCCTGCTTGATAACCGGGATCTGGTTCTTACGGACCTTGAAATAGATCAGCTCAGAGGGCTCGCTGTCCTTGCCGGTCAGGTTCCCTCTCCCCTTCCCGATGGAGCTCCGCCTTGGGCGTTATCGATCGCCGTGACTCGCGCTCCGCGCGGTGGAGGGATCTGATTCGATCCTTGCGTCAGGAGCGTTCAGTTCTCGCTCAACGATGGTCAATGGGCGGCGCTTGACCTGGCGGTAGATGCGTCCGAGGTACTCACCGATGACGCCCAGGAACAGCGCATTGAGACTAAGGGAGCCGAGAATAAGGATGATGATAGTCGCGAAACCGGGCGGCCAGTCTTTTCCGAACACAAGCCGGCCAATGCCGTAGCCTATGGTTCCCAGAAAAGTCGCGACTGAGATCAGAAGCCCTAAGTAGGTGGCGATTCTGAGGGGGACGACCGAGTGGTTCAGGATGCCGTCCAGAGCCAACCCGATCAACTGCCCAAAAGAAAATTTGCTTTCTCCATGCTGGCGTTCGGCCCGGCTGTAGGGGATTCCAATTTGTTCGAATCCCAAGGCTGCGATGGTGCCGCGCAAGTACGGTTGATTGTCTTCAAACTTTAGCAACTCGTTTAGGACCTGACGGTCGACGAGCCGAAAGTCGCCGGCATCGACTGGCAGCGGATCTTCACTGAGCGAGTCAATTAGCCGGTAGAATATCTTCCGCGTCGCATTCATCCACCAACCCTCCTGGCGAGTCGTGCGTACTCCGTAAACCACGCGGTACCCCGCCTCCCATTTCTGAAGGAAGTCGAGGATGAGCGAGGGGGGATCCTGCAGGTCGCAGTCGATCTGAACGGCCGCGTCTCCGCGAGCATTGCTGTAGGCGGTGGCGATGGAGCGCTGAAACCCGAAGTTTCGGGAGAAGCGAATCGCTCGCACGCGACGGTCGCGGCGCGCGAGACCGGCCAGAACCTCGAAGGTTCGATCGGTGGAATGGTTGTCGGTGAAGAGCAACTCGAAATCATACCGGTTACGGGCTTGTTGCATGACCGGCATGAGCGCTTCATAGAGAGGTTCGATGTTCCCCTCTTCGTTGAAAACCGGGATGCAAATACTGATCAGCGGTTTGCGCTCAGACATGTTTTACAGCCAGCGTCACGTATTGAGCTCCCAACGGCAGCCACCGCAGCGACGATTCGAGAGGCCGCAGCCATGCCAAGAAAGACGGCATGAAAACAATGTAGTCACGACGTTTCAACCGCAGGCCGGCAGCGGTGACGTGCCCGGCAGTTTCACGCGCCGGCAGCAAGATGGCGTCAGCGTCGAAGACGCAGCGCTCGACCACCCAGCGCGTCACCGGATTCGCGGCGTTGTGCTCGAAGATGGAGAGCAAGCCTCCCCGGTCCAGTCGGTCGGCAAGGTCTTGTATAATCCCCAATCGCCGCTCCGGAGGGATGTGATGCATCACGTTCGCCACGACGATCAGAGCGTAATCTTGCGCAAGGTCACGCAATGTCGAGGTAAAGAGGCCCTGGGTGGAAAGAGCAGGATCGACTTTCGCGATGCTGTCCTGAGAAACATCAAAACCATCGATGCGAGCCGCCGGCAGGTGCTTTCGGAGATAGCGTGACAGGAGGCCGACGCCACACCCGAAATCGAGCACCTTTCCACGGAAGGAAGGACCGAGCAAACGCTGAAGATAGCGCGCCTTGTATTCCGCAAAATAGCTGGAATTCTCACCCGAGGCGGAGACGGTACGGTCGAGGATGTGGGCGTAATCGTCAGCGAAACGGTCAAATTCCATACTGGTGCTCGTCTCGTTTTCTGAGTTCGCGCGCATGATCGAGTGTGCGGCGGATGCCCTCCTGCAAACTGATGGTTGGACACCAAGTGGTAATTGCTTCTCGGAAGCGTCGGTTATCGCCGACCAGCCACATCGGCTCGTCAGACCGATAAGGCTGCTTCCCCCAGTGCAGTAGTTCGCGAGGCTTACCCATGGCGTCGGCTACCATCTCTCCTAATTCCCGAATCCGTGTTGGCCGAGAAGAGCAGACGTTATAAGCCTCGCCCGATTTTAGTCCCTCTGCTGTTGCCGCAGCCAGAAACGCCGCCGCAACATCGTCTTCGAACAGGAAGTCCCTGACCTGCTCTCCGGGAGTGAGATCGACCGGTTGGTCGTTCTGCAGCTGGGAAATGAGATAGGGAACCAGGCGCGGAGGGGTTTCCCAGGTTCCGAAGACCCCGAACAGCCGGAGCGTCACGAAAGGAATGTTCAAGGTAGAGGCCAACGCATTCCCACAGAGCACCGACGTGGCCTTGACAGCGCCGTACAACGATCTCGGCTGGACGGAGTGCGTTTCCGCAATGAGCGTACCTTGCGGGCCCGTGTATCCGTATTCGGAGCAAGTACCGGTATGAATGAACCGCCGTAATGGCCAGTCAGCTGTCGCTCGCAAGAGGTGGAGAATAATCGACACGTTGCCTTCAACCAGCTGATCAATGTCGCGATCGGCTTGCTGAACGCCATACGATGCGAGGTGGAAGATCACTTCGGTCGAAATGCCGGCTAATTTCGATTGCAAAACCGAAGCTTCGAACGAGGGCACCTCAACCACACAAATTCGACGGTCATCGGCGAAAGGAAGCGTTTTCGAAATCGATTGCGAGCGAACCAGGCATATGACCTCGACATTTTCCGCCAGTAATCGTGTGACAAGCGCAGAACCGAGGAAACCGGTCGAGCCAGTCACAAGAGCGGACTGTAAGGTACTGCTCATGACGCTGAGGCCTGCATGTAGGCATGAATCTGGCGCTCTGTCATCGCGCGTGGGGAAAGCGAGGAGCCCTCGTAGAATGCGCGGTACCAATCTACGGTCCACTCCAGAGCCTGTGCGAGGCGGAGTCGC
>ODAK010001181.1_pt1 | contig 29126 bp, 23 predicted proteins | sample 1539591 | NCBI WGS metagenome assembly ODAK01 (sample SAMEA3539303, study PRJEB22396) | soil metagenome | biome: tundra; feature: field; material: soil | place: USA | collected 2010-05 | depth 0.15 m
GTGTACATAAGGCTTGGCAGAATCGTATTGTTCAGCTTCGTATACGGTCCTCCAGAGCGCGTGCCACGATACACGTTATAGCCCTGAATGCTTCCAGAATTAGAGGCTACCCAGGTAACTAAGGCCGATGTTGATCCTTGTGCACCCGCGCCACTTCCCGTGAGTGCTACAGTTTGTGGACTGCCCGCTACGTTATCAGCAATGCTCAGCGTGCCGGTATAATTCGTAACAGCAACAGGAGCGAACGTGATCGTCACGCCACAAGTCGCACCAGAATCGAGCGTCGTCCCACAGGTAGTCGCTTTGGTAAACGTGGCGGACCCACTCAGCGTAATGCCACTGAAGGTCATCAGTGCATTTCCAGTATTGGTTATGACGATTGGCAAATTAGAAGTGTGCGAAGTTTGTACAGCACCAAACGATAGACTTGTAGGGGCTATCGAGATTGACGGCGTACCGCCTACTCCACAATACGCCCACGTACCTGGCGTACTGCCTACGCAAAGATAGAATCCACTTTGTGCCGCAGAACTAGGCAGCACGAGATTGTAAGAAACAACCTCTGGCGGTGCGGCTAGGGTAAACAGTGGACCGAGTGCAATTCCCTTATTGAACGTCTGCACTTGCGTAAGGTAGTTTGTAAGTTCTAAACCAAGTGTTTGCCCGCCTTGCGAACCTATATCAGGCGCGACGATCAGCACCAAGATAAGGACAAGGAACAGTATGCCAAGAATTCTATTTTTCATGTTCCCGTTCCTGTCAACGTCACTGTTTGCGGGCTGCCTGTCACGTCGTCAGCTACGCTAAGTGTCGCCGTACGGAAGCCTGTCGCGCCAGGTGTGAACGTCACATCCAAGTTACACGTTGCACCACCATCCAAGGAACCAGAATTCACACAGGTGCTTGTTGGCGCCACGCTAAAATCGGCACTATTCGTTCCACTAAAAGTAAATGCGCTACCCGAGAAATTAAGCGTTTGGTTCCCTGTGTTCGTAATCAGAAACGTGTTCTTGCTAGACGAAAGTGCCGTAACGAATCCATAGAACAGATCCGATGGCGTAATGCTTATCAACGGTGCGCCACTGCCACTTGCCGGGCAGTAGGCAATAGGAACAAGAGTGCCAAGCACAGAACCTGTGCAAATATAAAAACCTGTCCTTCCAGCACTGCTAGGCATAACAAGGGTATAATTGCTAACGTTTGTTGGCGCTTTTACCGTAACGCTACCACTCGACAAACCAGACAGCACAAAACCTTGTTGAAGCACCTGTATAGGTCTGAACGTGTTTGGCAGATCGGTATAAGCTACCGTTACGATGTTCCTCTGCTGAGAATAGGACACACACACGAGTAGTAACATACCTAAAATTACCGCCACAGATACTTTCGCTGTCCATTTAACGATCCACATTGTTATATCCCCGTTCCCGCAAGCGTCACTAACTGCGGACTACCTGCGGCGCCGTCGCTAATGTTCAACGTTGCCGACTTCGCCCCCGTAGAACTAGGTGTAAAAACCACCGATATCGTGCACAACCATCCTGCATCTTCTGTCGGTGTACACGTATTCGTTTGCGAAAAGTTTGCCGCATTCGTGCCTGTAAACGTGAACGCTGGTGATCCTATGAAGGTCAACAACGCCGTACCTGTATTTTCGACAAGCACGGCGTGTGGAGCAGACGGCATTCCAGAAGTCACATTGCCAAAGCTCAACGACGTAGGTACAGGATTCACCGTAGGTGTACCAGACCCACCGGCCGGTGCGCAATACGCTAAGTGTCCGGCAGTGCTCCCGATGCACAACGCATATCCAGGACCACCAGGCAATCCAGGGAGAGTATAAGTCTCGCTTAGCGCGATAGGTGGAGTGGTTACATTCACAGTACCACTATTTGATCCAGATAAAGCCATGCCGCCCAAGAACGTGTTGAGCTGTGTGAAAATGTTGGCTTGATTTGTCACCGCAGGTGTATGCGTCGTCTGTGCCCAAAGCATAGCGCCCAGCGCCGTGAACAACACAAAAAACCAAACTCGTTTTCGCATCTTCAATTCCCTTCTGTACAGCAAGATTGAATCTGTACCGATTCGACGATAGTGAACGACAATATTGTTGATACAGGCATTACTCCATTGAGCTGAACAGTCTCTTGAATAAAGTTTCCGATATTATCGTATCCCGTCACTGTTGCTAGTCGCACATCTGAAGCTGAGTCGGAAAAGAGTGTCACTGATCCAGCAGGCGACAGCAACGTACCGCCGGCATCAATCTGCACGCCGTAGATATTTCTATCTGTATTCAAAGGCAAATTGACCTGAATCACCGGTGCCAATGGAACCGAGAAGTCAATCAGCACTGATGGTGGTGGTTGTGGTACAAGTGGATAGAGTATGCGCAGCACTTTGCTGAAGCGCGAATACTGGCCGCCATTGACCTGTCTCAGGTAATAGATTTCCTCGTTGGCTTTTCTTGGCAAGCAGAAGAACCTAGTTGTAACTGTCTTCAATAGCAACGGTCCTGGAAATGTCCAGCCGAAGTCGGCGCGTCTAACTTCGCAGCCCGAAACAGGAGCCTGACCAAGATCGACCACACAATCATACCCATTCAGCAGGCCCGTAATTTTTGCATTGTCGAGATTAGGCAGATAGAATTCACCTATTTCATCCAATTGTTGTGGAGTAGGCGCAATAGCGGTATCGCTTGGAGTCAGCACATTTTGTCTGAGTGTGTCAGGCAAGAATTGCACTAGGTATTTGTCTAGGTAGTAGTCTGGTCCATAATCGACAACGATCTGTAGAATCTCCTGCCTCATTTCTACGACTTTGACTGTGACTCTGCTGACTAATAATTGCAGTCCTGAGATGCCTCTGACCGGAGAAGTGACAACGAGATAGCGGCCTGGTATAGGATAGCCGCTTGCTGCTAGGACACCACTGATGGCGTTTGCATTGTAGGCCACAGTGCCATCCAGAAAATAATCGTTGAATGTATAGGTACCCTCATACTGCACCATTGCTCGGTCCGAGATTACAGCGGCACCCGCAGCATCGCATTCTGTACTTGTGAAAGGCAGTGGGTTTAGCTGATTAAAAACAGCGGTTCTGTGACCGTCATCCCCCACGATCCGCGCCTCTGCCGCAATTGCAACAGGGTCCTGAACCCTAGCCATCGAGTAGCCGGCTTCCCAAGTCTGCAACCTAATTCGTGCTCCAACAGCGGGCAGTGTCGAACCTTGCAAGGTCTGATAAGACGAAGCATAAAATTCCAATACTTGACTGTCGCCAGAAGTCGCTATCGTAGCGGCTTGATTCTGCATGCCTGAGCCGAGCAGATATTGCAATTCTTTCCCGGGTGGAAATACCGGGAATTGATTTGCGGTAGGACCATATAGTGAGCGTACGTACAGGCCTCCTTGCGGAGGCAGACCTAGCAAGGTATTCGTAACCGCTAGATTTAGGCCTAGCGTGCCTGACGTTGGACTACCGGCATTGATCGGAGCGAACAGGGCGAATTCAGGCAAGCTGAGGCCGCTGGCACTAAAAATCGTAATGTTCGGATTATTTGGGAAGTCTATAGAGGTATCGGCAATCAACCAAGTTATTGTACCTTGACCGGCATATTTAATGTCACCAAATACATCACCAACGAGCGTTCTGTATGGGCGGTCGTAACGGCTCCACGTCTGACATGACAAATACATCTGCAAAAAGTACGAGTGGTTCTCTAGGCTCGAAACGATTGGACCGAGCGCTTGCCCCATTAAGAATGGCTGCATCGTGACACCGATTGCGCCAGAAGCCGTGGGCACAACGCTCGTTCCAGCAATCTGAAACGCAGCGATACAATTCGCTCCACCAGGCAGCGTGTCGTCAATGGCAAGGTCTTTGTATAAGCCGCCTACGAGTCCATGACAGACATCCACAAACTGAAAATCACCTGCTTGAATATTGACGGCACCACCCAGCTCTATGCCTTGATTTGCAAGGACGTATGTTTCGCCTAAAGGCGTTCCTGCATCGAGCACCTGCAATTGCAGACCACCACCCTGTTCCGAAACCATGAACGTTGGATCAAGTACGGTCCAAAGACCGGTATTGATTTGGGTATCCGCCCATGATTCTTGAATCAGAACCGAGCTTGCGCCTTCAAACACCTGGTGGCGCAATGGAAAATTTCCGGTAATGCCGTCACCAATAAAATAGTCGTCACGGTTGTCCTGGGCTTCTATCGCACCGATTACAATTGCATCGTTGCAAGGTGGAACCGACTGTACAGGAGTCTGTAGCATGTCGGGCGCAAACGTTCTCTGACCTTTTGTTTCATCGTACGAAACACCCAACGGTCCATCGCCGTAAGGTTGAAAATAGAGTTTACGGTCGAGCACCTTATAGCGATATCTTGCTCCATCGGCAAATTGCTTTGCCAAATCCGACCAATTCGTAGTTGGAACGTAGGGCCAATAAGGCACAAGATCGCCAGAAGCGACAAACGAAGTCGTATCGAAGAAACCAGGTACGAGCAATTCCGCAAGCTGCGCGAGCAACTGCCCTTGGCCAACATTCACAAACGGCGGCAGAAATGGAATCGTTTTGACGTTCAGCAACCATTCATCCGAGCTGACTTGCACATCCCACGTGTAGCGCTGAAAATTGAAACTCGGAACGTTGTTCGCCACGCCTAGATAGTTAAGAGTTAGCGCTGCGGTGATAAACCCTGTTGCGATTGGAACGTCGAACTTCCCCGAGAACAATCTGACGTAAGACGAACGCGGTGGCACAACAAACGCATCGTCGATATTGCTCATGGTAAACGTGAGCAGCGTCGGAACTGTTAGGCTGTCTACAACACTGATTGTTTCCCCTAGGACGTAGCGGGTATAGTCCTTAGGACCGCCGCTTCCCGAGTCGATAGTCAGCTTAATCATGCAGGAGCACTCTCAAGCACGCTGTAGGTATAGCGAATCTCACGTTCCCGAGCGTTTCCAGCGATTTTCATAACAGAATCGAGCAAAGAGACATGAAATCTTGTAAGTTGTTGATTCTAAAGGATGCCTTAAAATCATGGGTAAGTCCCTGCCGCACCGCCTTCACCGTAGCGTCCGCGCTCGCTGTAGAGCGTATACATGCTGTCTTCGATTGGTGTTCCTCCAGCACGATTGCCACTCAATGTGCTTATTGCACTACTTAGGCCATTGAAGTTTCCACTACCGATTGCCGCCATGACGGATTGATAGGCGTTCAACACTTGCAAGTCGTTTTGGTTCTGCTGTTTCTTCATGGCGAGCAGTTTCATTTCCATTCCGATACGTGTACTGGCGATGCTTGAAGTCTGTTGCTCGGTACCAACTTGCGCACTGCCAAGCGCGGCTTGTGCTTGACTCGTTGCCGATGCTCCGACTGCGGGCAGTACCGATTCACCAGCATGCAAGATTGCCGGTCCTGTCTCGGGTACTGAAGCAATACCTGTTTGATACGTTGGCATCGGAGCAAGATTTGGACTTGGTCCAGTAGGTGCATTCAGCGCCGCGATAAGTTGGGCGGCAACAGCATTGTAAGTACCAGAGGTTTGAATAGGGGCCGTCGGTGATGCAGTGCCTGGCGCTGTCGTTGTTGTTGCGGTTGTTGTAGGTGCCGCGCTTGTGTCGTTATACGTACCTGAGACAATGGGTCCGCCGGATCGTGAGCCGAGCAGAGGACTGCCTGTTGGTATTGTCTGTGCAACGGACGTTCCTACGTTCGGGCCGAAGGCAAAAGGATTTGAACTGCCTTCAAGCATAACAGGACCACTTGGTGCATCACTTGGACCCGATCCTGCCGGCAGAACTTCATTGCTAGATAGGTAAGCGGATGTCGAAGCGCCTGATTGACCGGGAACACTGATTGGAGCCGACGCTTGATTACTTAACTCAGGGTATTGCAGTAAGTCTTGCAACGTTGTCGTTGCACCGGATACGCTACCCAAACCGGCAGAGGCGCCTGCGGCAGGAATCGTATTGCTGGGAACCGTCATGCTTGGCGTTGTGTAGTAACCCGACTGCCCTTGTCCTGTCACGGTAAACGTCGAACTTGGCGCTACGCTACCGACTGCTTGTCCTGCGGCGCTGTATAACGTTCCCTGCTCGTTCACATAGACTGGATTTCCACTTGCGTCGGTTCCATACAGCATCAAATTCGGCTGCATGTTTGGCAGACTGGCGGTTGAAACACCACCGCTTAACAGGCTAGGTGTTGCCGTACTTGACACAGCACCTATAGCGGCTCCAGCAGCACCAGTGCTTGCAAGTGCGGTAGGCGCCGAAATGGCGGTAGATGTAAGCGCAGTAGGTGTGTTGTAAACAGGTGTTACTGTGCCTGTTGTTGGGTCCGAGAGGTAATAAACGGGACTTGCCGCTCCGGCTCCTCCAGAAGTCGTAATCTGACTCGACGCCCCACCGGGCAGAATCGTTGGTGGTGTGCTGGTCGTAGTTGCCCCTGTATAGTCAAAAGGTACCGTTGGGCTTGTACCTGCGGTAGGATATTCGGGTGGTTGTGGAGCGAAAGCAGAAAAGTTAGTAGCAGGTTCTCCGGTCAATATAGATTCCAACAGCCCATATAAGTTGTTGACCTGTTCACTTTCAGCGGTATTAGGTGCAGACGTGTGTGAGTCCGCAATCATCTGCTGAATAACAGCTTGTTCCTGTGCCGCTGTTGGTGCTGTGACTCCTGTAAGCCCCATACCACTGATTGTTTGTTGTCCAAGCCCGCTAGACTCCAGCGCTTGCATAAATTGTTGCGGTGTGCCGGGTGTTCCAATTTGTCCAGGAGCGAGCTGTGGTCCGACTTGCGCAGATGTTGGTCCAGAATAAGGTAGACCCAATGCCGCCATCAATTGTGGTGTTGTGGACAATTGTGAAGCAGGCGTGCTACGAATTACATTGACGATATTCAGTAGTGCGGCATTTGACGCATTTTGCTGATCGGTCTGGCTCATTTGTAGGGTCAAAAGTTGTGTTTCAAGACCAACGCGTGTCGTAGCCAAACCATAGATTTGTTGTTGCGTCTCATACTGATATTGTGCGGTGGCAATTTGCATGTTCATCTGATCCATCTGCTGGTTGTACTGTACCTGCATTTGCTGTAACTGTCCGGCCTTACTTGCCGATGCGGTTTCTTCCCGGACCGCTACGCCGCCAGACATGATGGATTGTTCTTGCTGTGCAAACTGCTCCATAAGCTGCTGTCTTTGGATGTACAGGTTGTTGAGTTGCAAACCATTTTGAATTGCACTGACTTCTGCCGACTGTACTTGTGTTGCTTGTGTTGTCGCGTATTGCTGCATCGCCAACGTTAGATATTGCTGTGCTTGTGTCAGCTGTTGGACGTTCTGCGCGGCCTCGGCAAATGATTTGTATTGTGTAAAAATCGACTCGATGCTGGTCATGTACTGTTGGTAGCCAGTTGGTACGACTAGATTATTGACTTGATTTTGCAGATTGATAAGCGTCTGTTGTTGTTGGTCGGCTAATTGCTGCATTTGCGATGCGGTTTGTGTAAGTGCCGTCTGTTGGGCTGTTTTTGAACTGCTTGTAGGGGTTGGTGCTGTTTCTAGTTGGCTGTATATGCTACCAACGTTTGCTATCGTCACACTAAGCCCCTGTAAACCAGAAGCCATTAGTGCAATGTTGTAATTGATCTGTGACACCATATTCGCAATGGTCTGTAAGGCATTCTGGTTTTTCTGACCTTCGATCATGCCCATGATTCCGCCGCCGATACCACCAATCAGTGAGCCAACCATACCACCGATGCCGGGCATAACCGCGTTTCCAATCTTACCACCCAGACCCATGCCACCAATAGCTCCGCCGACAAGTCCTTGTGTTCCTGTTTGTGCACCGAGTGTTGCTTGCAGAAAACCACCAACCGCACCAACCGCCGAAGTCATGCGTGTGGTAAAGTTTCGCAAGGCGCCTACCGCACCACCACCCCCTCCTCCTGTAAGTGCATCCTCAAGTTTTTTAAGTGCACTAGCTGGTGGTGTTGGTAAAGAAGCCAAATCAGCGGGAGACCCGCCTGGTAAAGTCATAGGCAGTGCATTATCCCCAGTCGTAGCCGCATTACCGACAGCAACGCCTTGCAAGTTTTGTTGTGTGGCTGGTGGTGTTGCTCCAGGTGTCGTGCCTGTTGCCAGATTAGCCATCTTCTGTGCAACTTGCGTGACGCTACCAGACAACTGTACGAACGCAGTCGTAAGTGGTTTCAAAATGCCCGTCAATTGTTGGGCGGCGGTTTGGGTCGTGTTGGTAAAAGTCTTAGGCGCGTTTGCCATTTGCTGATAGATAGACTGAGGCAACGTGCCTGATTCATAGTGAGGTAGATTCGCAGTAGCTATGGCCTGTGGCAGAATCTCTTTGGCTACGGCTTGTGGCAGAATTACTTCACCTTTGTGGACAATAGCAGGTCCGGTCTCAGGAACAGACCATGTACCTTCTGCGTGCTGCGGCAGAGCAGAGGTTGAAATTACAGAACCACCCGATAAGGCTCCACCAAAGCTCAACACCATACGGATCGCTTCGCTTAGAGCGGATGAGAAGTTGTGTACGGTATCGCTGGCTGTGTTGCTCTGTTCCCTCAGTGTGGCAAAAGTATCTTGTGCCTGCTTTGCAAAGCCGGCGAAAGGATTCTGATTGCCGGTTTGCTTTGCGATATCTTTCTGCCAAGCGGCTGTAGCATTTAGAGACTCTGCGCCAGACTGCATGCCGGCAAAAACACGCTGCATGCCGATACTAGAAGACAAGCTGCTGCCTATGCCTGCAACCTTGTTGAGCAGGCCCGCCATAGGCGTTAGGATATCGCGGGCTTCGGCCAACTGCTCGTTTAGTTGTTGCTGTTTCTCTGTCGCATTCGCAATGTCGTCTAGTACGTCTCCGTAGTCCTTCCCCTGTGCCCTAAGAATTGTTAGTAGCTGTTTTTGCTGCTCTATATGGTGATCTGTCAGGGCGATTTCTTGTTCGATAATGGAAACTTGTGAATCACCAATCGCCGCAACACCTACTGGAGTGGCCGCAATCTTTTCCCTTGCGGCAAGCAACTTCGCCATGCGGTCGTAGGCAGCTTCGCTGGACTTGGTTCTTATATCGTCAGCGGAGAGATGTAACTTCAGCAAATCTTGAGTGCGTTGCGCTTCTGCGGCAGCCCTAGCTTCTTGATCCTTGGCGGTGTTTTCTTCTGAGATAGTCGTGTGTGCGGCAACGTCATCTAACTCTTTGATCTTAAAACCGCGCTCTTGATTGATCTGTGTTTCGCGCTGTGCTAGATAATCGTCGGCAGATACCAAACCCTCCTTGAGATTATTTTCAAGGGTGTCCTTTTGCTCTGCGAGTGAGTCTTGTTGTGTCTTGAGCAAAGCCTGGGCATGTGTGCGTGCGGCGGCCTCTTGGTCAGCTTGTGCTTGCTTATCGAGTGCCGCTTGGTCCCTAGCAGCAGCGGTTGTGTCACGAGCGGTCGTACCTTCAAAATTCTCTTTCGCTATCTGCGAATGAATGTTGTAGGACTGCTGTGTTGTTTTTAGTTCGTCTTCGGCATATTTAAGTGCTTGTGCGTTCTCTGTACGCTGTTCGTCTATTTGAGCGTTTGCATCGGCGTCTTTTCCACTATTCTTTGCAGGCAAACCAGCCCGTGTAGTTTGTAGTTCCGCAATTTGCTTATGCAGGTCAATTGTTGCTAACTGTTCTTCGATAGCGATTTCGGATACTTTTGCAAGGTACTCATCTTTCGATGCCTGCAAACTTGCTTTCAGGTCTTCGTCGCGTAGGCGTTTCTTTTCTGCGATGTATTGAGCAAAGGATTCCTTGAACGAGTTGTAAGCCTCTTCGTTCGCGTCCTTCTCGCCCTGCAACATTTCTTTCGTGTTTTCAAGCGCTTCTTTATCTAGGGCGACCCTTAACTCTAGACGAAGCTTCGCTATCTTGATTTCATAGGCAGGATCAAGTGGTGTAGGTTCTTGTGCCTCTTTTTCGTTTCCAAACCTTGTATCCCAGCCAGGAGGAGGTTTAGGGGGTGTAACAGCACCACCTGCAAGTTGTTTCTTAGCCTCGATTAGTCCTGTTGTTGATAACCCAAAGAGTTGAAGTTTTGGATGACGCTCTACAAATTTATCTATTGTGTTCGCATAGTGTTGGATCGCTAAATCCGCCGCAACCCAAGCGGCAATCACAGCTGTGACTGGGTTAATCATGGCAAGAAGACGAGCGCCTAATGAACTCAACACCGCAACGTCGAACAGCCCGGCAATGCCTACCGAACCAAGCGAGACTGCCATTCGCAGGAGCGCCGCTGACAGTAGGTTAACGGCTATTGTAAGCACGCCGACTTTTGCTGCGTAGGTAGCTATTTCGGCGAACAGTGGATGTTCCGATATAAAACCAATAGCCTTTGCTACACCACCAAAAACCTTTGCTACACCACCAAACATCGCACCAACTTTTTCGCCAAAGTGAGTGCTTTCCTCCAGTTGACGAAGCTTCTGTATGGCTGAATCCAACATTGCCAGAAATGAACGGAAGCCCTGGGATGCCAATAATTCGTGTGCGAACGTTTCGCGTGTACGTTCCCATTCGGTCGAAAGTATTGCCAGCCGATCGGTCAGTGTGATTGCCGGGTCACCAATAGCTATAAATTTCTGGTGAGTAACATCCATTACTTTGTTGAGGGCTTCTTCACGCTGCATGACTTGCGGAATCACGGCACCAACGTTTTGCAGCATCAGCTGTGCAGGCTGGATTCCTGTCAGTCTGCCTAATTGCTGAAAAGCCACGCCGCCACCAGCGGAACGACCTCTGCCGATGAAAGCTTGTTCTAACGCACCCATGACCTGAGTTGCACTGTTACCTTGTGCTCGTCCAAGTGCCACTACGTCATGCGTGAGCTGAATAACTTGGCTGCTGGACACTTTCATGTCCGATTGCCATACGCTGTTAACGAACTTCAACAGTTGCGTATCCCCAACCAAGTTATGTGTAGCATCGCGCATCTGGTTGAGAAAGTGTGTTGTGTCTATGCCCTTGATACTACCTAAACGTTGAAAGGTATCCTGTAGGTGTTCTAAACCTCCACTTGTCGCAACAAGTTCTGTAATCGAACGTGTCCAAGAACCAATCATTGAGCCGATAACTTCAGCACCAATCACACCGGCAAACGTTCCTCCGGCAAGTTCCCTGAAACCCAATCCTCCTACTAAGCCGCGCTGAAGCTTACCAAGAAAACCGGCTTCAAGTCCACCAGACTCGGTGGTACCACCGGCAGAAAGTGCACGGACTCGTTCCGCCGCGGATTCGAGCCTATTCAATTCTGCGACATCGTTCCTGTCTAAATTAACCTTTGCTGTGACGGCTTTAATCTGCGCATTGATGATTTCGAGAATGCGCTGCTCTGCGGCTTCGATTTCTTTTTTACTTGTCAGTTCACCAGTTGTTATTTGTGCCCGCAGGCGTGCTGTTTCTTGTGCGTAAGCAGGCACGACTTGCTTTGCGGCTGTAGCGGCTGCTCTGTCGTTCTTCTGCTGTGCAATCTGCACCTGACGTGCTTGTACGTTTGCCGCACGCTCTTCTCCAGTAACTTGCCGGTTGATCGCCGCAACTGTCTGCTCGCGCAGCGTGAGTAAGGACATGAGCTGGCTGCGTTGCTCGTTTGTCTTGTTATTGATCTGTCCAAGTGCGGAGATTTCTTTTCCTGCCTGTGCAACGATCTTTTGGCGTTCAGCAAGAATCTCTACGTCACTTAGTTTCTGTGACTGATTCATGCGCAGCCGCAGTGCCATGTTTGCCTCTTGTGCCTCTGAGGCTACGGCTGCGGCAGCTGTCGTTCCTGTTTGAAGATTGTTCGCACCTATGATTGGAATGCGGCGATTCTGAACAAGTTGCTGTTTTGTAATCAGGTCGAGCTGACGCTGGCGTTCTAGCGTCATCTGTGAAAGAATGCGGTTCTGCTCGTTGAGTGGAGTGCGCATGCGTACGATGCGCTCCATCTCGATTTCATAGGTAGCGACAATATCTTGGCGTTTCTTGAGCGTGGTACCTAGGGTGACGTTGCCCAGACTTACTTGAGCATTGAGCTTTGTAGTGGCCTGTGTGGCTTCGGAAAGGGCTTGCTTCGACTGTTGTAGGGATTCGAGCTGCTTCTTACTTAGGGCAAGCTGTTCGGTACTCGACGCCTTCATTTGCTCGGCGTTCTTCTTTACCGAAGCTGTATGTTCAGCAAGTGCCTGCTTTTGCTCCGCTACCTTTTTCTTTTCCTGTTGGTACAGCTCGTCAAGAGTAGCCTTCAGTTTTTTTACATCGGCCTGAAAGCTACTCGTGTCGAGCGATACTTTCGCAAGAAGCTTTTTGTAATCCGCGTCTGCCATAGGCTATTCCTTTTTGGGCTTAGCTACGTGTGGCACGAACGGTACGTTGACGCCCTGCTTGCGCAAGAAGTTCAACGCATCGGCTCCCGTGACTTGCCTTAGATCAAGTTCCCCTTCGGGATTGAAAAACCTCTCCGGTAGCCCTTGTGGAAACGAGCCATCGCTCTGTACGTTGTTAGGCGGCCCGGCATTCGCGTTGCCTTTTTTCATGCTTTTCGACATCTGATAGGAAGTCTCTTGTGACCGCCAGCCGATAATTCCCAAGTCGGATCGCGTAAAACGCTCCTCTATTTCATAGAGTGGCAACTGAAACGTTTCTATCCAACTAGCGGTAGCGGCTAGCTCCGGGTACGCGCTGCTCCCAAGTTCGTCGTCATCCCTTTCGAACCTCGGGAGATTTGCGAGAAAAAATCCCGTAACCTGTTGATTTGAATTTGCGCATTGATGATATTCCACTGCCGGTAGCTGCCGATGTTGTCCTGTACCCATTCGCGGGAGATTTCTTTTTCTTTCCCACGTGGGTTCAGAATCATGACCACTGCATCTGCCATCAAGTCAAATCCAGGCTCCAATGTTTCAAGCAACGTTATGATTTGCTTTCCGACATCGCCTTCGGCTGCCATGTTGAAAGACAATGCGGCTAGATCGGATGCATGTGGAAGCAACTCTTCTTTGAACTTTCGGTAGAATTTCTTTTCGACGGATTGTGGCAGCTCACGAATCGTGAACTTTCTCGTAGTCGCTGTAGAGGTATCGGACTCCCAGGGAACCTCAACATCGAAGGTCAAGTATTCCTGAGAAAGAAGCAGCTTGATTTCTTCTTGGGTAGGAGGTTGCTGCGACTTCTTAAACTCGGCAACGACTTCTTTCAGTGCGGCGTCGTTTTCAATCTGCAAACGTTGACGAAACTCTGTAATTTCTTTGACGAACTTCGCATCGTAGCGGCCTTTGACTTCTGCCTCAATTGTTTCTTTGAGATGTTCTACCGCAGGCGTGAGTTTGATTGTACTTAGATCAATCCCACTTGCACCCTCTTCTTGTACAACAGGAATCGCTTCCGTCGCCATGTCCGTTTTCCTCGCTTTTGTCGTAATTTCATTTTCGTTGTCGGCCTCCTCAGCACTTCATGTTCCTCACGTTTAATTTAATGGGGGAGCGTTGCCCGTAGAAGCATTGCTCCCCCATCTTTGCCGTTCCCATCCCTAACGGCAAAAGTGGTTAACTAAATTGCCGCGTTCTGACCCGGACGAGCGTAGTAGGTGACGTATCCTACCACGGTCTCGCCGTCGAGCGGATCGTCGAAGGCCAATGCCTCCATAACGCAATCCAGCTCGTAGCCAGTCAAGTCGGTTGTCCCGACGTTTTCAATCGCCCAAGGAGCAAGGTCCCTGAACTGATTTATGGAAACGTGCGGGTAGTAGAGTGCAATCTGTGCTTGGTCGACCGTATCGAGCACGAACAAGCCAGACCACTCGGTGATGAACGTGCCACCTTCTCTTGACGCCCAGCCGGAGATTGTCTGCACGTTCGAGCCGGCAGGCGGTGAAGTCGGCGCCGTAGCAGGAAGAGCGGTCGTGCCGCTGCCGCCTCCTACGAACGGTTGATCCAGGGTTAAGACGTTGCCAACGACGCTTACGATACGGGCAACGAAGTCCGAGGTTTTTCGGATGTAGTCCACATCTGTCACGGCATTCGGGTAAACGGGAACGCCCGATTCACCGATGATGCCGTAGGTTCCCGGTACATAATCAATGTCGCAGACAATGAAGTTGCCAGCCGAGGCATTGATTGCCGCCGCGCTTGTTACAGTGAGTGACGGTGCGCTTGCCGAATAGCTGACCATTCCAGTCTTCGGAGCGCCGGAAGCGGACAACGGACCCGCAGACGAAGGCGTAGAGTTGTTCAGCAAGTTGAAAGGATCGGTTCCTGACGCGATTTTGAACGCCATGCGTGTCGCTTCACGGAACTTGAATTCGAACGACTCACCGACTTGACCTCTGTACTGTGCCCTGACTGCTCCTCGATAGCCAGAACGAACTTGTCCGATTTTCGAAGCGGGCGTGATCTTGAAGTCCTTGATCCATCCAAGGTCTGTGAATCCAGCCGGAGGGCTGTACGTGTTGAACGGACCGCCGGTCTGCAAATCTACCATGGTCGGACCGAGTGCCGTGTTTGCGACTCCCGATCCTAGTGCGACGTTGTACGGTGCGAAGAACGCACGGTACCCCGCCCCGATAAGCAAAAGATTTTTTCGGAACGGCTGGACTAATGCTTTGCTGAGAGCCATTTGTAATGCTCCTTGTGTGTTGCGTTCGAAGCCACTCTCGTAGAACTACCGAGCCGCTTCATGACCAACTGTCCTGGCCATCAACAAGTCACAAAGAACTTCGCCTTACCTGACACTCTCAACAGTTCAAGAAATCTGGTCCGACATGTCCGTTATGCGAATCGTGCCGATACCATACAGCACTCCGCTGTTCTTGTCATTACGATCTGGACCAAAACTTACCGGAGACCACATAATCGGCTCAGCCGGGTCTGCTGGTATCGGCACTAAATTCCCTGTACTCCCCAACACAACATTTTGTTTCTGCGCAAATCCTGGATACGCGCCGTTTTCTAGCTCCCCTTTCATCGTGAAGTGCGTACGGTAGCGGTCGCCTCTTCCCCTGAGCTGTACGCCGGTTTGAATATCGGTACCGACGATCATCCAGGTCCACTGCACCGTATGCACTTTCACGGGTATCGCTGCCGAATACGCTTGTTTTCCCAAAGGCACATCACCGAGCACGAGCAGATAAAACGCTTCTAGCTCGACGTTCTTCGGTGGCCAATCCATTGCAGACATCACGCCGATTACTTTACGCGTAGGATTCAACGTCTGAATCCTGCCTTTGCAGTAAAGGTAGTGCGTGTCTATCGCAGCGGAATAAATTAGAATTGCCTCCGGGCCATGAGTTGCTGCAAACCAGCATACCGATCGGGACCGATGATTCTGATGACATCTAGCTCCATGTCTTCTTCAGGTGGTTTCATTCTCAGCAGCATCATCAGCCACATGTACCACCACAACTTTGGAATCTTGCAGCCATCGAACGACTCGCATGCAAACGTGAACGTAGCACCGAACACGTCTTTCGGTTCAAACGTGCTGCAAGCTAAAGACGCGTCTTTGAAGTTCGTTCGGTAGCACCTTGTTCCAACCAAAGTAGCCATGCGCAGATTTGCGCCTTCAAAATTCGCGTATGCTAAATCGGCATCGTTGAAATTCGCACCGATCAAACTTGCACATCGAAAGTCGGCATGGTCCAATTTCTGACCTGAAAAGTCATGACCATGTAGTTTCTGGTTATAGAAGGATTTGCCTGCACGATCTGCACGCACCGTCATTGTGTTCCCCATCGCATGTCACTCCTCATTCTTTGTTATCAACGTAAAACTCTGTAAAGGTTACTGTGCCTTTACCAGGCTGGGTATAGGCACCTGAGCGTCTATATATCTTTGCACCAGTCTCCCCGGCAGTACGGCGCTTATCACGTTCTACAATTGCTTCCTTCTTTGTTTTGAAAGGACCTGCACGCTTGTCTTTAGCACGTTCCTGAAATCCTGGTGGTGACCAATCTTTTTTAGACTCATCGGCAGTTTTTCTACCGCGTTCATCCCATTCTTTCTTGACACCCTCACTCGTGCCATAGGCAGCAATTTGCCCACCTTGTTCGGAAGTGCATTGCATGTCGATTAGGCGTCTCATGTCTAATCCTTTGCCAACACGAGTGCACCAAAGTCTTCGGACTCGTCCAGCAAGTCGTCTCCCGGCATGATCGTACGGATATCGTCATGCAACTGTCCAGAATCGACCGGTGCGTGCTCTTTGATGATGTCTGTCATTCGTTTCGCTATTTTCGCTGCGGTCTTTTCAAACGCACTACGTACTTCTTCAGGTGTAGAACCACCCAAGTCGAGCCGCTCCATTTCTTGATCCAATGCGGCCCAAAAGAGTGGTTCATTCACGCGAATATAGCCTTGTGGAGCCTGAATCGACAACCATACTCGGCTGCCGTCTGGATTCGTGCCTAGCGTTGTTTTAGGACCAATTGTGTGCTGCCTAGCATTTCCCCATTCCCACACTAGAGCATATGCGGCGCCCGGCCCTTCGACGCCTACCCCTGCCTCAGCCGGTTCTTTTCGCAGCCGTTCAAATTCCGTTAGGAACTTGTCGAGCTGTAGCTGAAGCAGAGGGTACGTCGAGCTGAGTAGAGCGCTCATGTGCTCTACTGTAGATCATTCAAAATATTTACCAGCAACGTCTGATTCGTGCCGTCAGTCGCTTGATCCGTGTTGACTGTGACTTTTGCGAGCAAGATGGCCAACTCCTGAGCTTTCAAAATCAACAAGTTCAAGTGCCCCAGGTAGTCCATCGGGCCGGCGACGTACGAACCGCTACCGTACACGCCGGTGCCGCCGGTGAGGTTTCCCGAACCGCCGGTTGCGGACAAAGCTGTCGGGTTGACGGCATTGGCAGCCGTTGCCGCTTTGACAGCGACATTGTTGGCCGTAAGTACCGTCTTGAGATCGGAGATGATCGTGCTCGAATTTGCCATTTTTCTGTTTCTCCTTTTGATGTTCGAAATTTACAGTACATCTACTCCTAACTCCTGCAAACCTTTACGCCTCAAAACGCAAAATTGAACCTTTGGATATAGACGCATGAAGGTCAAAATCTTTTGTCGGTTTTCCTCATAAAACCTGCCCTTGACATCTATGTACAGTTTTCCTGCTGGAAGAAAGAAATCTGGTGTGTACGTTATTCCAAGCCAAATACCTTTTCCTACCATAAAGTATTTTGGCTCGTATGACCAATCTACTCCTTTACGATCACACCATTTTGCGAATGCGACCTCCCATCCTGAACGCATGTAAATTCTGCCATGCTTACCGACATACCATTTGCCGTGAACAGAAGGAGCAAAAATCCTTCCGATGTAGGCTTCTGATAATCGCCTCAACATTCCTGTAGGATCGGTTTCTTTTGTTAGGCCGACACGTCTACCAATGCGTCCTTGCAATGAGGCGGACACATTTGCACGCCATGCGGTTTTGTCCTTGATTCTGGAATGTATTTTTCTGCCGCGTTCTCGTACTCGTTCCGCAAAAACCTTGTCCGATTTATAACGTTTGGAAAAAGTTTCCCGGCCACGGTCGCAACGATCAGTGTATTCGTCGTCATCCAAGGAATCCCAACTATCTTGGGACGTAATAGACGCCGCACATCTGCGCTCTTCATCATGTTCCCATGCAGCTACGCAGGATTCGTGGTGCTTTTTTACATAGGCAGGTTTTTGCCATAAGGCTGTTGTGATTGCACCAGTACGCGCACGACTAGTGGCACTACGCCTTGTTCTTCCAATACTAGCCGTTCGACGCATCCTTGCCTCAGGATCTTTCCAACGAGCAATCATACGTTGCCTACAACCTTCCTTGAACTCACGTGAATGCTTTTTATCCACTTTGCCCCACTCCTCAACAATATTTTACTATAGAAATCCTACCACAAACCGCCAATCGCCCTGCGCACTGGATTTACCTGCACCCGTGCACGTCCGAAACGTGCGCTGGCGGGTTCAAGTTCGTCCAGAGAAATTGTGGCCCTCGTTCTGTCTGCCGGGAACGACACGATTGCTTTCGTTCCGTCTGCGGCAAAGGCCAAGATCGTGCCTACTTTTATTTCTTGACTGCCTCTGCCATGCAGAATCTTGCGACGGAAAAGGACTTGGTCTTGCACGCGAAATGCTTGTTCTTTTTTCATGCCGCTCCTTTAAGGACCTCCTGCTACCGTAACTGAACGCTCTTGATAAGTCGTGTCGAGCACCCAAGCCAAAGTCTGTCCGGCAATCTGCTCGTTGTCGATAGCATTGATTGAGTGCAGCCGGTTGTCATAGTACAGACCAATCACCGATGGGTCCCGCCACACTTGGTATGCATCGGAGTAATTCTCCCGATTCATGCGCTTGATGACGAACGTGTGTGAGACATAAAACGTTCTTCTGTAAACCATGAACCTGACTTGATTCAAACCTTGATCGCCACCGCCTCCACCTTTTGCTCCCGCTGACCAGACTTCTACTGGAGGCTTGATCGGTATGTCGGTAAAGCCGGTCTGCTCGGGCTGCATCACGCCGGTTGGACTGAATTCGAAACCAAGCTCGGCGTAGCCAACGTCCGGTGTCGAAAAGTTCTGAATTCTTAGCGCACATGGGAGTCCTGGCCGGAAATATTGGAGGTGGGCATCATATAGGTACCTAACACCAAAGCCCCATGGAATTCCTCCACCCATTTATGCGCCAGGCCTCCCAAAGCTAACGGTAATTTCTAGCGGCTTTGCATCAACCGTTAGCAACGTCTTGCACTCTTGACACTGGTAGACCTTCGAATTCTCTGGACCGCCTTCTTCTTCATTCACAATGCGAATCAGATTGTTGTGTTTGCACATGTTTACTCCCATGTTAATACGCCAAAACTGTGGAATATGGCCGTAACAACCGCTCCACAGTCGGATCAATCATGTCGTCTGTGAACGTACCGCTGACTCGCCAGACGCTAAAGCTCTTCATGCCCGTAGTGCCGCCACCGCGACTCAAGAAGTTTTTACATAAAGCAGCACACGCATGCTTAATGCTCTTCGGCATGTCTCTCGGGTCAAACCCGGAATTGTACTGGATGAAGACCTCAGTGTACTGTGCGAGATAGAGTCCTGCCGGCACCCAGACTTCACCCGTGATTGGATCAACGTCAATCTGCTTCAAGTCGATTCCCGTAAATTGAGGCGGACCACCAAAGAAACTGGCAATCTGCAAGATGTTCGCGCCATAGTTCAAGTCTGGATACACTTGCTGGCTACCTCTGCGCGAATAGCCGTATCTTCCACTGCACCCGACTATCGCTGTGAGCGCAAGCTGATCGTATGGCGGCGGACTGCATATGTTTGGCGTAAAGCCTGTGTAATAGTTCTGCCCGCTTGCGGAAAGCTCATTCGCTAGACTCGGTGAAAGCCCGACGAGAGGACGGAACATCGTACGAAAGACATTCCGTCCCTCGGGCAAGAGCATTCTTTGTGAGTAGGTCGTGTAAACGAGTGACCCATTGCCATCACCATCCGTTCTGCCGCAATATTCATCAATCAAGGAGCTTGCCGCATCCACCATATTCATGATGTTCGGCTGACTATCTACGTCAGGCAAGCCAAAAATTTCGAGTTCTTGCTGGGTAATGTACTCGGGTTGGAATGCCTGTGACATTTTCTTTTAGGCCGCCCTGAATACGCGACGTTCGTGTTTATCAAGAGGAACGCCCATCGCCGCGAGATTTTCTTGAAATAGCACATACAATTGCTTGTTTGGATGCTGCTTGCGAAAACGCTCTATCTTGCGTATCTGCTTTGCATGCTTCTCGCCTTTCGGGTCGATATAGATATCTTGCTTTGGAAGGTAGAAATCAGGCCCGTAAGAACCATGTCCTACCGCAAAACGGTGCTTCTCATAGGTCCATGGATACCCAAACTTATCACACCACAAAGCAAATCCTAGTTCGTATCCAGAACGCATGTAGATTCTACCGTTCGGTCCACGATACCAACATCGCCAATCGGCTCGGCTTGATGGCTTCTTTCTGCCTTCTAGGTATGCTTTACAAAGACCAGCAGCGTATTTTTTCACCCGACTATCTGTAGTCTTTGACAACCCTTTGTTCCACGCTACCTGGGCACCATGCACACCTCTGTTCCATGGAACGATTCGGCCTTCGCGTATCCCTCTGCGTCTGCTACGTGATATTTTTCGCTTTGTGCTCTGCTTGTGTGGAAATGCTCCACCAGTGCGAGCCGCTGTAGCCTTTGCTAGGTTCTGACGATTTGCTGAGCGCCACTCGTTGTTCTTTGAGCGATTAGCCATAGCTTTGTTGAATACTTCCTGATGTTGCGGGTCCTTTGCTAGACGCCGACGACTTCTAGCCATTCGCTTCTTTGAAGCCGCTGTGTGTTGTAGACCTTCGAACGCATTAACATAAGCGCCCGTTTCTTGCTTCTTACGGATCGTTCGGCTTATTTTATGTGCTCGTTGTTCGTAGTTCGTGTGACTGACAGGGCTGTGACCCCGAGCATAACGTTTGCCTGAGGTCACAACCACTGCCTTACATTCCGGCGAACATCTGCATTTAGTGCTCATTTTTCTACCTCCGCTGACAGATTAGCACAGAATATGCTGAATAATCTATCAACTAGAGATAGTTTGAAATGTTGTACTATCTCGCAGCGTTCAACGTCTCGTGATGTGATTTCCAGTTCCACTCTAAGTCCTTTGCTATCTAGTGGTTAGCACCCATGAGTGAGCGTAATTTGGGCCCTTCGCAACGACGGCTCCAAATTTTACTATCACAAATTGTGCCGCCAGGTTCCCCACCAAACCAAGTTGGAATACTCTGGGAATCGGTGAAGTAAGCCAGTGATACTCGACAAACTCCTCCGATAGAATCGCCCCCGAGTATTGGTTTTGAGCACCGCTGGGCAGTACCGACAACCCGGCATCCGGGATAAGCGGCAGCAACCCAGCTTGTGTGGGCAGGGCCTTGACGATGACTCCAGGGATGACTTCGACTTCGTTGTAGTACAACTGCACGGTCTTTGCTTCCTGATCGAACAGGTCCGCAAAGAGTGGATTCATGTAGAACCCGCTCGGCTTCACTTCGAAATCCTGACGGGCAACCATGCCGGCAACCTGTGTCTTCGTGCCATCCACCAAGCTGGAGCTTGAACCAATCGTCTTGACTTGATTGAAGCCGCCGAGGACCGGAGCAGAATTGATCTGACCGCTGATGCCATAATACTGTGTCGAGGTCGGCACAACTAGGTCCGTGTCGGTCCCGTTCCACAGCTTCAAGTCGTGCTGTTTAAGCACAGCGTCAACCTGATCGGTCAAATCCTTTGCTTCGAGGTAAGGAAACTGCCCTTGCTGCTGGTTCACTTCTACGTCGAAAATCGAGTAGTTGATCTGCCCGACGATGGCTTTCAGAGTCACTACCTTTTCGACGCGCTCGGGCTGACTCGCTGTCGTTGCGATTGCTCGCGGGTCAACGAACGATGCCGTCCCGATTGTCAACTGCTCGAAGTAGCGCGATGGTTGCCCAGTTGCAGGCACCTGATTTATGCGCTGTCCGAGTACGAACCTGCGCCTAACGAGATCGAAGATTTCCGCTTGGTAGCGGTTGACTTCAATAGCGCCAGGGGCGAGGTAGTCGGCCGCTGCTTGTACGGAGCCGACGAAACGTGCTCCCCTCATATTTGCTGCTCCCATGCTCCTTGTTCTCCCTAAAATTGAAGTAGAACGCTATCGCGTCCCCACTACCCAAGTGCTACTGCACACCTCGGTGAATCTCGCCCTGTTCCATCAACCCGGCTTGCAACAGTTGGTTCTTGAACCACATGCGTGTCGTCGGGTCAAGTTCGACCGGAGCGCTGGCGAAAATCTGATCGACTTGTGAAACCGCCAGTGTCTTGCCCTCTGCACGCAATTCCCGGACATCGACGTTGTTCTTTGCCAAGAAGTTCGCAAGCTCTGCGGAAACGCTGCGCCGGTCCGTCCGCTCGGCGTAGTTTTCCACTTGCGCTTCGAGTGCGTCGATTCTGTTCTGCTGCGATTCGAGCTTATCGGTGTGAGACGCTTGCAGTGTCCGGTACTTCCTGCGCAACGCTCGGTGCGATGCATACAGCTCACGAATGACCGAAGAGGCTTGGATCGAAGAAGCTGCGGCCCTGGGTAGAATCTTCACGCTCTTGTCCTTTCCGATTTTTCCGGTGCGGGTCGTCTTCGAGCCCTTGTTCTGCGAGTATGCATCCTTGTTCAGTTCACCGACCTCGTCCTCTTCGTCGGTGTCGTCTTCGAGGTTTTCGAGCGCGGCATCCAGCTCAGAGTCGTCCTGATCGTTGTCGTCGGCTTCTTCTTTATGGTTCTTGACGCTGGCGTCCATCTCATCCTTGCCGGCGTCCATGTCGTCGTCTTCGTGCTTCGCGGCGTGAATCTCTTCCTCTTCTTCGCCCGGCTCGTCCTCGTCACCACCCTTTGCGGCTTCGAGGCTGAGTGCCTTCGATTCCTCGACGGAAGCGGCAATGCGGGCAATGCTCGCTTGCTGTGATTTCAGGACTCCAACGAATGGTTGCAAGGACTCCCGAATCGCCGTCGAAATGGCTGGCCCTACGCCTGAAGCGATGGCCCGGACGAGCAATGCGCCCTGGTCCTCTTCGCTACTGGCGGCTATTTTCTTTTTCTTTTGATCCATACTTCCTCCCTCAGAATGTTTTCGAGTACAGCCACATGCAGACGCCTGCATTGCATGTGCCGCCTTTTGAATCTCTGACCTCACCAGTCTGCCCCACTCCTCACCGAGATGCTTAATCGTCCCAGCCGCCGTAAGGCTTGTCGCCGTATACGCGGCAGCAGACTTGAACAAAATTGTCGCACCACTGAAATGAAAGTCTTCTAGGTACCACACACGAGCATTTGCATCGCGGACTTTTACGTCCTGCAACTCCATGCTCATGCCTAGGCGACCTTCGTCTAAGTCGCGCTTAACGTTCGGGAAGTCACGCTGCCACAAGAAACCATTCACGCGCACTTTGTTGCCATCAATGTAGGCACCCGCAATGACACCTACTTTGTGTTGTGGAGAATGGCTATCCAGATTAGGGCTATAATTCGTGCCCATGTGGATGAGCGTCGATAGGCGTTTCTTCGCAGTAGAAGTAGGCACATAGATTAAATGCCCTTGCGCACCGTGAGGGGGTTTGTCAGAGGGTTGGTCAAGTAGCAGAAGGACGCCCTTGAAAGGCATCTTGTTCGGGTGGGCTTTATCAGCAGGGCCAACTTCGCAGACACCAACGCAACCAGGTGTTGTACCGAATTCGAGATTTGCTAAGCGTAGTTTCACTTGTAATCACCACGTTCGCCGCCAGAGCGTGGATACTTCCCACGTTTGCCGCCCTGCACCTTTGTCATATCCTGCTCACCGGGGGGCAAATTCTTACTATCAAACCTCTGCCAGCCACGGTAACGGTCATTTAAATACTGTTCTATAACTGTAGGCTTGCGTAAACTCTCCTGATAGCGCTGTTGCTGACTGCGCTCATCCGCTTTCGACACTTTCTCGGGCTTCTCTTCGTTTTCTTTCTCGGTCTCTTCAGCATTCTCAAAGAACTCTTTCAGCTCATCGCCCAATTGATCCAAGATGCCCGGCTTTTGCATGTCCATCTGCTGTGCAAGATTGTTCGTGTCGGGTAGCATTCCTACTTCTTGGAAATACTGCACTTCTTCGGGAGACATCTGCTGAATGTCGTCAGTGGAGAATTCGCCGCTACCAATCAAGCTCCCTTGAAACCCACGCATCCCGCCAGCGCCAGCATTACCCGGCGTAATCGCACCAGAGCCGCCACTAGCACCACCCGTCCCTGGCATGCCCATGCCCGCGCCACCGCTAGAACCACCAGAAGCTCCGCCACCAGCGCCTCCAGCGCCTCCGCCCATCTGTGCGCGAGAAAGCGCCATCGCTTCTTGAATTAGAATTTGCATCTGCCCGAACGTTAGATTACCCCAGCCACCAGGCAGAGGAGGCTGACCGTCGCTTTCACGCATTTCATCCGGCGTCACGGCATTCATCTGATACTTGCGCTGGTCAATTTGTACCTTTGTAAGCGCGTCAGGATCGTCTAAGCCCTGGAACTTGAATTGCAAATCCTTCCAGCCAAGAAAACCTTGAATCAAATCGCGTGTCAATGACTCCTGGAAGCGATTCGCTAGAGGAACGACGGCACCACGAAAGTCAGACAGGGCCATGATTAGGCCGGTATTGCGGTTTACATCTTTTTCTAAGCCAAGGGAGAATGGCGAGATATCGAAGGCGTTGGCGATGATGCGGATGAGGAACTCCTGCCAATCAAGTAAAAGATCATCAGGCTTGACCGCTTCAACAGGCACAATCTCGGGCTTTTTCATTCCCGCGATAATGCTAATTTTCGCTTGGCCCTCAAGCTCGTTCTGAATATGCCTGCGTACTGTTTGGATGTGTGCTTGATTCTGCGGCTGCTCCCACCACATAAACGTCTTGTGGACTTGGTCGCTGCCGGCTTTGCTCGACATATCCTGAGCGCCTAGGAAAGCATTGACGGTGTTTCCACACCAAAGAGCTTTCCCACCTCTACGTACCATAAGTGTTTCATTAGGAACTGTGGCGCAGTACACGAACCCATCATAGGGAACACGCTTCGCCTTACCAATTCCATCAAACTCGGTACTTTGTTCAAGAACGAAATACATTGGCTGCGGATTCTCACACCACCTACCATCCGGTAGAGCACACGGCTTACGGATTTCCTTAAATATACTCGCCGAAGAGCCCGACTTCTGAAACAATTCTTGCATGTCATCAGCAAGTTGTTTGCTTGTTGTAGTGTAGGTCAGCAAACCGTTTGGCCTTACACATCCATCGCCCTTACACGCCCACTCGATAAATGAGCGAATTGCTTGCGGAGGCGCATCTTTAACAAGTTGTGGTACATACTTCTCATATTTGTTTCCCAAAGGGAAAAGTGCGGAATGCAATGCCTTACTCACACAGTAGAAACCATGTGCCGTTTCTGTCCATTGAAAAGGCATACGATGTAAAAGCGTGCGAATCTCGTTGTAATACCGACTATCTTTTGATTGCGATACGTGCACTTGATATTGGCGTTGAGGGACGGGAGTCTCCGCAGAAGCGGCGATGTCGCCAATATATACATGCTTACGCCGCTTAAACATCGTACCGGCCGCAGATCCTTCGGCGACATAAATACCTAGAAAGCTAATCCAGTCCTTTGTTCGAACATAATAAGAATCAGGTTTCTTACCGCGCTTTCCACCTTCGCATGTAAGCCTGACATATCGTGCAAGCTTGTCACCACGCCAAATTGATCTTGCCGGAACCTGAAACTCTGACCAAGCCTTAAACTGTTTATTCGGAACCGATATCGTCTCCGCAGTAAGAAATTCGAATGGCCCAAATTTTATAGAATTGTCACCACGTTTGCGCCAGCTACGATCACGCTCGGCCCTACGACAGAACATGCGATGATTAGGCGTTACCAGAACATTAGTGCTTTGGCTTAGAAAATGTATCATTTCACCGGTATATCGCGCCTTGTGCAATCTAAGTGGTAGTTGCCATGCAAACAAACCAGTTTTTGGATTGCGCGTCGCTAAGACATCATCCGCATGCACCTCAGGCCAAAGAAGCCATCCGCGTCGTGTAAGCACCTCAGTATCCGCTGAGTAGCAATTAAAACCTACCTCAAGTTTTCCTAGTCCGAAAGGCGTACTCGACCTAACGTTATCTCGAATGTAGATCAATTCGTCGGCAAGAAACGCAACGATGCCACGCTCACCCTTTAGGCCCGTCATCTGCGCCCACTTAGGACGGTCGGTCATACTTTCCGACCAGTCGGCATATTGGCGAATCGTATTTCCCAGCCAAAAAGGCATTCCATTGCGCCGCATGTACAAAGTCTCATTCGGCACAGACGCGCAATAAACATAGTCATCGTAAGGCACAAGTGAGCGTTTCCCAATACCATGCCACTTCTTTTTTCCCTCACACACAAAATGGCATGGAGCTGTTTTGAATTCCTTACCATTCACATGCGTAGTACCAGCGGGACGAGTAGCAATCGTTGAGGTTTTACCTAGTTTTTGAAAAACTTCTTGCATGTCATCAGCGAGTTTCTTACTCGTTGTAACATAGGTCCGATTGCCGCCACGCTCGTATCCGTCACCCATTACAGCCCATTTGACAAAGACACTCAAGAACTCTGGTGGTAAGTCCTTGACCCAATCTGGGATGTGCTTCACATACTTGTTTCCATAAGGGAACAAGTAATGATGTAGTCCCTTATTCACACAATGAAAGCCATCCTGAGTTTCGACAAATTGCCATGGTAAGCGGGACAGAAGATCACCAATTGCTTTATGGTGTCTACTAGTTTTTGCCTGTGCGATAGAAACACGGTAAAGTCTCTTGGTATCCGAATAAGACAAATCAGCGGCAGCGGCAATTGCGGGAATGTAGGCAGGAACAGATTTATGGCGGCCACGTATACTCTGCTGAACACCAGAGCACGAGCCCTCAGCGATGTAGATTCCAAGAAACGCCAACCAATCTTTTATGTCTACTGTATACGGAACTTCTCGGTCTGGCCTCGCTTGCCAACCTTTTACACCAGGATAGCTTGTAACCTTCACACCATCCATTAGTGTCAGTGTGATTTTTCCGTTCTTCGCCGTTGACGGTAAACGACCCTCCCAACGCGATGTTGTTGGGATATTGAACAGATAGCACCCGGCCCTCTTGCCAAGAGGAACGTTTTGTGCCTCAACAAACTCTAAAGGGCTGCGAATGGCACAATGATTATAACCAACAATACGTTTCCCCCACATTCTGTGATTAGGTGTCACAAGAATGTCATGGCTGTACGCCTTAAATCTAAGCAGATCACCACTATATTTTTGACGGTGTAGGCGAATTGATTTCTGCCATTCTAATTTTCTTGTTTTTGGATTCTGCGTAGCGAATTCGTCATCGTCGCGCACGTCCGGCCAGAACACCCAGCCACGCTTCGTCAACACCTCTGTGTCCGCAGAAACGCAGGAGCCGTCCACAACCCAGGCCTTGAAAGGCCGCTTGTAGTACGGAGTCATGCGAGGTTCTATGCAGCCATACCCGCCAATAATAACGTCTTCGAGCACCGCCTCCGAAAACGTTCTGAACGAATCAACGTTGTTCGGACGCTTCAGGCAGTCGGTAACAATGCGAATGCGCTTCTCACGCTCTTTAGGATTGCCTTCGTTCTCAAGTTCAGGCACAGCCTCGACAACCCAATCCAGACCTAGCACTGCGTTCTTGAGTAGATTGATTGCACGACGGGGGATTGGTGTTTCAGAGAAGCGCCTCAAATTATAGGGCGTGTTCTTGAGGATGGGTTGATTTAGTCGGTGAAGTGCTTCGGGGAGATAAGGAAATTGCCATGTCCTGCGGTCTACGACATCGAATTTGCCATCACGTACTGCTTGTATTTCGTGCGCTTGACGCGACTTAACCATGCCCCACTGCTCGCCAGGAGTAACCGACAACTCTTGCATGTGGGAGGTAGACATGACGCGCACGATTTCTTGCTCGCGGAAGTGCCTAGCGGCACGCGCCTGCAAGTCGCGGTGGAACTGCTTTATGGCGGCAACAATCGGCATCTGTTTCGGGAATGGATATTACTGTAGGTAGGCGACAACCTCATACAGATTACCTAATTTTTATTCGTCATCGAAGTCAATATCACGCTTTACGGGAAACGTTAGTACGGTGGGCTTGCCCAGCTCTTTTACTTTTGGCGTGAGTAAAGATTGGTTAGGCACGTATTGCCACGTTATACGATCTATCGCCTCTTGCGCATTACTGACTAACTCTTGCGCATGTTCGATTGCACCTTTACCAAGTTTTGGCGGCAAGGTCAAGTCAGGCATATCCGTCAACAACGTATACACAACATCATCCTTATCCGGCAAACACTGCCCACTGAGCACATACATGTCTGTGTTTGTGTCGTAGGCAAAATCCAACACAAGGCAATGATGTGCCATCAGGTAGGCAACTTTTCCTTCAATATAAACCCGCTTCAACACGTACCTGACAGCAGCGGCATTGAAAATAAAACCAGTATCAATTGGCAGACCAGCTAAAACAATCTGTCCAATTTCTGTTAACGCATCCTCAATGTCTTCGTTATCAACAATTTCTTGTTCAGGAAACTTAAATACGTCTGCCATCAGTCCTCCTCAACTTGAGTAATCAAATCCACAATAAAACCTGCCTTCGTTAGGCGCACTGCGTACTCACCCGAGACTTCTTTTGCCTCGACATTCAGCAAGTCGAACACAGAAGTAATCGTCAGCAATCCAGACTTCGCATGCGGCGTGCTGTACCACAACTTGAATCCACCGTTCTGCTTGACAATCAATTGCATCTTTTCTCTGTCTACACCTACCGAAAACGTATCCGCCGTACACAAGTCGGGTGACAGCCGAAGAACTCCTGTAGGCAAGATACGCACTGTGTTTGGACCAGCAGGTGGCCGGCCAACGGATTTATATTCTGCTTGTTCGATGACCATTCGAAAACCCCTTTAGTTGCGTGCATGACGGCATTGCAACTCAAACACGCGGAATAGCTCGTCGATAGTGCCTCTGTACTGAGGATATTTTCCTAAGAAACGCTCAGCACAATCGACACTCGCAAGCCGTACCTCAGCCTCCTCAGCGGGTTGATGCTCACAGGCCCAGAACAACTCAAGGTCGAACACAAAATCATGCATCGGTAGTTTGTTCAATTCACTTATAGAGCGTCCCTGCATGCTTTGTGGTGTCTTGAGCACCTTGATGCCTGCGATATATTTCTGGCGAGTGCCAATCGCATCGCCACATTCTGTGCATATAACCTTCGCACGACACGTCGCCATCGTCAGCCTCCTCATCCTTTATGTATGACGCATCTCCTTACGTAGCTCTTCTGCGGACCGTTGTGTGCGCCCTAACAAGCCTAGATGCGCCCAGATTTGACGATACAACGAGGCATCTTCGAACGCGTCCTGCACCGCAAGCAACCCCTTGCGTGATAGATCGGCGGC
>ODAK010001182.1_pt1 | contig 29112 bp, 14 predicted proteins | sample 1539591 | NCBI WGS metagenome assembly ODAK01 (sample SAMEA3539303, study PRJEB22396) | soil metagenome | biome: tundra; feature: field; material: soil | place: USA | collected 2010-05 | depth 0.15 m
AGTCGCTGGCAGAGCTTTCGATAGGCCGAATTGTCGGTGCCGATCCGACCAACTTCCCCGAAGCCCGTTTGAACGAAGCCGCTTTGCGGCGGACGCTATCGCGTACTCGAAGCGAGCGGCATCGGAGATTCGAGACGTGCATACGAATAGATCACAAGCGTCAGCGTCCCGAGTCTTGCAGAATGGTCTGTCTCGCGTTACGATGAGGCGATCGTGAGCCTGGGCTTCATGGTTAGATCGATGAACTTCGATTTGAAACTCGCCCCGCAAGTACTCTTATTTTCAACAACTTCCAAGCCAAAGTCGATTGAAATCCCATAGCGTCCGCCGCGAACAAAGCGGCTTCCTTCAAACGGCTGTATCGAAAGCGAACTCCTGAGGTCCAAGCCAACCGAACCTGTCGCGCCGGTTCGCTTCCGATACAGCACTAGCGTTTCTGGATAGCTTCCGGTTGGCCGACCATCTGGGAGTGATCACACGGTATTTCGAATCGAAATGCCGTGTGCGGTCAATTTTATGAGTTGTGGCCCGTGAGCGATGCCCCTCTCCATGGGTGCTAAACTTACCGTCGATTTGCATCTCCTTAAGAGAGTGAAACGTGAGCGATCCGGGACCGAAGTCAACTCCGCACAACGCAGGCGCTGGTCCGGATACTAAGCCCACTTCAGGCCCAAGTGTGGCTCCCGCGGAATCTCCCACGCCCGACTTGGGTTCCATTGGACCTTATCGGCTGATCAGGAAATTGGGAGAAGGTGGGATGGGAGAGGTGTGGCTGGCAGAACAGTCCGCTCCTGTCAAACGGCACGTTGCGCTGAAGATCATCAAAGCCGGCCGCTATGACAAGTCCGCATTGATACGCTTCGATCTGGAGCGGCAGGCGCTGGCGCTGATGGACCACCCCGCTATCGCCAAGGTTTTCGATGCCGGCTCCACGGCTGAAGGTCAACCTTACTTCGCAATGGAGTATGTGGCGGGCCTGTCCATTACCCAATATTGCGACGAGAAGCGCCTCTCGCCCAACGAGCGCCTGCTTATTTTTACAAAAGTATGTGAAGGCGTGCAGCACGCGCATCAGAAAGCAATTATTCATCGCGACCTGAAACCCACGAACATTCTGGTGGTAGAAGTGGATGGCAAGCCGGTGCCGCGCGTTATCGACTTCGGACTGGCCAAAGCCATCTCCGAGCAATCGGAGAGCGGGACGCTGGTGACGCGTGCCGGGGGGTTGGTAGGCACGCCGGGATATATGAGCCCGGAGCAAATGGATCCCATGGTGGCTGATGTAGATACTCGAGCCGATGTCTATTCGCTCGGCGTGGTGCTCTACGAGCTGCTTACGGGTGTGTTAGCCCTGGATGCCAAACAGTGGGAGAGCAAACCTTTTCATGAAGTTCTGCGGCAGGTGCACGAGGAAGAACCGACGAGTCCGAGCACGCGACTCAACAACGACCCGGCCGCTCTGGCCATCGCGGAAAAACGCAGCACTGATCCAAGGCAATTAGCGAGCATGCTGCGGGGCGATCTGGACTGGATCACTTTGAAAGCTCTGGAAAGGGACCGCACCCGCAGGTATGGCACTCCTGCGGAACTGGCGGCCGATCTCGGCCGCTATTTGCGCAACGAGCCTGTCATTGCGCGACCCCCAACCCTGGTTTACCGGACAAAGAAATACGTTCAGCGCCATAAATTCGGAGTGGCTGCGGCTACGGCTGCGGCATTGCTGCTGGTGGCATTCGGAGTGATGCAAGCAGTCCAGTTGCGGCGGACTACGCGGGAGCGCGACCGCGCCGACCGCGTTACGAAGTTTATGACCGGCATGTTCAAGGTGTCGAACCCGAGCGAGGCGCGTGGCAACGCGGTTACGGCGCGCGAGATTCTGGATAAGTCCTCAAAAGATATCGAAACCGGCTTGCGCAAGGACCCGGAGCTGCAGGCGCAATTAATGGAAACCATGGCGCAGACATATGCAGGGCTGGGATTGTATCGCCGCGCGCAAGGTTTGGTAGAACACGCCCGCGCAATTCAGAGCTCACTCTTCGGAGAACGAAAGCGGGAAACACTGGCAAGCGAAAGTTATCTGGCCCAGCTCCTCCGCGCCCAAGGGCATTTGCCAGAGGCGGAAAAGTTGTTGCAAACCACAATAGAGGCCCAGCGCCAGGTACTCGGCCCTAATGATCCCGACACTTTGGCCTCTATGGATCGCCTCGGTTATGTTTATGCCAATGGAGCGCGTCCCGCCGATGCTGAAAGCCTGTTCCGCCAAACACTGAGCGCAGAGCGCAAAGTGCTTGGCCCAGACGATCCTCAAACCCTGGGCACCTTAAACGAGCTGGCGGAAGTTCTGACGCCGCAAGGCCGCTATACAGAAGCAGATCAGATCTATGGCGAACTGATCGCAGCGCAGAAGCGAACTCTGGGACCGGACCATCCAGCGACCCTGCTTTCGATGTCACACGCGGCTGAGAATCTCGAGGAGGAGGGCCGACTCCAAGAAGCTGAAGAGCTGTACTCCAACGTGATTGCCGCTCAGCGTCGCGTAGTGGGGCCGGAACATCCCCAAACTCTCAGGGCAATGACGATGCTTGCGGTCACCATGATGAAGGAAGGCCGTTACGCCGAAGCCGACAAGCTCCAGAGTCAAGTTATCGAGATCAAAGCCCGCGTGCTGGGTCCAACCCACACCTCCACATTGCAGAGCATGGAAATGGAAGCACTGAACCTCAGCCGCGAGGGACGCTACGCCGATTCAGAGAAAATGTTTCGCGACGTGATCGAGACAGCGGAGAAAACTGATCAGCCGGCCACAGTGGCTGAGGCTTGGTATTACTTTGCCTGCGCTGAGGCTGCAAGAGGTCGGCCGGACGAAGCCTTCACTGACCTGTACCATGCCATCGAGAACGGCCTCATCTCGCCGGGCGAACTTTCAGCTGATCCTGAATTGAAGTCTCTTCACAATGACCCGCGATTCGAAGCCCTAGTCGCAAAGGCACGCGAAACGATCAGCGCGAGGAAAAAGTAGGAAGCAGGAGGCGCTAGTTTCATCCCAATCGACAATGGCGCTGGTTTTGGTTCCGGGGGCACGGCGGTACGCTTCCAGATCGCACCATGAGGGCCGTATCAGGCTGGTAGAGATCCGCACCGCGCCGGTGCTCAAAAGCCGTATGATTATGCTCGATATGTGGGTGTAGCTCGCACATTGCGGCAGACTTGCCGTTTGACGGCCATTCTTGGGGCACGTAGGATTCTCTTTCCGTGATCAACCAGACCTTCTCGCACTACCGCGTTGTTGAAAAACTCGGTGGAGGAGGGATGGGTGTGGTCTACAAGGCGGAGGACATTTCTTTAGGCCGATTTGTTGCCCTCAAGTTCCTTCCTGACGATGTTTCGCGAGATGCCCAAGCCTTGGAGCGCTTCCACCGTGAGGCGCGAGCAGCGTCTGCCCTAAACCATCCCAACATCTGCACAATTTATGAAATTGGGGAGCTCGCCGGCAAACGCTTCATTGCCATGGAATTTCTTGATGGCTTGACGCTGAAACACCGCATCGGTGGTCGTCCTCTGGATATTGAAACTGCGCTCTCGATCGCAATCGAAATCGCCGATGCGCTCGATGCAACACACTCGCAAGGCATCATTCACCGCGATGTCAAACCGGGGAACATTTTCATTACCAAGCGGGGCCACGCGAAAGTTCTGGATTTCGGCCTCGCCAAAGTGACTGCTTCTAGTATTTCCTCAACCGGCTCGGCAAGCGCCAGAACCCTGAGTCAGATCGATGAAGAGTACCTCACCAGCCCAGGATCAGCGCTCGGAACGGTTGCGTATATGTCTCCGGAACAGGCCCGTGCGCGGGAATTGGACGCGCGCACCGATTTGTTTTCTTTTGGCGCGGTGCTCTACGAGATGACCACTGGCGCTTTGCCGTTTCGCGGCGAAAGCTCCGCCGTAATATTCAGCGCGATTCTTGAGCACGATCCGGTTCCGTCCGCGCGACTGAATCCCGATCTTCCTCTCAGCATGCAGGCAATCATCGAAAAAGCTTTGGAGAAAGATCGCGACCTCCGCTACCAAAGTGCAGCCGAGATGCTGGCCGATTTGAAGCGGGTGAAGCGGGAAATTGAGACCCACCCTCGCGCTACCCGGAATGACACTGCCTCAAGATCGTCGGGCTCGGTTCCTGCGATCAGCACCCGCAGCGATCCTTTTGTTCGGCCAATTAGCGAATCTCCGAACAGTATTCAAGAACCCATCACTCAAGTCGGCACTCAACCCGCGCGGCCAGCTTCCAGTAGTAAACATGCGACCGAATCTATGTTGCCGCCGCAAACGGGGGGTGGGACGGCTCTGGCCGAAACCGCTTCAGGAACTACGTCTGCTCCGCTTTTGCCTTCACGCCCTCCTCGGTTGCTACCAGCCGCCGTAGCAATCGCTGTAATCGTCGCGGCACTCTTCGCGGGCGGGTATTACCTGGAATCGCGGCGATCGCATCAATTTTCTGCTGATACCACCGGGCCACGCACGCTAGCCGTTCTTCCATTTCGTAATCTTCGCGAAGATCCGCAAACTGATTTTCTTGGCTTCTCTCTGGCCGACGCGTTGATTACGAAGCTCGCCTACATCAGTGCTCTGACCGTGCGCCCATCGTCTTCCGTCGAACGCTACCGTAATCAAACCATCGATCCGCAAAAGGTAGCGGCCGACCTCAAGGTAGGGATTCTGCTCACAGGCAGCTTTATCAAAGATGGCGATGACTTGAGAATTACCACACAACTAATTGACGTTAAGCCCGACAAGATCCTGTGGCAGGATTCCTTCGATACCAAATTCGACAAACTGCTTACAGTGCAAGACCGTGTTTCCGAGCAGATTATTCAGGGATTGCAACTGACGCTTTCGCCGGCTGAAGCGAAAAGGCTTAAGCCACAGGCGCCGATCAACCCCAAGGCCTACGAATATTATCTGCGTGGAGTCGACCTCTATTCTTTGAACGACTTTTTGGCTGCGATCACGATGCTGGAGAAGTCAACGTCTATTGAGCCTGGCTACGCGCCAGCATGGGCATATCTGGGCCGTGCCTATGCGACCAATGCATCGTTGCAGTTCGGCGGACACGAGAATTACGGCAAGGCACGGGTGGCATTTGAAAAAGCAATTGCGCTTGATCCTGCTCTCGTCTCTCCTCGGGTTTACATGGCAAACCTCCTTACTGATACCGGAAGCGTCGAACAATCTGTTCCTCTGCTCAGAGAGGCCATACAAAACAGCCCAAACAATGCCGAGGCGCATTGGGAGTTAGGGTACGCCTATCGCTTCGGAGGCATGCTCCCGCAAGCGGTCACGGAATCGGAACTGGCGCGGAGACTTGATCCGCAGGTGAAGGTCAACAGCTCGGCGATGAACGCTTATCTCTATCTCGGCGAGTACGACAAATTCCTGCAGAGCCTGCCCGTGAACGACTCCCCGTATATCTTGTTCTATCGCGGATTCGCGGAATACTATGCCGGGAGAATGCAAGAGGCCGCAACAGACTTTGATCGCGCTTTCAAGGAGGATCCGTCTCTCATGCAGGCGGCGATTGGTAGGGCGCTCAGCTACGCAATAAGTAACGATAACGCCGCAGGTCTTGCTCTCTTGCGCCAGACGGAAGAGAAAATCGAGAAGCTCGGAGTGAGCGATGCCGAAGGCATCTACAAAGTGGCACAAGCTTATGCTGTGCTCGGCGACAGAGCTTCGTCACAGCGAATGCTGCGGCGCAGTGTTGAAGGCGGTTTCTTCTGCTATCCCTATTTCGAATCTGATCCGCTGCTCAACAATCTGCGCAGAGAACGCGAGTTTGCCGAAATCACGGCGCAGGCGCGCGCAAGACACGAACAGTTCAAAGCGAGATTCTTCTGAGTGGGCCGTTGTCTTGAACTCCCAAACGGTTAAAGCGCGACCGCGCCAATTTAGAGACTGAAGCCCGTTGGGCAGCCTGAAAGTTTCAACTGCAATTGCCGCCGCTTCCTGGCCGGAGAAGGGGGCAACTCTGACGTAACGCGGTTAAGTAAAGGTTTGCCGGCAGCAGACCCCAGAATCCTCCACTCCGAGCCAGCGAGCTGCACAGGCTATAATTGCGCACGCATGGCCCTGACCTCTGGCACAAAGCTCGGCCCCTACGAAATCGTCTCGCCGCTCGGCGCCGGCGGTATGGGCGAGGTATATCGAGCGAAGGACACTCGCCTTGATCGCACGGTCGCAGTAAAAATCCTGCCGAGTCATCTTTCTGATAATCCAGACGCCAAGCAGCGTTTCGATCGCGAGGCCCGCGCTATATCTTCCTTGAACCATCCCAACATTTGCACCCTGCACGACGTCGGCCATCAGGATGGCATCGACTTCCTGGTCATGGAGTTCCTGGAAGGCGAGACGCTGGCCGAACGCCTGGCGAAGGGCCCGCTTCCAACCGAACTGGTGCTGAAATATGGGATTGAGATTTGCGAGGGGCTGGAGCGAGCGCACAAGAGCGGCGTGGTGCATCGCGACCTGAAGCCGGCAAACGTAATGCTGACGAAAACCGGCGCGAAGCTCATGGACTTTGGGCTGGCCAAAGCCACCCCAACGGGCCCGGTACCGATATCGAGCCTAAGCATGACGATATCCCACCCTTCGGCGGACCATCCGCTGACGGCGCAGGGCACAATCATGGGGACGTTCCAGTACATGTCCCCGGAGCAGACCGAAGGCAAAGACGCCGATGCCCGCTCTGACATCTTTGCCATGGGCACCCTGCTGTACGAGATGGTGACCGGAAAGAGGGCGTTCACGGGTAAAAGCCAGGCCAGCGTCGTCGCGGCAATTCTGGCCTCGGAGCCGCCTCCTGTTTCGACGGTGCAGCCCATGACTCCTCCAGCGTTGGCGCAGGTGGTGAAAACCTGCCTGGCCAAGGATCCGGAAGAACGCTTCCAGACGGTGCACGACCTGAAGCTGCAATTGAAATGGATTGCGGAGGCTTCGGCCAGCCAACTGGCTGCGCCCGCCCAGGTCCGCGCCCGCCGCGTGGTGCAGAAGCGCACATTGATGATTGCGGCTGCCGTGGGTTGGATTCTTGCCGCAGCCGCGCTCGCAATTTTCTTCTATACCCGCGTGCAACTGGAAGATGCGCGACGCCCCATGACGGCATCATGGCTCGCGCCCACCGATAAGGAATTCTCCGCCGTTGCGGCCAGTGCGCCGGCGCTTTCCCCGGATGGCTCCAAACTCGCCTTCCTGACCGGCGGCACCAGGGATTTAGAGTTGTGGGTGCGTGACGTAACCACCGGGACGGCGCGAAAGCTGGAAGGAATCGAGCAGGCATCTTTTCCCTTCTGGTCGCCCGATGGCAAGTTCATCGGCTTCTTTTCAGCGGGAAAGTTGAAGAAGGTAGCGCTGTCCGGCGGACCTGTGCAGATACTGTGCGATGCCCCCGAAGGGCGCGGCGCATCATGGAGCCAGCGTGGCGTGATTATCTTCACCCCAAACATTTTCGAGGCCATCTACAAAGTGTCTGAGGGCGGTGGAACACCCGAGAGGATTACCGAGGCACCGCCGGGTTGGACCCATCGCAATCCATATTTTCTTCCCGACGGCGATCATTTCCTGTTTGTTGCCCGCAACACGGGCGCGGCCACACAAGCCCCCGCGAGTGCGCTGTATGGCGCATCGCTCTCCGGCGAGAAAGCGCGACAGATACTGGAGCGCGCCTCCAATGTGCAATATTCGGAGGGATACCTGCTGTACTTGCGCGAAAGCGTGCTGGTGGCGCAACGCTTCGATCCCAAATCGCTGCAATTCAGCGGCGATCCTAAGCCTGTGGCCGAAAAACTCGATTATTGGAACCCGCGCGATCTCGCCGCCTTCACCGCCGCGCATGGCACGCTTGTCTACCGCCATGGATCGGCGCAGAAGACTCAGCCGATGTGGGTGGACCGCACCGGCAAAGAGCTGGGGCAATTTGGCGAGCCCGGCATTTATGGGTTACCGCAGCCTTCCACCGATGGCTCCCTGGTCGGAGTGGTGCGCCGCGATCCCGACACGGGCAGAGGCGACGTTTGGATCGTCGACACCCGACGGAACACGATGTCGCGCAGCACATTCGCCGACGGGTCCAACCTGACGTATGTGTTTTCTCCGGATGCGACGAGAATTGCCGTCTCCACTCTTGCGGGAATGGCCACGGGAGGAACGTGGATTCAGCCGACCAGTGGTTCGGGCAATCAGGAGAAGTTGGAGACGCCAGTAACGGCCTCTACGCTGTCAAGTTGGTCTAGCGACGGCCGCTATATTTTCGTTAGCGTGCAAAACAACACCACGCGCTTCGACGTCTACTACTTCGATCTGAACGGCGACCGGAAATTGACTCCTTTTCTGAACTCGCCTGCCAATGAACGCGGTGCTGTTCTGTCGCCGAACGGCAAATGGCTGGCATACGATTCTGATGAGTCGGGAAGATACGAAGTTTATGTGACTGCATTCCCTGACCACGGAGGAAAATGGCAGGTCTCCAACGATGGCGGCAACTCCCCTTCGTGGAGCGGCGACGGCAAGCAACTCTACTACCAAGGCGGGGACAAGCTGATGTTGGTGCCCATCCAGAACGCCGAAAAATTCGAATTCGGAGCGCCCTCCGCGCTGCCGATCCACATGAATGAATTTGCTGCACTGGGTCCGCTTGCGCCCGGCGAGCGTTTCCCCGCTCTGAAGGTACTCGGCGGAGGCCAGTCGAACCCGCAGGAAGTCATCCTCAACTGGACAGGAACCCTGAAGCAATAGTTGACGTCTTCGCCGCTAGCGACTGATCCACAAACACAGCAAACAGATTCTTGATGGGCGCATCCACAGAGGCCGGCTTGACTCAGAAAAGATACAACCTCGCCACCGGCAAGAAATTGTCCATCAAGGACCGGCACGCATCGAATTGAATGGTTGGTTGGAATCCTAAATGTGGTCCCACCGATGGCGATTCTGTCCGAGTGACGGGCAAGCCGGAAGTTATGTTTTAACTCCCGACTCTTACAACGCCGTCCAGAAGTCAGCTTGGGGGAAGTTTGAGGGCTGCAGCCGAGCGGAATCAAGAAATGACGTGTGTGACTGCATTGTCTATACAACCAGAACGCTCACCGAGAACGCTACCTGGATACGGTAGATGTCGCTCGAGAGCTCTTAAAGGCACCGCCCCAGCTGATAGTTCCGAAGGTCATCGCCGCCATAAGAGTTGTCGTGATTCGCCCCACCGACAGAGATGTACCAAATCTTTTCGGCGGCGATGTTAGAAATCCTGCCCAGAATCGCTCACGTGGAAGCCCGTCGAGAATGGACTTCCTGATTTCCTCTCATGGCGTTAGGCAAAGAGTAGTTTTCTAACCCGTTGCCCTAAGTCTTTTTGGGGCCGTTTGGCCGTTTCAGCCATTCCCGAAGGCGCAACGACGGTTGCTCCTTGCAACCGAAAACCACGGTTACAAACATCAGCACCAGTGAACCGACGAACTCTCTGTGTGCGTACCATGCAATGCTGGTCACCGGATGTCCACCAATCGAAAACACCCAAACAGGGAATGCAATCGTCCCAAAGGTAATCTGCCAAAAAAGTGGCTCCTGGTGTCCACGGGTGGTCACGACGTACAAATAGATCGGGACCAATATCCAAGTGACCAGCGCGATTATCCAAAGCGTTTCGTCAAGATCGTTTGCGTTGTCTGGGACAACACCTCTAGCGGCCAAATAAAGTCCCACTAGTTCCGCGGGGATGTATTTGAGAAGCCGACCTACATAATCGTCCGGCGTAGGTGTGCCCGCTGCTGGGGCGTGTGTGGGGGGTGCTGCAATAATGCGACGGCTCATTATTTCCACCTCCAATCTTCAATTTTGTATTTTCCAGATACGACTCGTCGTTCGACAGCGTGCTCCTCCTGCGGTGTGGCAGATCGGCAACTGAATCCGGTCTGGGGTAGGAAATTGCCTGTACCGGAGATCAACGACGGGGTGGCGTCCTGAGCGCACTCCCGGTCCGGAATTCGTGACAAGAACCGTGCCGCGCAGCACGATTGGTCCTGTCATTGTGCGCAACCTGGGCATTCCAGAGCGGCCTTAAGACTCTGATCTTCAAGGTTTTGTGAATGAGATAGCGAATCCGAAGCCGGCTTTATAGGAGTTGGAGACCGGCGGAAACGTGATGTCGGTGGGCACCGTATCCCCAATCTTTGAATCCGCCAGTCAGTCTCGACTGTTTCCCTATATCGAGGCCGCCAGTCAAGAAAATCGTGCGCCAAAACGAGATGCTCGGTCCGGTCAGGAATTCTGCACTCGACCCGCCAGAGCTGTCACCCTTGATGTTCGCGCCGACTCCAAAACTGAAGTGCAGAGCATATCGGTTGTCGGCCCAGTCCCGCAGTCGCGCATGAGCAATCGCGATGGGATACGGATTTATTCTCGAGTCGGACGTCACGCCGAACGTGTTGATTGAAGTTGTGCCGGATGGGGGCACGCTTTTCACGATCGCGAATTGCTGGTTCTCAATCGTGTTGAACGCCGCCCCCGCCGTCACCGCGAAAGGGGGAGGAGCACGTAACTGTCAGTACCCCATCTTTTACTTGGGCCTGACCAGGCTGGCCGTCAAAGACGGAAGTTCGGTCTACAAGGAGCAGTTTCAGAATCGTCTGCTCGTTCCTGTTGAAAAGGACCCCGCATGGCACTTCCGACTGAAGCGTGAATGAATCCTGACTCAAAGCACTGGTAATGCTCTTCCAATATTGAACAATCCCAATCTTCTTGGCGAGTTGTGCCGCCTTGTCGCCATCGGAAGTCCACACCCGTGCCTCCGTCAGCGCAGCTGAAACTATCGCTTGCGCTGCTTTGTATTGAGCATCCCGGCATCTACTCCAATCCGACCAGCCGAGTTGGTCGATGTTCGCGCTACAGTCGCCCGTCCCTGTGTTGGTGGGAAACTGTGCCGGGAGCTCGTTCAGGTCCGCCTGCAAGCTTTGCAGCTTACCGACAATTTCGTCAGTCGCTGTCCACTTGAGCGCAGTCGTGATCGCATCATCCATTTGCTGCTGCACGTTCGAACTTTTCACTAAGTCACCTACAGCCGCCGGCTCGCCGGATTGGAGTTTCTCGTCGGTTTGGCCGATCAGAGCCCGAAGTTCCGCCAAATACTTGTTAGTGTTGCTACCGATAGTGCGGTTGTCGGCTTCAAGTAAGAGTAGTCGGTCTTGCAGGTCATTGGATAGCCGTGAAGTCAGCCATGAATTGACCGTTAAGACTCCCCGCTCTAGACGGCGGATTTGTTTTAGTCGAGAAAGACGATGGGAAAATGCTGGGCAGATTCGCCCCGGCGGTGTAGCTCACTGTCTTTCCGAAGTCCGCTCCATAGCGAACGACATTGACGACGATCTGGGCGCATACAGGACCTTCGGCTGCTTGTCCGGAGTTGTTGATCGATAAATCGATGGTGTGCTTCCGGTCTTTGCAGCGAAACAAGCCCGGATTGGACTGTGCTTGTACGCTAACCACGCAAAGAATAAATACAGCGACGAGGCAGGTGCTTTTTGTCATGATTCCTCCCCATTTCGCATGGATCGTGTTCTGGGCCCCAGTCGTCTTGAGGCTTCTTCCGCCATTGTCCGCTGCCGCACCGCGTGTCTCCTGACGTTTGATTGTCATCTCAATGACGGTCGACGTATTCAAGAAGTGCTGTAGAGAACGCCTGAGTGCGGGAAAGAACGGCGTCGCCGCCTGGTGTAAGAGAGCCCGGCCGTACAGGCCGGGTTCAGATTCACGGCACTACGGCACCACGATCTTGGGAGGGCTTTTCACTGTCTCCGCTCCATCGAGGCGGTAGCTCGTCTCGGTGCCGTCCTTACTGAGAACCGGTAGTTCGTTGTCCCCTTTGATCAGCGGCGCCTCGGCCTTTCCGAACACTTCACTGTTGGTGAAGAGCAGCACGCAGGGGGCGTCCGGCTGGAATGTTGCGTGTCTGGGGTTCTGTGGGCCCGCGTGCTCCACGTCTTGGCAGTGAAATGTTGCCGTGTGAACATCGATCTTAATTAAGAGGTCCTTCCCGTTGGGTTTAGGGGCGGGCTTGCCGGTGGTGGTTGTGAGCGGCAAAGTAGAGGTTGAATCAGCGGTAGTCATAGTTTTTCTCCTTATGGGGCCGGCCTGCCCATCAGGGTTGTTGTTGAGCAGGGCTAGGTTTGTTATTGAATTGTCGTGCGATCTCTCGAAAGCGAGGGTCGCGAAGTAGTTTCTGTTGCCCAGGATCGTTCTCCAGTTCCGTCAGGGTCGAACCCCGGACCAGAGCTTTCTTCACCAACTCCAGCGCGCGGCCGCGGTCGTCGAGGTTGTCGTAGGCCTCCCCGGCGCTGGACAGAATCGTGGGGTCATCCGGAGCGAGGGCCAGCGCCGCCTCGATCCGTGGGAGCGCCATCCCCCGCAACTTCCACTTCGAATACATCAGCCCGAGTTCCACCTGCACTTCAGCATCGTCGGCGCTGACCTTCGCAATCTCCTCCAGCCGCGCACGTTCCTTGCGAAATGCCTCTTCGGCCTCGCTCTTGCGGTTCAGCCACTCATACGCGAGACCGAGGTTCGACCACGCACGCCAGTCGTGAGAATTGATCTCCAGCGCCTTCCGTGTCATCACAACCGACTCAGCCCAGCGCCTCTCCCTGTAGTACAGAGCACCCAAATTGGTGTAGGCGGCGTAGCTCGGCTGCAATTCAACTGACTGCTTGAGGTGTTTCTCCGCCTCAGCATCCTTCCCCAGGAGTTGCATCATGCCACCCAGCGTCGCGTGAGCCATGGCGTTGTCGGGGGTCATCTCCAGCACGCGCTCGAACTCTGCGGCCGCATCGGTATATTGCCGCTGCTGGTAATAGAAGACTCCCAGTTCGTAGTAGCCGTCCCAATGCTGCGGGCGGAGCGCGGCCGCCTTCTTGTAGGTGTTCTCCGCCATGTCTTCCCGTCCCATGCTGGCGTACACTGCGGCTTCGCCCAGCAATGCGTCCGGATCGCGCGGCTCCATCTTCAGCGCTTGTTGGATCTCCTGAAGTGCCAGGTTGTACTGCCCTTTTCCGTTGTGGACTCGCGCCAGCGTCACATAGACCGCTGGTAACTGATTGTTTAACTCCGCGGCGCGCCTGCACGTTCTCTCCGCCTCGTCGATCCAGCGGGAATCGTGGTCGAGCCGGTACTTCGCCCAGTAAGCCTCTCCAAGTGCACTGAACCCGAGAGCGAAGCCAGGGTCCGCCTTTACCGCTCGCTCGAACAACCCGATCGCCGACTCCAGGTTGCCGCGTTTGTCCCATCGCTCCAGCTGCCCCAGCCCTGCCAAATACGATTCGTGCGGTGCTGCCTGGCCTTGTGCTGTGACTCCAGCCGCATGTTCGCCGGAAGAACTCCGCCGGAGAGTCGATTCCAGGTGCATCCCAATACCGACTACCGCGGTTAACGCAGCCGCGACCGCCAGTACCGCGAACCACCCTCTCAGCTGCAGGCGCATTCCCGCCGGCATCGGCGCGGAAACCCCGCGCTGCAGGTCCACTGCAATCTCCCGCGCAGACTGGTAGCGCTTCTCCGGGTCCTTGTCGAGGCACTTTTGGATCACCGCGTCGATTGCCGCGCCGATCTTGGGGTTGAGCTTGCTGATGGCCGGCGGCGACTGGTGGAGGATTGCGTCGGTCAACGCCGGACCCGCGCCCAGGAACGGACGCCGCCCCGTCGCCATCTCGAACAGCACGCAACCGTTCGCCCAGATGTCCGTGCGCGCGTCCAGTTTGCTTCCAAGCAATTGCTCTGGGGCCATGTAAGGCAAGGTCCCGGTTATGCCCTTGGTTTCGCTCAGGCTCTCAGTGACCGCAGTCGGATTGGCTTCGCGATGCAGGATCATGGCAAGGCCAAAATCAAGAATTTTCAGCCGTGCGTCGGCAGTGACGCGCACGTTGGCCGGCTTCAGATCGCGATGGATGATGCCATGCTCGTGCGCCGCCGCCAAGCCGTCGGCCAGTTGCGAACCGAGCTTGATGATCTCCTTCTCGGAGAGAGGCCCGGACACCAGCATCGTATCGAGAGACAGTCCTTCGATGAATTCTTCGACCAGGAAGTCCGTCCCATCCTGACTGTCAAAGTCGTGGACCGTGGCGATGTTGGGGTGGTTGATTTTCGAGAGCGTCAACGCTTCTTTATGAAAGCGTTTGCGGGCGGATGTCTCGACTACCGTTCCGGGAGAAAGGACCTTTAGCGCGACGTCGCGGTCGAGGCGTTCGTCATGCGCACGATAGACAACACCCATCCCTCCCGCGCCAATCTGTTCAAGAATGCGGTAGTGGGAGAGCGTGGCCTGCATGGACACACCTTGGCCACATCCTTTGGATGATATTAGTCTGTTACACCCCACAGCTCAGTCGGTTCAGTGACTACGATCACGCCGCAATGTGACACGCGTCAACAACACAAATTCAGGTTGACAATTCCAGCGACGAAGTCTCGACTGCCGTTCCTGTCCCATAAAGGCTGATCAGTTCCTGGTGCTCGAACACTGTAGTAAAACTGTAGTAGTTCCACGTTCAGAACGGATCATCTTTACTCAAATCGGGGCAATCAGGCTGTCTGGTAACCCGGTGAGAAATATAATAGAGTGGAGAATTTTCCTAACGGGTTCAGAACCGACTGTGGAACTCAAAATCCGCCGATCTTCGGCCACTTCAGCGACAGTTCTGAGGGCCCGTTTCTGGATCGCTTCCGGGTAGCCGGATCATCCTCTGGCAGCTAAGATACTGTCCGCCGAAGGCGACGGCCAAATTCTCACGGCCAACCGAGCAAGGTCTTTCGCGCGGTTCTTGATCTCTATCTCGCCCCAATGCGTCTGTTTAGCGACGTCTTGATTCATTCGAAGCAGAGCATCAACCAATCGTGGTTTCTTTCCCTCGAAGCACGAATTGCTAGCCGAGGCATTCGCAGGTGGTGTGAGAAGCGAAAGGTTTCCGAGTGTGTGAATTAGGCGGTTTCGCTCAGCAATCTCAGCTGCCATCGCCTCATCTACTGGTATCCCACCCTCTGTAGGTGCCATCCTTCCAGAAGGCAATTGCCGCCAATGTTCTTGCCAATGCTGTGGCATTATGTGTTCGATCGAGAGGCCGGGACGAATTCCCTCGGCGGCTGTGAATTTGTCGCGAGAGGCGCGTTCGAGTTCTTCCAGTATGTAGGCGAGACGATGGGGCGGAAGTGTCGGATACTGGTTCCTAATGGCGATCGCCTCTGTGAGCTCTGCGTCGATAGGGAACTTCGCAGCGTCGCTGTTCCTCCTGAGTTCCGCGACAGATGCGAAGCTCTCAACAGAAACCCCATGCTCGCGCATCGCGGAGACGAAGTCTAGAAATGCAATATTGTAGTTCTTTGGAGTCAACCCGCAGAGCGCCCGCCGTACTACATAGCTCCGAATGAGTTCATAAAGTTTACTTTTCACTTCCAAGCTTGCGGGCGAAGAGGCGATCAGAAGTATTAGCGGATAAGCGGTTGACATGTCGAAGCTCTTAAAGGCACTTCGCCAACCGGTGCAACGGGCTTTCAAGAGGTGGGTTAATTAGTTCTCGGTAGATCGTTGCATATCGCGTCAATGCCGCGAGTTCTTGACCAACGCTAGCGGCCTGTGTGCGCCTGCTGAACTTTTTGTATTCCGCGTAGAGTTCACTAAGTGAGATCAACTCTCCGCTTTCAGCCGCTAACGCATGCGCGAGAAAGAAATCCATCACGGGCTTCCGAATCCGGCCTTGCGTTGCTTCTCACTTCCAGAATGCATCCTCAAATATGTGCCAATATTCCTTCATGAGGATTTCTTCGTCTTCACCTTTTCGGGCGGCTCTGAGGAACACGTCATTCCGGACCAAGTCCATCGCCGCGAGAGGTTGCCCACCAGTGTTCAGAGTCGCAAAGATCACCTGAGGGTCGTCTTCCTTCGACAAGGTGATGACGATGAAATGAAAATTCTGGAATATCGCATCTGTGAGTGCGAGCAGGCGATTCCGTGCGTTCGCAGGATCTTGATCGATGAATGCTTGCGCATGATCGAGAAAAAACCAATAGCCGGCGATGCAGTTTGGAGCGCCACTCTTGATTTTTCCATTCTTGTAGAAGTGCTCTGGGTACTTAGCGCGAATTGAGTCCGCGGTCAAATCAACTACGTCGCGGAAGTGACAACGATCAAATGATGTCGGCATCAATTTGTATCGACCGTTGTTCTTGTCTGACTCCGAGAGATCCGTGCCGAGCAGCAAAAGGCTCTCAAGCTTCACGGCTAGGCTTCTGGAAAGTTTGAGTTGGCGCAGCGGGATTCTAAGCGGTCCGTCTGCACTCATGCACGGAGGCTGCTGTGATAAAAACGTGATAGTTCCACGTTCAGAATGCGTCCAAGTCGATCATGAAGGATCAGAACTCAGTTCTGGTAAGCGGTTGAAGAATCAGGTAGAGTAGAGAATTTTCATAACGCGTCAGAATACACTGAGTGATCTTCAAAACCGGGGGGGCGGACATCATCACCTCGGCCTGAATCTGGGTCCAATCAGGGTCCAATAACCGTACCGGAGAGTTCCTTACAACGCCAATGGTGGCTGCCAGTGCCGTTGAATGTCAATCAGTTACCGTTGAACAGGACCTTGACACGGTAGAGGTCAGGAGTTCGAGTCTCCTCGTGCCTACCATTTCTTTTCAACGGTTTGGATCCGGTGCCCCGTCTCTTCAGTCCCAGTTTTATCCGTTCTTCAATCCGTTCTAGTTCGCAGGCCCTTCGGCATGGCTGAAGATCGCGTCCAGTATCATCTCCTGAGCTCCGATCAGTTCATCCATGTCCGTTTGGGCGTAGTGGTCCAGCATGGTCGTGCTCTTCGCATGCCGCATGCTGCGCTGGACCGTTCAGAAGTCGGCTTCTGGGAAGTGGTTTCTACTACGACGTTTCAAGTAGATGGGTGGTCGGTGACCCGCCTCTTTGGTTGTGAAACCGACGATCCTCCGGACGGATGCAACCACAAGGGAGATGTTGTCCGAGCCGGCCGGAGACAGATAGACTGGCAATCAATCAATCAGCAGACGGGGCCATGGTTGACTGCTAATCGCGCAGTGTGCCGCCAAGGAGGGGGATTGACCAGGATCGTCTTTGCCGCTCTGCTGTTTCTTTCTCTCCCGCAAATACCCGAAGTGGTTGCACAGAGTGACTCAAGTCTGATCCGTTTGACCCAATCTTTTGCCCATCCTCCGGGTGACTCGCGGATTATGGTTCGCTGGTGGTGGTTCGGGCCAGCGGTAACTCGATCCGAAATCAAGCAGGAACTCGAAGAGATGAAGGCAGCGGGAATCGGCGGCGTTGAGATCGCCACGTTGTATCCGCTTGCGCTGGACGACGCTCAAACCGGTTTCCACAATATCTCGTTCCTTTCAGACGAACACATCGATGCCTTGCGTTACGCGGCTCAGGAGGCAAGGAAGCTTGGGTTGCGCGTGGACATCACACTCGGTAGCGGGTGGCCCTTCGGCGGTCCGCATATTCCGGTAACCCAAGCGGCGGGAGCCATGCGTGTTGAACGCATCGAAGTCCCTCCTGGCGCGAAGGCGATTGCAATGCCGAATATCACAGCCGGTGAACACCTTGAAGCAGTTTTCCTGGCGCCTGGTTCACGTGATGCTCTCGCGCTCCGCGACGCAAGGCAGATCCAAAGTCTGGTGGTCGAGAACGGTCGTTTGCAGATCTCCCCGGAACGGAGTGCCTCTCGCATGGTGGTTTTCTTCATCTCCAGCCGGACGGGAATGACGGTGAAACGTCCGGCGATCGGTGCCGAAGGATTTGTCCTCGACCACTATGATCAGACTGCCATCGAGGCTCACCTTCACGCAGTCGGAGATCGCTTGATGGAAGCATTCAGTGATGATCCCCCGAATGCGGTATTCAGTGACAGTCTGGAGGACTACGGATCCGATTGGACTCCTGATTTATTGAAGGAATTTCAGCGGCGACGAGGGTACGACCTGACTCCGCATTTACCGGCACTGATTGGTGATGCGGGTCGTGAGACGGGAGCGATCAGGCACGATTGGGGGAAGACGCTGACTGAACTGGCCAACGATTATTACCTCAAGCCGCTGCATGGGTGGGCAACTCAACACCACACGCTGCTGCGCTCTCAAACATATGGATATCCCCCAGTCACATTGTCGAGTAATCAGTATGAGGATCTTCCCGAAGGAGAAGGCAAGGCAACACTGTTGATGTGGCGGCAGTTCTCGGACACTCGGTGGGCAGCTTCTGCTGGCCATTTATTTGGCAAGCCTGTCATTTCTTCAGAAACGTGGACCTGGCTGCACTCTCCCGCTTTTCGCGCAACTCCCCTTGACATGAAGGCAGAAGCCGATCTGCATTTCCTTCAAGGCATAAATCAGTTAGTCGGGCATGGCTGGCCTTACTCGCCGAAGGCCGCCGGTGAACCCGGATGGCGCATGTATGCAGCCGGCGCCTTTAACTCCCATAATCCATGGTGGTTCGTCATCCCGGACCTGACAGCATATCTGCAGCGAGTGAGTTTTGCACTGCGACAAGGCAAGCCAGCTAACGATGTAGCGCTGCTGTTGCCCAACGACGATGCCTGGGCGAGTTTCACCGTGAATGGTCAATTTTCGTCATCAGCAACAACACAAGCCGGTTTCAACACTCGCGGCAGAGACGTGAGCATTGACGAGGCAATGGGAGAGTTGCTGGGCAGCAATGTGATTCCACAGATTCTCGACGCTGGGTTTAACCTGGACTTCATCGATGGGGATGCCATCGATTCCATCGGCATTCCTTATCAAGTCCTGATCCTGCCCGGTGTTGAACGGTTGCCCGTGGCCGCCTACCAAAAGATAGAACAATACGCATTACATGGCGGCATTGTCATTGCGACGCGCCGTTTGCCTTCTACTGCACCGGGATTTCTGAATGGAGAGGCAGATGGCCAGCAGATACTGACGATATCGCAGAGCCTGTTCCACGCAAAGGATGCGCCCGGCCACTTTGTCGAAGATGAAAGCCGACTCGGAAGTGCGATCGCTACTTACCTCAAGCCAGATGTAGTCTTCTCACCCAAGGCTCCGGAGATCGGATTTATTCACCGCAAGCTCGATGTGGGAGATTTGTACTTCATCGCGAACACTACCAATCGTGCGATTCGAGTGACAGCGAGCTTCCGTGAAAGGTCGAAATATGCTGAATCGTGGGATCCGTTCTCAGGCCGGATTTCGGTTCAGGCCAACGCGGATAAGAGCGATCTCGATCTGCAGCCCTACGAGTCTCGGTTGATTCTGACGACGAATCTTCCCATCGAGTCGCCTCAAAAGGTCCCGAATTTCGATTCAACTGTCGATTCTCACGCCCGGGAGATTGATCTTTCTTCCGACTGGGACCTGACTTTCAGTGAAACGAATCAGACGGTTCATATGGCAACTCTTCATTCGTGGAGCGAGGAAGAGCCCTTCAAGTACTATTCTGGACAGGTCATATACAAGAAAGTCATCGAGTTGCCGCCAGACGTGAATTCCGGAACTTCCCTGGAACTGGATTTCGGTGATGGCGTACCGGTGGCGAAGCCCGATCCTTTGCCGACGTTCAACCTGCGTGCCTTTCTGGAAGGGCCGGTGCGGGAAGCGGCCGAGGTGTATGTCAACGGGCAGCGCGCCGGTGTTGTGTGGCATCCACCGTACACCCTTGAGTTGAGCTCATTGCTGAAGCCGGGAACGAACGAATTAAGCATCATCGTTGGTAATACGGCCGTCAATTCCCTGGCCGGAAGCTCTCTTCCGGACTATCGACTCCTGACCGATCGCTACGGGCAACGGTTCGTCCCGCAAGGAATGGAGAATCTGCAGCCTCTGCCGTCGGGTCTGCTGGGCGGCTTGAGGCTTAGGATGACTCCACGCCCGCAGGTCCGTGAAAGCCTGAGATAACCGTAAGGAGGTCGGGAACGCAAGAGCCTGGTACTTGTATGACCACGGTTCGGATAAAGAGTCTTTCTTGCGATCCGCCCGCCGCCGCCGTCTCGGGAAGAGTCCTACTTTCGGAGGATTTCTGACTGTGCCAATGCAGATAAGATTCCGCGAGTCTGCGCACATGATAGCAATTAGAAGACGCTTCATTTTCTGGTTTTTGGCGGCCGCATTCTCCGCGAGGGTTGTTCAGAGCCAGGACTACGCTGTGGGTGCCGATGTTTCTTTCCTCGGGCAGGCAGAACAACAGGGAACAGTCTTCAAGGACTCGGGAACCGGTAAGGCTGGTCTGGAGATCCTGAAGGCCCACGGGTATAACTGGGTGCGTCTCAGGCTGTTTCATACGCCGGCCGAGCTTCCAAACAATCTCGAGTACACAATCGCCTTGGCCAAGAATGCGAAGAAGCTCGGGTTCAAGTTTCTATTGGATTACCACTATGCTGATGACTGGGCAGATCCGGGAAAACAACCGCTGCCCAAAGCGTGGCAGGGCAAATCACACGCCGAATTAGTAAGGGCCGTATTCGAGTACACACGGGACACAATTGTTGCCTTTCGCGATGCCGGCGTGCTGCCGGACATGGTGCAGGTGGGGAATGAAATCATCCACGGAATGATGTGGCCTGACGGGAAGCTACCCGAGAATTGGGACAACTTCGCCGAACTGGTATACGCGGGTATCAACGGCGTGGACGCAGGCCGGGGCAACGGTCCCCGCCCCAAAATCATGATTCACATTGATCGCGGCGGCGATCTTCAAGGAACGAAAGCATTTCTGGACAAGTTGAACAGCTATGACGTGCCGTACGACATTATTGGCCAGTCCTATTATCCCTGGTGGCATGGAAGCCTGAACGATCTACGCAAAAACCTGGAATTCATGGCGAAGGAATATCAGAAAAACATCATCGTGGTCGAAACGGCCTACAACTGGCGGCCTGGCAATTACATAAACAAACCAGCGCCCTTCGCTGAGTCACCTGAGGGCCAGCGCGAGTTTCTGGACGAGTTGAATCGGGTTGTGATGGAAACTCCAAACGGCCGGGGGAAGGGTATTTTCTGGTGGGAACCCGCCGTGACCGGACCGCTCACAATTCGTGGATTTTTCGACGACCAACACAATGCCTTGCCGGTGATTACGGTCTTTGACCGGTTTACTCGAAGATAGGGCGCAAACTGTGATAGATTTCCGATCCTCGGGGTTGGATGATTGTTCCCGGAAGTTGCAGACCCAGTCGTTTGCATTCCATGTTCACTGCGTCGCATCAGTGCACGATCGCGAGTCGAGCTAAGTTGCTGGGCAGAGCCGCCTGCGTTTTGCTTTTTTCCTATTCGTTCCTGGCAATTTCTGTGTGGGGGGCGGATGCTCCCCTTCCTTTCTCGTATACCCAGCGCCTGTGGCAAATGCAGGATGGCCTGCCCGAACAAGTGGTGCAGGCGTTCGCTCAAACCGCCAACCGATATTTATGGATCGGGACTACGGGAGGCTTGGTCCGCTTCGATGGCGAAAGGTTTCTGACATTCAACCGCGATAACACTCCGGCCTTTACCGACAACAATGTTTTTTGTCTGACCGTGGCCCGCGACAATACTTTGTGGATTGGAATGGAAGGCGGCGGGTTGATCCGCTACCGAGACGGGAAGTTCCGTGCGTATACGAGCAATGACGGATTGACGAATCCATTCGTGCGGGTTGTTTACCAAAACAGTGAAGGCCGGATCTTTGTCGGTACGGACAGCGGATTATTTCTGTTTTCCGGGGACCGCCTGGAGCGGGTGGACAATACGCCGGGTGTTCCAGCAATGGCCGTTCACGCGATCCATGAAGATCGTCACGCCCAACTCTGGGTGGGCGGGTCCAGCTTCCTGCGTCTCACAAGCGGCGCGGCGTTCGAATATCGCTTGGGCGGTGAGGCCAGCCAGAATCGAGTCAAATCGATCATGGAAACGCAGGACGGAACCATCTGGGTGGGAACGGTTTCTGGCCTGCAAAAGAAGGGTCCGCAGGACACTTCATTCCAGCTGGTGCCGGAGGTCAAGGGAACGGTACGGGTCTTGCAGGAGACGTCGGACGGAACTCTTTGGATTGGAACGATTGGGCGGGGACTTCTCATTTGTCGGAAGAATCAGATCTCCGAGTTCGCTGCGTCCGATCCCCTGCCGAGCAATACCGTCCTGAATCTATTCGAGGATGTCGAAAAGAATATTTGGGTCGGCACACAAGGTGGCATGCTGCGGTTGATCCAAACGCCGGTGAGGACAGTGAAGCTGCCCGACGCCGCAGACTCCGACGCCGAGACGGTTTACCAGGATTGGAATGGTGATCTCTGGGTCGCAGCCGTAAACCTTTTCCGGGTGCGCGACGGCAAAGCGGCACCTTATCAATTTCCCGGCATCTCCGGCGTAAGGGTGCGGAACGTTTTCCGCGATCGAGAGGGTGCGCTTTGGATTGGGACGGAAGGGCGGGGAGCGTACCGGCTAGTGGGGCAGCGGCTCATTCACTACTCGGCAAGAGAAGGTCTGGTCAACAACTTCATTCGCGCATTTCTACAAGGTCGAGACGGCAGTGTCTGGATCGCTACCGATGAAGGCGTGAGCCGCTGGCGTCCGCAGGGGATCACGAACTATCAGATGCACGATGGACTCGCGTACTTCAGCACGCGCTCGCTTCTTGAGGACAGCCGAGGCGATATATGGATCGGTACCGATCGAGGTGTGAGTCGCCTGCATGACGATTCTTTCCAAAGCGACGGCGCAACCGAGGCGCTGAAGAATGAGAAGGTCTGGGCGATTCACGAAGACCCCGAAGGGGGGCTGTGGTTTGGAACGCGAACGGGGGGATTGTATCGCTGGCGCTCGGGAACCATGACTCACTACACAGTCGCCCGCGGACTCTCGAGCAATGGTATTTACGAACTGCTCGAAGATGGCAAAGGTAATCTTTGGATGAGCGGACCGAATGGAATCTCGGCGGTGAGCCGCCGTGAGCTGGACGCCGTCGCGGAGCACTCTTTGCGTCCAGCTGCTGTGACATTGTATGGGGTATCCGACGGGCTCGAAACGATTCAGATGTGCGGCGGTGAAAAGCCCGCTGGCGTTCTCACAACGCAAGGCGAAGTCTGGTTCCCCAGCAGCAAAGGTCCGGTCCGCGTCTCGGTTGATTCACCGATGTTGTCGAAACCGGCTCCGGTGGTCATCGACCAGGTGATGGCCGATGGGCTGCAGATTCCAGTCACATCTGGAGTTTCTCTCGGGCCCGACAATGCGAAATTGGAAATGCATTACGGAGTCGTACTCCTGCGTTCTCAGGAGCGTATCCGGTTCCGGTACATGCTGGACGGGTTTGACAAAACCTGGAGCGATGCCTCTCCCGCGCGGGTCGCATACTATACGAATCTCCCCCCGGGCAGTTATCAGTTCCGGGTAGCGGCTTTCGAAATGAATAATCCGGAACAGCTCGCCTCGGCAGCGCTAGAAGTCGTGCAGAAGCCGCATTTCTACCGGACGTCATGGTTCCTGGGCTCCGCGGTACTTGTGCTGGGTATGTCTGTGTGGGGTATTTACCAGCTCCGGCTCGGCCAATTGCGCGCGCGATTTCAGGCCGTATTGAACGAGCGTAATCGCTTGGCCCGGGAAATGCACGACACGCTGATTCAAGGCTGCGCCAGCGTGTCGGCGCTGCTTGAGGCGCATTCCAGCCTTGCAGAACGCCAATCTGACAACAACGACGAGCTGTTGGATTGTGCACGGAGCCATTTGCGTTCCACGATCGAAGAGGCGCGTCAGGCCGTGTGGGGTTTACGCAGCAACCCGGAATCTACCAGCGACCTCAGTTCGCTGTTGAGCAAGATGACGAAACAGTTCAGTCACGAGTTCGCTGTGCCCGTGGAGTACTACACGTCGGGCAAACCGTTCGTGCTCGATCAGTCTACCGTGCACGAAGTGCTCATGGCCGTACGCGAGGCTCTCTATAATTCGGTGCGGCATGCACGACCCAGCAGGATACAGCTGAATATCCGCTTCGATGAAAACATGTGCAGCATAGGAGTTCGCGACGATGGCTCCGGATTTGACCTGGGCACATTAGGCTGCCTTCCGGAAAATCACTATGGCCTGATCGGCATCCGGGAACGAGTAGAACGCATCGGTGGGAAATTCAAGCTGAACAGTGAGATTGGCGCAGGCACCGAACTCAGCATCGAAGTTCCGCGAAGCACAGATGTTTCCTCAAAACGCGTCTCCGAGATAACACTATGAACCCCGTTGAAAAGATCAAAGTGATGGTGGTCGACGATCACCCGCTTATGAGAGTGGGAATCGCGGCCATCATCAACGCGCGCACAGACATGATCGTGGTCGCTCAGGCCGGAGCGGGAGAAGAAGCGGTAACGCTTTTCCAGAGGCACAAACCAGACGTCACGCTGATGGATCTGAGGCTCCCGGGAAGCATGGGCGGTGTGGAAGCAATCGCTGCGATACGCTCCAAATCTCCTCGTGCGCGATTCATCGTGGTAACGACTTACGACGGCGACGAGGATATTCACCGCGCTCTGGAAGCGGGCGCGCAAGGCTACGTGATCAAGGGGATGCCCTATCAAACGTTGGTGGACGCGCTAAAAAAGGTTCATGGAGGAGGGCGCTTTCTGCCGCCGCCGGTGGCCCGCGCGCTGGCAGCGCGGCTTCCACATTCGGAGTTGAGCTCTCGCGAACTCGAGGTGCTCCATCTGCTCGTGAGCGGGAACAGCAACAAGGATATTGCCAATGTTCTCGGAATCACGGAGGCCACGGTGAAAAGCCACGTCAGCACAATCCTCATGCGATTAGACGTTGAAGACCGTACCCAAGCCGTTGTGGCGGCTCTGCAGCGCGGGCTGGTTCATTTGTGAGAGCTACGGCTTAGCTGTCATCCCTGTTGTCAAGACAAATACTTTTCCGGCATTCCAACTTTTGGCGGATTCGCGCTGTCACCGCTTCGACATAGGATTCCCCACCAGTAGCAGGTGAGTTGTGTTTTTCAGAACTCCCGCGATGGTCAGCGTGCGCCTTATTATCCGCGACGAGACAGGGTGAGAGGCTGAGCGGGAGTCATCTCTGGAGGCTCCGCGATGAGATTCGAGAGGATTCGCCACTTTGGGCGCATAGGCCTGCTGATGGCCGGAATTTTGACCACCGGCCTTGCCTTCGGACAGAACGCCAACACCGGAGAAATTCGGGGGATCGTGCAGGACTCTTCGGGCGCCGTGGTCGAAGGCGTCAAAGTTACGATCACCAACGTGGAGACGGGGGTGAGCATCGTCTCGACGACAAACTCAGCCGGCATCTATGATGCCCCTTCAGTTCCGACCGGTTCCTATACCGTCACGTTCCTCAAAGCCGGGTTCAAGGACTTCGTCCGCAAGGGAGTTATCCTGCAGATCCAGACCGTCGCGGTAGACGCCACGCTGCAAGTCGGCAACGCCACCGAGCGGATCGAAGTCACCGCAGAAACCCCGTTGGTTGAATCGGAGACCTCAGACCAGCACGTGAACCTGAATGCAGCGGCGATTCGCACGGCTCCCATCGTAGGCACTGACTGGCGGGCCGAGATGATTCAACTGATTCCCGGAGTGAATACGGGAGGAGGAGCAGGCGAAGCCAACGGCCAGGCTGTCGGAGTCAACGGCACGCAATCCTACAATGTGATGTTTCTGTCTGACGGAGGGCCTGCCACTGCTCCCAGAGACTTCAACGGCAGCAATTACTACATGCCGGTTGACGCCATAGGCGAGGTGAGTGTCAACTCCGCCAACGCGCCCCCGGAGTACGGCAGTGGTCTGACTTCCATTAACGTGCTCACGAAGAGCGGAACCAACCAGTGGCACGGCAGCTTGTTCGAATCCATTCAGAACACTGCCTTCAACTCACGAGGTTTTTTAAATCCTGCGCCGGATCCCAAGTCCGTCGAGCACTGGAATACCTTCGGTGGCAGTGTGGGCGGGCCGATCATCAAGAATAAGCTGTTTTTCTTTTTCTTATATCAACGCAACCCCTCGTCGACTCCCACCTCTGGACTTTATAGTTATCCGACAGCCGCCATGGCGGCGGGAGATTTCTACGGGGTCCCAGGCTCCACGGGCCCGGCTTTTGATTCCAATGGCAACCTGATGGGGACTTATGATCCGGTGGCATTGAAGCTGCAAGGCTATTTCCCCGCCGCCAGCGCCCGAGGATGGGCACCGGGGTGCCCGGGCCCAGTGAATGTATCAGCGAGCAACCCCCAAACCTGCATCAACTCCGCTACCGGCGCCCAACTCCTCACAAACAATTTTATTTTCAACGGTACCAGTCCAAACACGAACACTTGGTATACGGCCAAGGTCGATTACAATCTGTCGTCCAAACAGAGGCTCTCTTTTAGTTTCAACTATTTTCCAACCACGTCGTCCTATGTGCCTGCGGATCCTCTATATCCGAACGACGCCACGGCGTTCGAGCAGGGGAAAACCGACAATCTAACCGGCCAACTCTCCCATCTCTTTACGATAAATTCCAGAATGGTGAACGAGTTTCGTGTGGGCGCAAGCCGCGAACTCGACAAGTACAAGCCACCTTCCCTGGGTAAGAACGCTCCCACGGCCATTGGTCTTGAGCCCACTTACGGCACCAATGCTCCGGCCAATGTATTTCCGCACATCTCAATTGATACGGGAGCAACGGTGGGAGCAATGGTGCTAGGCGCGGGAGGCGGTAACGGCAACATCGACGCCACCCTGGGACAGGGAATCTACACCGTCTCCGACGTACTGACGCTCATCCGCGGCAAGCACACCATTAAAGTCGGCGGCGAGTACGACAGGTTTTACCAGAACTATACGAGCTGGGGAGATATCGACTCCGGTCATTTCGAATTCAACGGAGGTGTCACCGGAATCCCGTACGCGGACTTCCTGGCTGGTGATATCTATGGCTGGTATGTTTCCGAGGCCAACCCGACCAGCGCTCACATGTGGAGTTCGGCAGTGTTCGGCAGTGACGACTTCAAGGTCACACCGCACCTGACCCTGAACTTGGGCCTCCGCTGGCAGATGCAGTCGGGCTGGGGCGTGAAGAACAACCTGTTTGGCGTATACGACCCATTCCTGCCAAACTCCGCCTACGGCGGAGCCTACAAAGGAGCCATTCTCTTCGGCGGGCAAACCGACGCAGCGTTTGGAGGAAAGCTGTCAACCATCCAAAACGGCAGTTACAGGCAATTCGCGCCGCGAGTTGGCTTTGCCTGGTCACCGCGCGATAGGTGGGTCCTCCGGGCAAGCTACGGCATCTTCGACGCGCCCCGCGATGCCGAGAATTACACCGATGGCGCCCTCGGCCTCGGCCTGAATCCGCACCAGGTGGGTCCCAACGGCTACATCAATGGCCAATCTGCATTTCCACTGGCGGCGGGACCGCCTCCAGGAACGACGGTAGTCTTCCCAACGCTTCAAACCCTGTCGTCGGAGATTTCAAACTTCAGCGGCGTCGAATATTACCCGCGGAGTATGCCGACCGTATACGTGCAGCAGCTGCTGGTGGGTGTCCAACACGAGTTCGCACGCGGCTTCTTGCTAGACACAAGCTACGTCAACACCCGTGGGAGCAACCTGAACTTTGCTACCGATATCAATCAGTCTCCGGCAAGCATGTTAGGGTGCACAGGTTATCACTGCGGGAACCCCAACCCCGTCTTCAACAATATTTCTGCTCAGATCTATGACGGGTGGTCGAACTACAACGCACTGCAATTGCGCCTTCAGAAGAGGATGTCGTATGGCTTGAGCTTCCAGCTCAATTATGCCTGGTCGAAGTCACTCGATACCGGGACTGGGAACGGTCACGGATCGGGCATCGATATCTATCAAAACTCGTATAGTCCTGCCGCCAACTACGGGTTGGCTGATTTCGACGCGACCAACACCCTGGTTGGTCAGATCGTATACGAGTTGCCATTCGGCCACCAGCGCCAGTTTGCCATTCACGGAGTGCTGGACCAGATCGCAGGCGGTTGGCGCCTTTCCAGTTTGTTCCAGTGGCACTCGGGCGTTCCGTTCACCCCGGTGATCCAGGGTTCGGTGGCAGGTCAAATTGATCCTGGGCTAAACGCTGGCACTTTGTTTCCCGAGCAGGTTGGCAATACAAGAGTGTCTGGTGCGTCAAGGAGCAGTTGGTTCAACCCTGCTGCATTTGTTGACCCGGCCAATGGAACGTTTGGTAACACCCAACGCAACAATCTGATTGGGCCTGGGTTTGCCAACGTGAACCTCGGCATTGCAAAAGAGTTTCGTATTCGCGAGGCCATGGCTCTCGAAATTCGGGCCAACGCGTACAACATTTTCAATCACATTAATTGGGCCAATCCGAATGCAAACGTCGGATACCAGTGTTCAGCACAAAATCTCCCGACGGTTGGCGCGCCGTTGGGCGCGTGCCCAGCCGGGTATGGCGCGCCAGCTTTGGCCGATAGCACCGCTGGCACGATCACGAATGTCACGGGTGGTGCGCGCATCATCGAACTGGGCGCTCACTTTAGATTCTGAGTGCTGAACGGAGGTTCCTGATCATCCCTGCGCGGTGCGGAAGATTCTCTTCTTCCGCACCTCACGGCTCGCTCCAGCCCCGGATTTCGGGTATCGTTCCTCCATGAAACAGCGCCAACCCACTAAATTTCAGGAATCTGTGTTTCACTTCGGCTCCTTTGTCGCAGTCGCGAACCGCGCTGGGTGTTTGTCCGGCAGGCGCCTGCTGTTGGTTGCCACGCTTCTTGCGAGCGCCCTTGCAGGAACGGCTGCTCAGACCGGAGCTTCCCATTCTGCGGAGATTCACGATCACCTTCAGAAAGCGGAAGAGTATCTCAAGGCGAAGGATCCAAACTCCGCGGTGAAGGAGTTCGATGCCGTCCTTTCTCTCGATCCAAGAAACTCCGAGGCTTATGCAAACCTGGGCGTCATTGCATTCTTTCAGCGCGACTATCACAATGCATCGCAGAAGTTTCGCAAAGCGCTGGAGATTGACCCGTCTTTAGCCAAGACTCAGGCTCTCCTGGGAATTTGCGAGAAACGATTGGGCGATCCGTCCGCTCGTGCG
>ODAK010001183.1_pt1 | contig 29099 bp, 19 predicted proteins | sample 1539591 | NCBI WGS metagenome assembly ODAK01 (sample SAMEA3539303, study PRJEB22396) | soil metagenome | biome: tundra; feature: field; material: soil | place: USA | collected 2010-05 | depth 0.15 m
GCGTGCTGGCTGAAGGTGGAGGCGTACACCCGTTTGATCGCCTCCAGAAGCTGCTCCAGGCGCAATTGAATGTCGGCCCGATGGTTCCCCAGCATGAAGGTTTCGTACACACCGGAGAACGGCTGGTATTGCGAATCCTCCAGCAGGCTGGAAGAGCGGACCGCCAACGGATAGCGCACCTCCTGCAAGAAGTCCAGAAGCTTGTCGATCACGGCGATGGGCAGCGGCGCCGCCAGAAAGCGCTGCACGATCTCCTGGTCGTCGGTGCTGTGAATGGCGAGTTTCAGCAGGTCGTTTTCGCGCAAGAAATTGTCGAACAAGTCGGTGGCCAACACCAGCGTGGGCGGCACAGCAATGCGAATGCCGGGAAACCTGCGCATCACACTGCGCTGATGCAGCAGGTGCCGTATGAAAGCGAGGCCGCGCGCCTTCCCACCCAGCGAGCCGCCGCCGATCTGCAGGAAGAAAGCATCTGCCGGCTGAAACGTTGCCGGATTGAATTCGCCAATGAGCGTCTGGGTTTGCTCGCGGCGATACTCGGCGATGGACGCAATGAGGTCGCGGCGCAGGTGCTCGGTGTCGTCGAAGTCGGAAACTTTGCGCGGCCGCAGCTTTTGGGCCAGAGCGAACTCGGTGCGCGTCATCAGCCAGTGCGAGAAGTGGTTGCGTTGGGCGTGGTATTCAATGCTTTCGGCCGGGACCGTCGCCAGTTGGGTCTCCAGTTCGTTCAGGTTACTGGCGCGCCCGACCTCGGTTTTGCCGTCGGAGAGGCGGAAGACGAAGTCGCCGAAGCCCGCCTCGTCCACCAGCATGCGCCGCAAATCGCCCAGCAGGGTAGGCGAGCGCTTTTGCAGGAAGCCAAACCCCTCGTCGTAGGCGCGCTGCATGAACTCGGTGCGGCTGGACTGCAGCACGATGGGCACATCCGGCACGATGCCGCGAATCATGCGCGCCAACTGGAAGCCGGCTTCCGGCGTGAGCGTCTGATTGCGCGGAAATTCCACATCCGACACCACGCCCAGCAGGTAGTCGCGATACTTCATGACCTGCTTCTCCGCGTCCTCGTAATTGGAACAGAGCAGGATCTTGGGCCGGGCCCGCATGCGCACCAGCTTGTGCGCTACATTGAGGCCCTCGCTGAGCAGGCGGCGCGACTGGCTGATGAGCTCGGTGTAAATCACCGGCAGGAAGAGGGAGTAATAGCGGATATCGTCCTCGACCACCAGCATTACGGGAACGCTCATGGCATGAGTGTCGTGCAGGACGTTGCGCTTGTCCTCGATGTACTTGACGATCGAGATCAGGATGCGGGCATTGCCTTGCCACAGAAATATGCGCTCGATATCGGTCTGCGGATTGCGCGCGATGAAGTTCTTGATCTCGCGGTAATCGTAGGCCAGGACGATGACCGGGACATCGAGACCGGCGGCCTTGATTTCGCGCGCTAACTGAGCGGCATCCATGTCCCCCACTTGCAGGTTGGTCACGATCAGGTTGAATCGCGGCTGGGAGCGCGCCAGTTCCAGCGCTTTCGCCCCGCTGGGGACGTGGGTGATGCCGGGGACCTGATGAATGTCCAACTCCAGCGAGTCGCCCATCAGCAGTTCGTTGAGGCGTCCGTCCTCGCGCAGAATGAAAGAGTCGTACAGACTGGAGACCAGCAGAATGTCGTTCACGCGGAACGGCATCAGATTTTCGAAGCCCTCGAATTGGCGCTCCGCGTGGTTTTCGTGAATTGGTCGCGTGCTGGCCGACATGGTTCGTCTGCTCCCGGTAGCGCAGGCCCTTAGACCTGCAGTAGAGCTCCATTCTAAGTCGCCGCGTAAGCGCCTGCGATAAATCCTTTGTGTATGGCGGTGACGTGGATTCGTCACCTGCGCCATGGAACCTGGCTTTGAGGCTGAGATTAGCGACACTCCGAGCGGGTCTTTCACCGTCCCGGCGAACGCGCCGCCTGGTGAACCGCCGGACTTAGCACGGTCTGCTAGGGCAACACGCGGTACTGGGCCGACATCCCGCCATGCATGTGATCGCTTACATGGCAATGGAACATCCATGTACCGGGATCGTCGGGAGCCATGTCCACGGTCACCATTTGTGCCGGCGAAAGCGCGATGACATCGGTGCGATTCTGGTTCATCAACACCGTGTTGCCGTGCCAGTGCGGCGTATGGAAGTTGAACCCGAACCCGATAGCGAGCAGATACCAACGTACCCGCTCCCCTTTCTTCATGGTCATCATTGGCCCGTTGCCCGTAAATGAATCCGTTGATGGTGAACTTCAGGTTGGCGTCGGCGAACCCGGTGCCGTTTAAGGAAAATGCCCCATCCATGTCGAGTGAGATGATCTCGTCTTTTTTGACCCCCTTGGGATCGCCAGCGTAGGTTTGGATGTTGTGGTCGAGATACCAGCTCTGGTTCTCGTCAAAGATATTGAATAGCGCAACGAATTCCCGGTCCACGTCCTTGGGGGTGCCGTCGGGCTTGCTCATGCCACGACGGTTGACGATGATGGCGCCCACTAGTCCGGCGTTCACGTCCTTCAGTTCGTTGACGTGCGAATGGTAGAGCCAAACGATGGAGCTGGGATCTCCCGGCCCCGGTCCCGCACGCTCCGGCACCTCCCACGTGTAGGTATGAGTTTGGCCCGGCGCTACCACCCCGGTCTTGTCGTCGGGGCCGGAGCCGCTGCCATCGTAAGCGACGCCCTCAGAGTCTTTGTTATAAAAGACGCCGTGCGGATGCATGCTGTAGGGATGAGTCCCGTTGTTCCGGAATACGACCTTGATGGTGTCCCCAACCTCGGCGCGCAGCACCGGCCCCAGAATGCCCAGATGCTCCCACTGCGGGGAGGGCGGCTTCAAGGTCGTGAACGTAGCATCGGTGTACTCGCGATACACCGCTTTGCGGTACACCAAGCCGATGCGATGCGGACCGCGTTCGGTATAGATCTTCTCCATGTGCTCAAACGGCTTGCCGCTGACCTGGTTGATGCCGCTGGGAGCATAGTTCCATTCCACCTCGTCGGCGGCCACGTAGTAGGTGTGGGTTTGGGTCGGTTGCGCGCTAGCCGGCGAAGTCGCGACTCCGATGGCCAGCGCTACGGATACGAGGAACAAAACGATGTGGCGAATCATGTCTGAACCCCTTGATTGCTGCTTGGAGATTGGTGAATTCGATGGCGGCGTCGCTGCCAATGTCTTCTGCCGTGCACGGTGATAAGGTCTGCTGCTTTTGCTGCAGCGCTCTACTCCTGAATGATTTAGCAGTTGGTGCGCAAATATAGCTGAACGAGGGGCGCAGGTGCAAGGATGTAATTAGAAATGGTAATTGTTACGGCACAACTGCCGATTTCAGGGACTCGCAAAAACCGCACCTCTTACGTGGCGAGATCTTGGGCAAAAACGCGGGGTGGATCTCTCCACCCCGCATGTCACTCAAACGCTGCAACTGAGGACTACACCAGTCCCTGGTCCAGCATGGCGTTGGCGACCTTCACTTGGTAGCGCTCATTCCTTCTCCAGTTTATCCACCCTGCCCTGCAGAGCTTCTAATTCCAGGTCCATCGTTCGCAGCGCATCCGAGTGGCTCCGTAGGCGTGTGATTACCGGCGAAGCCCACTTGTGAAATTCTGTGAGCAGGGCGGTTTCGATCTTTTCCATCCGCGCTCCCATGCGCTCTTCGTTTGCGGAGATCTGGGTTGCAATCCAATTCTTATCGTCGTCGGTCAGCATGGCGCTATTGTATTACTTTTGAATCGAAAATCCCCACCCGAGCAAAGGCGGCTCGGATGGGGCAACTTGTACACTTGGAGTATTTACGACGGATCGTTAGTCCGCTACATTGCAGGTGGACACCAATGCGAAAACTGTCAAGCCCACCCCAAGACGTCGGTGATCCAGAGAAGACGCCGTTTATTCGTTTCGACCACGGTACGCTATATCCATCTAACGATATTTACCAAGCGGCAGAAACCGTTCTGGTAGGCCTGAGAGACTCTACTGCCCCGGAGATTTTCAAGATGCTGATACGCAGAGGGCTGGTCGGAGGCCAGTACGGAATACTCCGCGATTCAACATGGTTCGCCATCCTCAATAGGTTCTTGAATTATCACTCGGCTGCGGAGGATAGTCCCACCGCCAAAGCCCATTGTATAGAGGCGCTCAGGCTCATGGTTCGTCGTCCTCACGAAGACGCTTGGCTAGCTCTCCGGGAATATGTGCTAGCCAGAATCGACGACTTGAGCGGATGGAGCACTTCGTTTAGGCGGCAAATAGCGGAGGAACAAAATGTATTTCGAGGGGAGGACGGAAACTATTACTATCACGACCACACCTACGGGATTGTCCAGATAGTCGGAGCGAAAACCACTGAGGAGACACGCATTGACTTTATTACTAATCAGCTCGTCTCCTCTACAGGCTTCCTGCATCAATTTATTGGTTTATTCTCGCTTTTTGCGATAGCTGACGACTTTGACAGAAATCCGAATCATTACCACCGGTTAATTAAGGCGGTGCTGCCGGGATCGAAGTTTAGCCCAGTAGGCTACGACTGGACGTTGTTACATTTCGACGGTTCCCGTACATATCGGTGGCGACCGCATTCAAACTTATGCGATCCGGGTTGGCTGGTTGGCGACATTCTGGGCAGCATAACGGACACGCTCGACATCGATTACTGGCAGCGGCATATCAGTCTCTCAGCGCTTGACCAAGCTTGGCTCGAGGACGGGCACAAGTTCCAAATGGATTATGTTCTCGACACGACGTTGACAATCGGTACCGAGCCTTATGCGTACATCACATTCGAAGGCAAAGTAATGCGCTGGATCAACGGAACGCCTGAGCGTGACGCCACAGTTAGTATAAGCGTGGCAAATCTTCATCACCACGCCGTGGAAGACGAGCAACTAAATCGGTTCCTCAGCCTACTCGTCTGGGAACATGGGCAATCCGCGCGGATCAAGTGGGGCATTGGCGGTGGTCGCACAGCGTATTCCAAGGCCTACAGCCCCCGGAGAGCGGGTGGTCTGCGCGTTGAGGCTGGCTATCTACAGCGCGGCTCGCCATTAGCGATGACGACCGATCAGAAACTGGCGCTCGGGTTATATCGAGAGGCGCAGAATTCAAGTAGCACATTTTATGAGTTTTTGTGCTACTACAGGATATTGGAACTCGCTGTGCCCAATAAAGGCAACAAGGCTCGAGAGCAGTGGCTTAATACCGTCGCGATCAAGAAACTCGGCTACCTCGACAGAATGAAGGAGATACTGGCTCAACACCAAAGCCTTGAGAAGTACCTTCGGGAAGTGCAGGCCAACGGGATAAAACACACGATTAAGAAGACCCACGACCCGGATAGCCCTCGCGACCAGCTCTCGACGACAAAGGACAACGAACTTATGGGAGAGATTGCCAAGCTTGTCATGCGCGATCAGCTTGGACTTTGATCGGGGTTGTTCGCGAACACGGGGTGGATCTCTCCACCCCGCATGTCACTCAACGCTGAAACTGGGGACTACACCAGTCCCTGGTCCAGCATGGCATTGGCGACTTTCAGGAAGCCGCCGATGTTGGCGCCGTTCACCAGATTGCCCGGAGTGCCGTAGGTTTCGGCAGTCTCGAAGCAGGTCTTGTGGATGGCGATCATGATTTTGTGCAGCCGATCGTCCACTTCCTCGCGGGTCCAGCTCAGCCGTGCGCTGTTCTGCGACATCTCGAGGCCGGAGGTGGCCACACCGCCAGCGTTCGCAGCCTTGGCCGGCCCGTAGAGGACTTTCGCCTCCAGGAACAGCTTGGTGGCTTCGAGGGTGCTGGGCATGTTCGCGCCTTCGGCAACGACCGTGACCCCATTGTTGATGAGGTTGGTCGCGTCCTTGGCGTTGATTTCGTTCTGGGTGGCGCTGGGGAACGCGCAATCAGCCTTGACGTTCCAAAGCGGGTTGTAGCCCAGCTTGAGATCGGTAGGCATGAAGATCGCTTTCTTGAACTGGTCCGTATACTCGCGAATACGGCCACGCTTGGCGTTCTTCAGCTCCATGACCCAAGCCAGCTTCTCGCGGGTGATGCCGTCGGGATCGTACACCGCGCCGTCAGAGTCAGAGAACGTAAGTGGCTTCGCGCCCAGATCGAGCAGCTTCTCCACCGTGTACTGAGAAACGTTGCCGCTTCCCGATACCAGGCAGAGTTTGCCGTCGAGCGAGTCCTTGCGGCTCTTCAGCATTTCGGCAGCGAAATACACGCAGCCGTAGCCCGTGGCTTCAGGACGAATCAGCGAGCCGCCCCAGTTCAAGCCCTTGCCGGTCAGCACACCGGTGAATTCATTCCGGATGCGCTTGTACTGGCCGAACATGAAGCCGATCTCGCGTCCGCCTACGCCGATGTCGCCGGCCGGAACGTCGGTGTCCGGGCCAATGTGGCGGCACAGTTCGGTCATGAAGCTCTGGCAGAAGCGCATCACTTCGTTGTCGCTCTTGCCCTTGGGATCGAAATCGGAGCCGCCCTTGCCGCCGCCCATGGGCAGCGTGGTCAGCGAGTTCTTGAAGACCTGCTCGAAAGCCAGGAACTTCAGGATGCCGAGATTGACCGAGGGATGGAAGCGCAGTCCGCCCTTGTAGGGGCCGATGGCGCTGTTCATCTGGATGCGGAAGCCGCGATTGATTTGAATATTGCCCTGGTCGTCGAACCATGGCACACGGAACATGAAGACGCGCTCGGGTTCTGTGATGCGCTCAAGAATGCGGGCCGAAATGTATTCCGGATGTCTGTCCAGGACCAGGCGCAGCGACTCCATTACTTCCTGGACCGCTTGATGAAATTCAGGCTCGGCTGGGTTCTTCGTCTTCACCAGCGTCATTACATCGTTAATGTAGTTGCCCGGAGTTTTGATGCCGGGCTGGGATGTAGTTACGACACTCATAGAGGTCCTCCTCGAACCTTGTAGCTTATTTCTGGGGCCGGTACTAAAAATTGGAATCGTTCGTTATTCGACTCCATCGAACGATTATTTTGAGGCCGGTTCTATTTCAGTCCAACCTGGGCAGCCCCGCCGTGACCGCTATCACCCGCGTAGGTGACGAGCCCCCAATCATGGTATCCCTTCCAGCACCCCACGGAGTGGGAATCTTTACGCCCGGTGCACTCCGAAACAACAGGAAACACCTTCTCGACGCCTATTTACCCGGAGGTATTGTTGAGAAGGGAAAGGGAAAGGGATTTTGGAGATAAAATAGCGCCATGAGCCCAGACGTTTCCGAGTTGCTGAAAAAGGCGCTTGCGCTTCCGCCCGAAGCGCGAGCCGCATTGGCCGGTTCCCTTCTTGAAAGCCTCGAGGACACGGTGGACGAGGGACGGAGGAAGAATGGAACAAAGAGATCGCCTGCCGAATAGCGGAATTGGATTCTGGCAAAGTGAAACCCATTGCCTGGGCGGAAGCTCGCCGCCAAATCTCAGCCATCCTAAAGTAACAATCATAGAAATCCTGCCTCGCTCTGATCCCCTTCTTGCCGTCAATTGACCCCAATTTCGGTGTAGCATGTATGCCAACCAGATGTTTCAGGTCGTGGGGACCACCGTGCCAGCAGGAGCCGTGTCGTGAACATTCTCCTCCTTTCCATGCCCGACTCGTTCGAGCACATGCCGACCATCGCGGTGCGCATGCCCAATGGAGCGCTGTGTTCCCTGGCCGGGAACATCGACCCGCATCACCAAGTGGCGGCTGCCGACCTGATCCTGGTCCAACACTCGGTGCGCGACACGGTGGAGCGCCTGGTGCGCGAAATCCAGCCGGACGTAGTTGGCCTCTCCGTCATGACCTTCCAGCGCAAAACGGCGCTCCGCATTATCAAACTGGTGCGGTCGTTGCGGCCTGGGGTTCGCGTCGTCGTGGGTGGTTACGATCCCAGCCTCGCTCCTCAAGCCTATATGGGCGACGGATGCGGCATCGATTACATTGTCCGCGGCGAAGGCGAGCTTACTTTCCGCGAGTTGCTGCGCGCCCTCGAAAGCGGCCAGAGCTTGGCTGCGATCCAGGGACTGTCGTATCACGCGGAGGATGGTTGGCATGAGAACGTTCCGCGTCCCGTGCACACACTCGAGGGCGATGAAATCCGTTTGCCCAAGCGTGACGCCCGTGTCCTTACCGGCTATACCATGCTTGGGCGCGGGGTGGATGTGGTGGAGACCTCGCGCGGATGCACCTTCGATTGCGGCTTCTGCTCGATCATCGAGATGCGCGGGCGCAACTTTCATACCTACTCGTTCGATCGCGTGCTGGCCGACATTCGCGACGCGCGGGAGCACGGTGCGCGCTCCATCTTCATTGTGGATGACAACATCAGCCTTAACATCCGCCGCTTTGAAGCGCTATGCCGCGCCATCATTGACGCGGGTTTGAACGACATCGATTACACCGTGCAGGCGATGACGTCGCCCATTGCCATGCATGGCGAAACCTTGGCGCCGCTGATGCGCCAGGCCGGCTTTCGCTATGTTTTCCTGGGCATCGAGAACATTCTCGAAGATGATCTCCACTTCCTGAAAGCGGCGGCCAAGAACGAGTTCCGTGAAGATGGCTGTGCCGCCGGCAACGCTTCGCTCCGCGCCATTGAGCATTTGCACAGAAATAAGATGTATGTGGTCGGCGGCCTCATCGTGGGCAATCCCGATGATACCCGCGAATCCATCCGGGCCAACCTGGAGTTTGCTGGCAAATATGTGGATTGGCCTTACATTCAACATCCGACCCCCTATCCCGGTACGCCGATGACGAAGGATTTTCGCGCGCGCAATTTGATCGTCATCGACAACATGGAGGAATACGACGGCACCACCGCCGTGGTCGCCACGCAGCACCTGCAACCCGAGGAAATGGAGTATGAGAGATGGCGCGCCGAGCGTTGGATGAAGACCCGGCACATCCCCGCGGTGATGGCCCATGAACCCCTGTTTGTTCTGCGCAACGGGTGGAAGATGCTGGCGCACACCTTCCGCGGGACCTCGATCAAATCGGCGCTCGGTCTGGAAAGCGACAAGCGGGTCTTCCAGCGCTATCGCAACCTGCGCAGTGCGGAACGAGTGTACCTGTAAGGACTCCCAATTTTCGGAGCCGATGCGCTTTCCCTGACCTACTCACCATTTCTGCTGCCCCGCCATGCGAACCCCTGTATAGGTAAAATCAAACAGGATTCAATCTCATGCCGCCGGTCCCCCACATACGCGACGACAAGGCCGGTCTCGCCTACTGGGCCCAGCGCGTGTTGGAGGAGTGTGACAAAGCCAGCCAGGAATTTGCCGCCGATCCCGTGCACGATCTCCGAGTCGCAATTCGGCGCTGCCGCTCGATGGCCGACGGTTTTATGTCCGTCGATTCCGATCCCGCATGGAAGGCGATGAAGAAGCTGGGCAAAGCCCTCTTCAGCAGCTTGGGCGACCTTCGCGATGTGCAGGTCATGTTGGAATGGGTCACTCGTCTTTCTGAGCCTGACGATCCGGTTCGCACCGTCCTGCTCGAAACCCTGGGTCAGAAAGAGAGCCAGCTCAAGGCTGCCGCACAAGAGGCGCTCCACAACTTCGACCGCAAGCGATGGACTGCGCTGAATGCGCGGCTGGCGAAACGGACGAGCCGGGTTCCAGTAGAAGGGCTGGTGTTTCAGCATCTCGCGTTGGAGCGCTGGATGGAAGCGCATCAGTTGCACCGGCAGGCGCTGCGAAACCGGACGCAAGTCGGCTATCACCAGTTGCGCATAGGCATCAAGCGCTTCCGCTATACCTGCGAAAATTTCCTTCCCCAGCGCCACCAGAAGTGGGCCAAGGACCTGCGCGAACTACAGGATGCTCTGGGCGAGGTCCATGATTTCGCTGTATTGAAGGCGACGATCAGGACACAGCCTGGGATCAAGCTCGAGGATCGCGAGCGCTGGAACAAAAGGGTTGCGGAGGAACGGCAGCAGCGGCTGGATCTTTATCGCCAGAAGATGTTGGGCAAGAATTCGCTATGGCGAGAGTGGCGCGCTGAACTGCCGAGCGATTCCGCATTGCAACAAGCCGCCATGGAGAAACTGCGGACCTGGGCTTCGTTTCTTGATCCGGACGTGAACCACTCCGCGCATGTGACCCGGCTGGCGCTGCAACTTTACGATGGCCTGGCCAAGCAGGGGATCGTGACTGCTGGAGTCGAGTACCGCCGTATCCTGGAAGCTGCTGCCATTCTGCATGAGGTGGGACGAAGCCGGAGACCTGAGGGCCATCGCAAGCGCGCCTATTCCATGATTCGCCGGCTCAAGCCTCCCTTGGGATGGAGCGCGGAAGAACTGCAGTGTGTCGCCGTGATTGCCCGCTACCATCGCGGCATGCTACCGCAAACCAGCAACTCCCCGTTTGTGGGACTCCCCTCAAAGCGGCGAACGACCCTTTTGCCTATCGCGGGTATTCTGAGACTGGCGGACGCTTTCGACTTCTCTCACGATCGAAAGATCGATCGGGTGTCGGTGGAACGGCGGGACGGAATGCTGATTGTCTACGGACGAGGGCTGCAGGAAATCAGCCCTGTCGGCGAACGGCTGGCGCGCGCGCGATACTTACTGGAAACAACCTGCGGGTGCCCGATCGTGGTTCGTCCTCAGGCGATCAAGCCGGCAACCGCGTCTCACGTCTCGGGACAGCGGCGTGAAGTGGCAGCCGGTTCCCGATGAGGACCTGCCCTGAATCAGGCGGCGGACTTTTTCTTCGTGTAAGGATCTCCAACCACCACAAAAGGATATTTGCGGAGCGCCTGCATATCGCCAGCGGCAGCATAGCCCTCAACTTCTGCCATCAGATTCGCAACTTCGTCCGGAGGCATGTTCGCGGTGGCCCGCCAAAACTTGTCCGGAAAAAACCAAATACGTTCGCGAGGGTTGGCTTCTGTGGAATTGCCGGAAGTCGGTGTCATAACTCTCCTCCCACAATGTGGGATATGCAGAAATCACGTTGACTTTGGAAAGGTGAGTGCCCTGGATCGACCGATTGCTCAAACTCAATTATGAACTGCGGCTGTGCGCTTGTAAACGGCCAATAGAGAGCATCTGGCTTCGCATTCCCGTTCAGGATTGGTATCTAATTTGCCATTTGCCTAACTGCAAGAAACTAAAAGGAAACTATTTTTTCTCGTGAGCGCAAGCGCTGGCACGCCCCCAGGTTGGAGGCTGATTTTCGGCAGGATGGTCGCACTTTTTCCACAGGGGACGCTGGCGCTGCCGCACTCCTTGGGAGGTGGAGGTGCACTCCACGATACCATTAGTCGGTATCAGACATTGTGGGACATGACAATCCTTGTCGGTTTTCGCTACCTCCGAGTTGTCATCACGAACGGCGTTTACGCCCTGAGGGATCGGCTGTTTTCACCCAACAGTCGTTCCATCTGCTGACAAAAGCAGATTCCTCGCTTCGCTCGTAATGACAATTTTAGAAGCGGACCGATTCAGCCAGCTCGAGATCTAATAGTCCAGCTCGGCTGGCCGGCCGGTAAGCCGCTCAATGCGCTTGGCGATCGGCGGATGGGTGGAGAACAGATTCGCGAAGCTGACGCCGCTGAGCAGCGGCGCGACAATGAACAGATGCGCGTTCGACGGCGAAGCCACCAGGGGAATGCGTTTGGAGTAGGCGTCGAGCTTTTTCAGCGCGCTGGCCAGAGCATAGGGATTACCGGTGATCTGCGCGCCGGTAGCGTCGGCCTGATATTCCCGCGATCGCGAAACCGCAAGCTGAATCAGGGTGGCCGCGATGGGCGCGAGGATCAACATCAGCAGCGCCGTGAAACCGCCGCCGCGGTCGCGGTCGTCACGCCCTCCCATGCCCCCGAAGAGTGAAGCCCAATAGCCCATGCGCGCCAGCATGGTGATGGCGCCGGCCAGAGTGGCGGCGATCGAGCTGATCAGAATGTCGCGGTTTTTCACGTGTCCCAGTTCATGCGCCAGTACGCCTTCCAGTTCCTCGTCGGTGAGCAGATTCAAAATGCCTTCGGTAACCGCAACCGATGCGTGTTGGGGATTGCGTCCGGTGGCAAATGCGTTGGGCGAATCGGTGGGGATCACGTACATCCTCGGCATGGGGATGCCGATCTTCTGCGTAAGTCGCTCGACGACCTGGTAAGCGCGCGGCAGTTGTTCGCGGGTGACGGGCTGCGCCCGGTACATCGCCAGCGCTATCTTGTCGCTGTAGAAATACGAAACGAAATTCATAATGACGGCCAGCACGAGGGCAATCTCCATGCCTCGCTGGCCGCCGAAGATTTGTCCCATAAACAACAGGAAAAGCGTCAACGCAGTCAGCAGTAACGCGGTCTTAAAGGTGTTTCCCATATCTACTAAGTAGATGATGCCGGCTGCGTCCGGTTGCGGGAAATCGGTTGGCACTTGCCGGTCGTGACTTCGCCAGAAAACCGAAAAGGGTGCGGTCAAGACCGCACCGTGTAACTGGCCGCTGACAACTGACAACCGGCAACTGTACTATTTCCCCATGCCTCAGTTACCTATTGTTCATCCCCGAGCGCACGAGGAACTGGTCCTCATCGCCTTCCGCGTGGAAGCCGGTCATGATGGTCCGCAGTTTTACACCTTGTTGGCAGTCGGCAGCGATAATGAACGGCCAATTACGTCCGACGGACGGATCGTATTCTTCGTTCATCCCGGGTTGGCTGCCAAGGCGCTGGCGCTCGATGCCAGCATGGCGCAGCTTGGTCCTGCCCCGCAAGGCATCGAAACGTTTTGCGACGTCGCCGAGGCGCTGTATCGGGTTAATTCCCAACAAGCCGACCCGGACGGCGTGATCCTCGATTGCCTGCTGGTCTTTGACGATCTAGTGCGCGCCGCCAAGCTCCACATGCCGGACCGTTATCAAGGCATCCTGACCGAATTGGCGGCCCGCCTCACCGAAGGCAAACAGCTGCGACATATCTTTACCAACCCGTCGCTGCGCGAGCACGTGGAAGATGCGCTGCTGTGGTGCGTGGGTGCGGTGACGGTGAAAGCCCGGATGCTCACCCAGTGAACTCGGCATCAACCACAAATGACGTCGGACTGGTGAGCAACGGAACGTCATACTGGCTTCGCGCCTCTGTCGCCCTTTCTTATGCCATCCTGCTGGGCGGTTTGCTGACCGCGAGCGCCGCCATCTACATGGTCATCGCCAGCTACTCGAGCCTCCCATCGACCGATGGATGGGAGCAGATCGAAATTGCTTTGCAAGGGGTGAATCCGCTGTCCCCCGCCTGGCTATGGAAACAACACAACGAACACAGGATGGTAATTCCGAAGTTATTCCTGGCGGCTGACCTGCTTCTGTTTCGGGCCCGGCAAAAATCTTTGCTCACTGGCATTTTAGCAACGCAGTTTCTGCTTTTGCTGCTGCTGGCTTGGAGCATGCGAGTGCTGGGGGGATGGCGCGGAACAGTGTGGCGCAGCGGCGTCGGGATTGCGGCTTTCTGCCTCTTCTGGCCCACGCAATGGGAAAACTTCATCATCGGCTTTTCGATCGACTTCATCCTCCTCGAATTCTTCGCCACCTTGTCGTTCGTGGAGCTGATGCTTTACTGGAAGCATTCCGAGCCACCATCCGGCGATCAGCATGCATGGGTGCATCTCCTGCTCTCGGTCCTGGCGGCATTGGGTGCGACCTACTCGCTGGCCAACGGAAATCTCTTGTGGCCACTGCTGGTGGTTGCGGCACTGTTGCTCCGGCTGCGCCTGGCCGCCGTGCTGAGTTTCCTGGTCACGGGAACAGTCAGCACTGTGCTGTATCTGCACAACTACCATCGTCCACTGGGCCACGGGAATCCAGTCTCATCGCTCCAGACACCACTCGAAATCTTCCAGTACATAGCCACCTACTTCGGGAGCCCATGGGTGCGGCACGACCTTCGCCTGGCGACCTGCATTGGAATCGCCGGCTTGGCGGCCGCGTTTTTCGTGCTCTTCCGCTTCCCCGCATATCTCCGAACTGACCGCCCCTTCCCGGTTCTGCTCGTGTTGATCCTGGTGTTCTGCCTGGGAACCGCCTTCCTCACTTCGTTGGGCCGGTTGAATTTTGGCGTCCGGCAGGCATTCGCCTCGCGATACCACACCTTTGCTCTTTTGTTGTGGTGCTGCCTCGGTTTGCTGTTATTGATGTCTGAATCGGTCACGGCGGATAGGCGGGCGCGTTTTCTGGCAGTCCAGGTCTGCATGCTGGCCATCATCGTCTGGTCGTCGCACATCACCCGCAACGACATACGAGGCGCCAGACTGCGGGGGTTCCAGATTAATGTGGCGGCTACCGCGATGTTCGTCGGGGCCCGCGACGACGTGCAGTTCGCAAAGGCAGCCATCACCAACCCTGGCGCCGTGTCCGCCGAAGCTCAGTTCATGCAGAAGAACGGGTTGTCCGCTTATTCCGACAATGCCTACACGCAACTTGGCAAGCCTGTGGAATCGGTCTATGCCTTAGCTTCTTCTGAGAAGTGTACGGGCGTGGTGGAATCCACGGCCACGGTGGCGGGAAGCGGCCAATCGCCCGCACTCCGTGTTGCCGGCTGGGCCTGGGACCGCCAGCACCAGCGTCCTCCATCTGCCATGGTGATCACCGAGGACGGAATCATCACCGGCCTGGGCGCGGTCGGCGAGTGGCGTCCCATGACTCTGGTGGACGATCGCCGGATCAAGGACGGCTACATTGGCTATGCGGGCTACGCGCCAGTGGCTGACCAGCACGCGCCGGTGAAGATTTATGCCATCCTGCGTGGCAGCCCGCAATCGGCGTGCTATTTTGCGACGGCGCAATCATCCGAAAGACAGTGAGGAAAGGTGTTGTCCAAGCAGCAGCATCAGGCAAGTGCGATCGACCAGGCCATGCCACCGGTTGGCGTGTCTCGCCTGCGACGCACGCTCGCGAAACTCCGGCAGTATTGGGATTTTCTAGCGGTGCTGCTACTGGTTTTGATCACGATGCCGCCCGCTTTGCTGTCGCCAAGCACGCTGGTGATCTTCCGGTCAATCGCGATTATCGACTACTCCTGGCGTCTCGATACCGTCTTCAAGGCTTCGCAGGGGGTTTGGTTCGGCCGCGATGTCGCGTTCACGTACGGTCCACTTTTTCAGTGGCTGTCGAGCGCCCCGGCCCGCTGGGTGGGATCCTCGATGGGATTTGTCAGCGCCACCGCCGACACTCTGCCGTTGTGGTGCACGTTTCTCGCCATTTACGCGACGCTACGGCTCCTCTTGCCCGAGGCCCGAGCCTGGCGGCGCTTCCTTTTGTTGCTGTTGCTATCGCTGTGGGCGCCACGCGATCTGCGAACGGCCTTCGATATTCTGCTTTTCGCATTGTTCTTGCGCGGCTGGTATGCGGTGCGGAACCGGGGACTGGTCCCGGTAACGCTCGGCGCCGGCGCCGCATTTCTCTGCGCTGCTGCCTTTCTATATTCCGCCGATACGGGCGTCTATGGGGTCGCGGCGTGGCTAATCTCCCTGACCGCAGTCGCCTGGGAGCGTCGCAGTGAAGCCGCAGCCTTTCGCGGCTATGCCTTGGCGGTGCTGGTCTTTGCCGTTGTCTCCATCGGGTGCGTGCTCGGTATCAACACCATCATGGCAAAGCCCTTCGATTTTCATTTTTGGAATGACTCATGGGCGATCGTGAGCGCCTACCGATGGATGGAACCTTCCGCGATGTCCAAAGTGGGAACGATCTACACCCTTGGAGTGCTCCTGGCGGGCAGCGCCGTCTTTGTCCTTCGAGGGGTTGCGTCAGTTAATCGCGATGAATGCCTGACCTCGCGCCCGGGGTTTTTGATCGGCGCATTTTGCTTTGCGGTGCTTCTCATGCAAAGCGGCCTGGTGCGCTCGGACATGGTTCACATTAACGCGGGCGTCTTCGCCATGCTGTTTTTCGCAGGTACGATCTTGTTCGCGTTGCCCTCGCGTATTGTGCCCGCACTGGTCGCGCTGGCTGGAACGGCAGGTTGGCTCCTGTTGCCAATCGAGCCTCCCATGCCCCGGTCGGCCTTCTTGCCCTTGGTTATTTTTCACAGCTACCTGCAGGCGCTAAGGCCCATCACCCAGTGTCCGAGGGGCCTGACGGAATTCGATGGCGGCTGTTATGGGCCGGGATTCGTCGAGGATCTCCGGGCCGCATCGAGTTACATGCAGCAGCACAACCGGGGCGATTCGATGGTGGTCTTCCCCTATCAAACGGTGTTTGGGATCGCTTCGCGACGGAACGTGGCTGGAGGGGTCATGCAGTCGTACCTGGCGAGCGGCGAGTACTTGTCTCAGCTCGACATCCGCGGCCTCGAACGATCGGCGGCTCCAGCCGGCCTCTACGTTCCCGATCAGCCGGATCTTAGGGTCGATGAGGTCCCCGACTTCACCCGCAGCCCGGAGTTGTGGCTCTGGCTCTTCCGCTACTACCGAATCGAACAGCAACTTCCCCACACGACTGCCGGACTACTGCAAGGTACTGTCGGCCTGCTGCGTGACACTTCACGTGCCGCCCGAGTCTCCTTGACCTCCGTGCCGATTCTTCCTTCCAAGCAAAGACACCTGATCCGCAACCGCAGCGCGGTGTTGGATCTCGGCACTCCAGCCTGGCCCGCGGATGGGGCCGATTTTTTGCGCCTGCGCCTTGTCGTTCATTATGGTCCGCTGTGGAAGTTGCGCAAACCCGAGCGGCTTCGGCTTCAGATCACCCGAGCTGATGGCAGCCAGGAAATGAAATCGTTTGTCGCCGAACCGAATGTGCCGTCGGACGTCTGGTTCTATCCCTGGAACGAAACCGGTCTGACCGGCTACTTTGCGGCCGAAGAAAGCCAATGGCGCGGGGGTCCACGCCCTGCCGTGACTCATCTTCGTTTGTGGGTAACGCCGTACGACTGGGTTTCGCAACGGCCGGACTCGGTTGTGATCGAATCAGCCGATGCCATCCGGGCCGCCTTGCCGCCGAAAGCAGAATGAGTGGCTCTCGTCCGAACGGCGATTCGAAATTCACTCCGAGGTGAAGTAGTCCACCGTGATCGGGTTCTCGAACAGCGAATAATCGCGCGTCACCACGGTGATGCCGCTGTCGGTCACGTGATACTTCTCGCGGTCAGCGTCGGTGTCGTAGCCGATAACGGTCCCCTCGGGGATATCTACGTCGCGATCGATGATGGCCTTGCGGATGCGACAGTGCCGGCCGACGTTTACGTGGGTAAAAATAATGCTGCTATCAATCTCCGAGTAGGAGTTCACCCGCACGTCCGGAGACAGCACGCTGTTGCGCACGGACCCGCCCGAGATAATGCAGCCCATGGAGACGATCGAGTCATGCGCTTCTCCGGTGCGGCCGGGATCGCTGAACACGAACTTGGCCGGGGGATATTGCCGCATGTGGGTGCGAATCGGCCAGGCCGCGTCGTACACGTTGAAAACCGGCGCCACCGAGACCAGGTCCATATTGGCCTCGTAGTAGGCTTCCAGGGTCCCTACATCGCGCCAGTACAGAGCCTCCTTCCGGTTCTCGTCAATGAAGTTGAACGAGTAAACCTTGTAATCGTCCACCATGCGGGGCAGGATGTTATGCCCGAAGTCGTGGCGTGAAGTCGCGTCTTCCGCGTCTTTCAGCAGCGCCGGAATCAGCACATCGGTATTGAACACGTAAACGCCCATCGAGGCCGAAACCATTCGCGGGTCGTAGGGCGAGCGCAGGTCGGTTTGCTCGGGCTTCTCCAGGAAGCCGACGACTCGACCCGTACGATCAATCTCGACCACACCAAACAGCTTTGTCTCAGCCGGATTGACCAGGATGGTGGCCAGCGTGACGTCCGCACCCGAATCCTTATGCTGACGCAGCATCCGGTCGTAATTCATCTTGTAGATGTGATCGCCCGACAGGATAAGCACGTGGCGCGGCTGCTCGGAGCCAATGGAGTAGATATTCTGGTACACCGCATCGGCCGTGCCCATATACCAGTTCTCGCTGACCCGTTTCATCGGCGGCAGGATCTCGATGAACTCTCCCAGTTCGCGTCCCACAATGTTGCCCCAGCCTTCACGGATGTGCCGGTTCAGCGACAGCGCTTTGTACTGCGTCAGGATATAGACGTTTCGCAGATTGGAGTTGATGCAGTTGGAAAGCGTAATGTCAATGATGCGGTAGATGCCGCCAAAGGTGACGGCCGGCTTGGCGCGATCGCGCGTCAGTGGATATAATCGCTCGCCCGCTCCTCCCGCCAGTAAGACTCCGAGGGTGTCTCTCATCTGATGGTTTCCGAGTACGAATTTCCCCGCAGGGAGCTAAGACCGCTGGTTGGCTGGAGGGCGGACCGCCTTGGTGGCGCGTGCCGGCCCACCGGCGAAGTCGAATGTTAGCACACCGCATGCGGTCCAGGGTGTGTCAGCCTGAATGCCTGTCCCTCGGCATTACCTCTTGTCATCCACGGCGATGCGAAGCGATTTCAAGAACCTCACATCCTGCGAGGTCACTTGAAAATCGGCAGCTGAGCGCGACTCGATGACCTCGGTTAGCTCCTCGGCTTCGTCACGCTCATGGAAGCCTAGGGCCGCCTCCAGTAACAGAAACACATCGTATCCCCCCGCCTTAATGCGAGTGATGACCTCCGCTATCTGATCGGAATCGGAAAGCGAGTTGTTGATCGCTTCACCCAGTTGTTCCATCAAGCTTTTTAGTCGTTGATCCACGATTGCACCTTAGCTGGCTGGTGACCGGGGCTTCAACCTCCGCTGCGCGATGATGCGGAAAGCTGTTGGCCCGCCCGCCTTACTCAGCTTATTAGGTTGGATGCTGCCTGATTGGTCCGAGTTTTGTGGTTGCGGGCGTGGTTGTGGGCGTGGTTGTGGGGCGCGATTGCGCCGCGATGGGGACCATTCTTCGCGTAAATCCGCTGATAGAATCAGGAGTCAGGCAGGCAACGAGCAGAGGGAAAGGCAAAAGCGTGTCATCCCAACATTTCGGCCGGGCGTTTCTGCGGGTTGCGGGCCGCAAGACCGGCGAGAATCGTTGGATACGGGCCTTCTACCGTGGAACTAGCGTCACCCTCGCCAGCGTACGGGGGGTCCTGCATGTGCTCTGGCTGGAGGTGACCGGATCGCTGTTCCTGGTGCTCGCCCTGGTTGGCGGGGCAGCCGCGCTTCGGCAGTACCGCCGCTATCAGGCGGGCGCCTCCGGAGGAGGAAAGGTCATACTGGCAGCCGCATTCATGCTGGCCTTTCTGTACTTCGGCGTGAGTTCCTTCACCAGGTCTCGCCGCAAGTCGGGGAGGTAAGCGGTTGTCTGATTCACCTATCGAATTGTCATTACGAGCGAAGCGAGGAATCTGCTCTTGTTTGCATCTGCAATGACGGCTGGGAAAACAGCAGATCCCTCACGGCCTGAACTTTACCCCAACAAGCGCAAAAACGGCGCTCGTTGGGGACCCCGGTTCGGCCGCTCGTGATGACAACTCAGAGATGCCGATACCGGACATTGTTCACGCAGCATTCAAATAGCCAGGGCAGCAGGACACGGGCCGGTTACGGAACGGACAAATTGTGACCGATGTCATAGGATCTTCTGTCATCTTGAGGTCATACTTAGTCATCTTTCTATAGACATTGAGGGCCTACTCTTATGCCCGAAGGCAAACATAAAGTGGCGGCGGCTACCAAGCTGGCGCCCGAGCAAGAAACCTCCTCACACATCAGCGTTCATCCTCTTTACACACCGTCCGATCTCGACGGCTGGGATTACGACCGCGACCTCAACTTCCCGGGACAGTTTCCCTATACCCGCGGCGTGCAGGCCACGATGTACCGCGGGCGGCTGTGGACGATGCGGCAGTACGCGGGCATGGGCGATGCCGAAGAATCGAACCGCCGCTACAAGTACCTGCTGAGCAACGGCACGACTGGATTGAGCGTGGCCTTCGACCTGCCCACGCAGATCGGGCTCGATTCCGACAACACTCTCGCTATGGGAGAGGTGGGAAAGGTCGGCGTTGCCATCGATTCCATCGAGGACATGATGCGCCTGTTCGACGGCATCAACCTGGAGAAGATTTCCACCTCGATGACGATCAATGCCACGGCCTCCATTTTGCTGGCGCTCTACATCGTGACCGCACGGCGCACCGGCCGCGATGTGCGCAAGCTTTCCGGCACCGTACAAAACGATGTGTTGAAGGAATACATTGCGCGAGGGACTTATATTTATCCGCCGGCCCAGGCCATGCGCATCATCACCGACATCTTCTCCTACGCCCACGAGAATGTGCCCGAGTGGAACACGATTTCCATTTCCGGTTACCACATGCGGGAAGCGGGATGCACGGCGGTGCAGGAGGTGGCATTCACCCTGGCCAATGGCATCAGCTATGTGCAGGCGGCCATTGACGCAGGACTTGGCGTGGATGACTTTGCGCCGAGGTTGTCGTTCTTCTTCAATGCGCACAGTAATTTTCTGGAGGAGGTGGCGAAGTTTCGCGCCGCCCGCCGCATGTGGGCACGCATCATGCGCGACCATTTCGGCGCCAGGAACCCAAAATCCCTGATGTTGCGCTTCCACACTCAAACCGCAGGTTCGACGCTCACCGCGCAGCAACCCGAGAACAACATCGTCCGCACCGCGTTGCAAGCCATGGCGGCGGTCCTGGGTGGGACACAATCGCTGCACACCAATTCGTACGACGAAGCCCTGGCCTTGCCCAGCGAACAGTCGGCGCGCATCGCCCTCCGCACCCAGCAGATCATCGCCTACGAGTCAGGCGCGCCGCAGACTGTCGATCCGCTGGCCGGGTCGTACTACATCGAATCACTGACCAACCAGATCGAAACTCAGGCGCGCGAATACCTCGACAAGATTGACGCCATGGGCGGGACACTGAAGGCGATTGAGCGCGGATTCATTCAGCAGGAAATTCAAAATGCCGCCTACGAGTATCAGCAGGCCGTGGACCGGCGTGAGGCGATCGTCGTGGGCGTGAATGCCTTCGAACAGGAGAAAGAAAAGCCGATCCCGCTTCTACACATGGATGAGTCTCTGGAGCGCAAGCAGGTGGAGCGTTTGCGTGCAGTGCGCGCCAGGCGCGATCCGGCGAAATGGCAGGCGGCGCTGAAGAAGGTGGAAGACGCGGCCCGCGGCACAGGAAACTTGATGCCCCCGATTGTAGAAGCGGTTGAGGCCAACGCCACGGTCGGCGAAATCTCCGATGCCATGCGCCGGGTGTACGGCGAATATCATGAAACGGTGGTGATTTGAGGGGCCGCTTTTCGCCTTAGCCGTCAGCAATCAGCCAACCTGAAAAAGGCCGGCATCCGCAGACGCCGGCCTGCAGTTAAGCGACCACCTCACGAAAAACTAATGCGCTAACACGACCGCTTCCGCGGCATCCTCCGGCAGCAACACGACCACCTTGGTAGGCGAGATCACGTAAATGACTGTTGTTCGACGCTTGTACCTCTACTATTCGAGGCAACCGTGTGCTGTTTCACAAGCAACCCACGCGAACAAGGCGCGGATTACTTGCGTAATGGGAATACTTCGTTAACTACCGTCAGCATGGTTTCCAAATCCGCGCTCGGGGTCGCGAAATCCGCGCAATCCAAGATGAGTGGAACGCACCAGCCCTGCAGAAACACGAGCCAAAGAAACACGAATACTGATGTCGCTATTCGCGGCGGCAACTGGTCAACAATCCGCGCTAACGCGCCGAAACGGGTTTCTCGCACGATTACGTTTGACATTACGAACCAGACAACGACACCGCACCACGTTGCACCGATTGCAACGCAAACGTATTGGGAAGTCTTAACTCTAGACTTGGTGTCCCATTCTAGAAGATAACGGTCCCCTACCCAATATAATCGTCGCAGTCAGGAGGAAAGTTGGGCTCGGCGGGTTCGCGATCCAAGAACAAGAAGAAAAATCAGAAGCGGACTGATGTCCGCCCTGCCCCTGGCCGGCTTGCCCCACCCGGGCGGTTGATACTTCTTCTCAGCTTTCTCCTCGTGGCAGCGACCCTAACGCTGTACTCTCCGGTGAACCACCACCCCTTCGCCAATTACGACGACGACGAGTATGTAACTGACAACGCCCACGTGAAGGCGGGTTTGAGCGGGGATACGGTCGCTTGGGCTTTTACGACCTACGACGCGGCCAATTGGCATCCCCTGACCTGGCTTTCTCACGCCCTCGATTACCAGCTTTTTCAGCTCGACCCGGGCGGCCACCATGACGCCAATCTTCTGTTGCATGGGTTGAACGTCGCGCTGCTGTTCTGGGTGCTGTGGCAGGCGACAGGCTACGCCGGCCGCAGTCTGATGGTGGCCGCGCTGTTTGCCCTGCACCCCATCAATGTTGAATCGGTGGTTTGGGTCGCGGAGCGCAAGAACCTGCTGAGCCTGTTGTTTTTTCTGCTCGCATTGGGCGCCTATCGCTGGTACGCCAGCCAGCCGCGCGTGGGACGCTATGCGGCAGTCACGCTGTTCTACGTCTTGGGACTGATGTCCAAGCCGCAGGTAATTACCCTGCCGTTCCTGTTGTTGTTGTGGGATTACTGGCCTTTGCGGCGAATGGCGATCCGGGAAGAGAAGGCTACAGACGCGAATGGGCCGGACGCGATCTTGCCGCAGCGAAGCTTTGCCTGGCTGGTCAAGGAGAAGATTCCTCTTTTTGTGCTGTCCGCAAGCAGCGCTGTGATCACCATGAGAGCGCAACGGTTGGGCGGCGGGATCAATCCAGATAGCGCGCTCTTGACTTGCCTGGCGAACGCCATCGTCTCCTACGCACGATACCTGGGAGAGGCATTTTGGCCAACCCGTCTCGCGCTTATCTATCCCTATCCCGTGGGTCCGTTCAAGGCGTGGGAGGTAGCGGCGGCAGCGCTTCTCCTGGCAGCTATCACTGCTCTGGCCATCGCAGGCCGGCGTCACCGTTATCTCCTGGTTGGATGGTTTTGGTTTCTCGGAGCGCTGGTACCGATGATCGGCTTGGTGCAAGTGGGCCGGCAGGCAATGGCCGATCGCTACGCCTATCTGCCGTTCGTGGGCCTATTCATCGTTATCTGCTGGGGAGTGAGCGACTGGGCCATGCAGCGGCATGTTCCTATTGCATGGCAAGCCGGTGTCAGCGTTGGCATCTTGCTGGCTTTGGCTGCACATACACATCGTCAAATCGATTTCTGGAACGACAATGTGCGGCTTTGGACACGTACGCTGCAGGTCACGAATGGCAACTACTTGGCCGAAGACAATCTCGGCAGGGCGCTGCAAGCGGAAGGCAAACCACAGGACGCGATGCCGCATTTCGAGCGGGCGGCGGAAATCGAGCCGTCTTACGTCTTCGCCTACATTCATATGGGGATTTACCAGCATCAGCAAGGCGATTTGCAAGGCGCCCTGCGGCAATACCAAAAAGTGATAAGTCTCACCGCGAATGACATCGCCCATTATGGCGAGATCCGGTACGAAATCTTCGTCAATATGGCGTCCGCCTATGCCGGCGTGAGCGATTTCGTGCGCGCACGTGAGTGCCTGGAGTCGGCGGTCAGCCTGGACCCTGACAACGCTGAGGTGTGGACCAACCTGGGGATCATGGCCCATAAGACAGGAGAAGTTGAGAGAGCCATTCAAGCCTATTCCAAGGCCGTCGAACTTCAGCCGACAGAGCGCGGTTACCGGTTGCTCGCGCAGGCTCTGCAACAAGCGGGAAGGCAACAAGAAGCCCAGGTGGCCCTGCAGCGCGGCATGGCGCTAGCCGGTGAGACAGGCCAGGCCCCTTAGATTAGAAGTCATGGCCCTCCGGGCGCGCGCTGCTTATGCCGGAGGAGGCTCCAGTCGAAGAATGATCGGAAGCGGCCGTCACCCTGAGCATTGGATTGGGACACTAATCGACTTAGAGGTAGAATCGGTCGGGAAAGCAACAATGCTGATTTATAGGGTTGCTAACTGTGCCTTCCGTGCAGCCCAAGGTCAAGCAAACCCGGTAGATGTCGGACTTCGTCCTACCTAACGCATCCGCGTTAACTCGTTTGAAATGCCGAAGCGTCTCCATGCTCGCAGCCACCGCAAATCACCACCACGCTCGATTGTTGACGATAACAGGCCTTATCGTAAGTAATCCCAAAACGGCGTTGCCGACCCGGATTGCTTGTGTAATGGGGATTTCTCACTCGCTCTCCGCCAACCCCGCAGTCACCGGAAAAGGATGACTCCGGGCTGGCGCCCTCATAAAGGTGATAAATCACAAGACTCACCAAGCCCTATCGGTGCGAGTCTATTTGGTAGTGGGCCAAGAGCGTGTTGCAGCCTTTTCCTGCTTATGCTCGCTAGCAGTTTAGTGTTAGGGCAGAGTGAGGAGAACGGGAGAATTACTCTCGTAGGTTGTGACCGTCCCGTTCCCGTTCTTGGGGAGAGCTATGACTGTGAGCGGGAATCCAACATAGCGTGGATCGTATTCCGTCTCGATCGCAAGCATCGTTCTCGCTACATTGGAGAGATGTTCCGAGGTAGGGCAGTGGCCGGAGTGAGTCAGATCAAGCTCAGCTCTGATTCTGTCATTAAATTCCTGTTGAGGCCCGGTGTTTGCGGTATTGATAAGTTTCAGTCCAGCTCCACGGCCACGCCATCCAAAATCGAAAGTGGTGTTCTTGGGCCCTCCTTTCTTGAGGACCACCTCAAACGGGCCGTTGACAGTCTTAGCATCCCAGTCTGGAATCAGGGTGAGGGAGTAAACAAGTGGGACTCCATTCTCATATCCAGCGACCACATACTGGACGATGTATCCGGTTACCCCCATTCCCCGAGCCTGCTCTTTTGTCAGCTTTCCGTTCTTGATCGCCTCACTGGCGAAGCTGAATGTCGAGGCCATCTGCTCCTTTATGACCTGGACCAATCCAGAGAGCGAGATATCGGCATCCGTGCTGTTGTCAATCTGTCTGACCCAAGTTGGAAAGTCATAGAGAACAGCACTGCCGCCAGGCGCGTTCGCCGACTCATAGTAAAGATCAGCCACGACCAGGCGGTTCTTCAAAAGAGCTATCTTGACCGCTGTACCGGCTGGGACCGTCTTCCCGTCAGCACCGACGGCCATACCGCAGGAGCTGGTGACGTATACGACAGTGGTAGCCCGAGCGGCATTGGTCGCCACAACGAGAGCAGCGACAATGATTGCGAGATATCGTTTACGCATTAGCTGATATGGATAGTTTACGACGATGCACGGCGATATCAAGCTGTTGGAGGTACGCACAGAGATACCAAGATTCCCGAAACTGGTCCGGCGTCCGGGTTCGCACTTCCTGAATCAGAGGCCGCGATTAGATTAGCCAGATTATTGGTGTGAACAGGCGATTACACAAGCAATCGTCCAAAACGGCATCTCCTGCCGGATCACTTGTGAGATGGCCATGAATATGCCGCCACGGCCTCTCTGGTCCTGGCTGAAAATTATTGTTCGCGGAGCAGGTTTGCCGGCTCGATGTGCAGGGCGCGGCGCACCGGACCGGCGACGGAGAGCGAGCCGGTCAGCAGTATGGTGAATGCAACCGCGGCGAGCACAAATGGATCCTGTGCCGTCGCCTGGAAGACGATGACCGAAAGTACTCGGCTCGCAGCGACACCGAGCAGCAACCCGACAACTGACCCGCTAGCCAGCAGGACCATCATACGACCGAGCGCGGCCGAGAGGACCTGCTTCGCCTGCGCACCCAGCGCGACGCGAATGCTCAGCTCGCGCAGCCGCTTGCTGACCGTATAAGAGGCGAGGCCGAAGGTGCCGGTGATCGTGAGCAGGAGTCCAAAAGCGCCAAACAGGCCAAGGGCGACTGTAGCCACCTGGGCGGGAAAGAAACTCATAGCAAGCGGCTGCTCACGTGAGCAGCCCGCGCGGTCCACGAACAGGGCGATGCCTTACTGCACCTTCTGGACGGCCAGTGGCTTCCACTCGCCGTCGAGTGCTGCCTGCTTCGGCCAGTAAAGCCGCATCACCATGTAGAAAGTATCGTTCGGCGCGGGCAGCCAGTTCGATTCCTTGTCGGTGCCGGGTGAGTCTTTCTGCACGTACAGCGTCAGTGAGCCGTCGTCGTTCTTCTTCAGGACAGGCAACATCGGCGAGTTGATGAGGTAACGATTGATCGGATTGGCGACCAACAGTTGCGTCGTTCCGTCATACACCGTTACCGACCAGAAGGCATTGACGGGCGGGAGTTGCCCGGCAGGGAAGGTGATCGTGTAGCGGCTCGTTGAACCATCGAGCTTGGTGCCTGTGCTGTCGGTATGTGTCGTGGGATAGAGCGCCTCGGCCGCATCGTTGGCGTAGATGCCTGCCAAGGCCACCCCAGCGCGGCGCAGCCAGTCGCCGTTATAGAAGCCACGGTCGCCACTGTTCAGGCCAGTCCGCCAGCCGTTCACATCTGTTCCTAGTGTGACGCTCTTCTTCTCGATACTCTCCATTCCGCTTTTTATTCCCTCAACCAGCGCTGCCTTCTGGTCCGGAGACAGTTTGGCAACGTCAAACGCTTTGCCCGCCTCAACACCGATTGAGGCGAACTCCGCACGTAGTGCGCTCTCCTGTGGCACAGGCGGGCAGAACTGTAACACGAAGTTTAGGTAGGCGAACGGGTCGGCCTTGGCGAGCGCTTTGTCGATCTTAGGGAACTCGATCTGCGGCGCTGGTGGCGGCGCTGGCTGCTTGAGGAACTGCGAGAGAGTCTGGACCTTGTAACCAGCCTGCACCTTCTTCACGTTGTCGAGATCACTCGGACCGAATAGCTGGGTACGATAGGCCGCTGCGGAAAACTGCGTCTCGCACCGGAACACCTTCATGATTCCTTTGGGCGTCTGGCCCTTCCAGTCAGGCCCGGCGACCATGTAACAACCCGCACCGTTGCCTGTGGCGCGGCTGCCGATGTAGCCGTAGTTATAGGTGTACAGGTCGATGAGCTGCACCGTATAGTATCGGTGCTTCTCGACCTTTGGCACGCAGAGCACAACTGGCTCGGCGCGAAGGTCCATCCACAACATGGAATACGGGGTATCGCTATTCGGGGTGATGACCGCTGTGTCCTGTGGCGTGAACACGCTCGCCTCGTTGTGAATCTGATTAAACGGTGCCTTATATTGGCCTGACTTAGTGTCCACGGCGTACGCGTACATCACGCCATAGTTCATGATCATCGGAAAACCGTAGACGAAAGCCTCCTCGGCGATTTGTTGCGTCGCCTTCGCCTGCGTGCCATCCGTCCCGTTCGACGAGGCGAATCCTGCACTTGCCAGACAAAACATAAGCGCCGAAGTGGCAGCGATCCATGTTTTTCTTTTCATAAATGCCTCCAGAATAAATTCGGGCTACTTGGATGGCACCGGCTCCATCGGCGGGCTCTTCCAGGTTCCGTTTTGCACTTCCACAGCGGGCATGTAAATGCGCAGGATTGCATAAAATGGGCCATCCGGCGCGGGCAACCAGTTCGACTGCTCGGAGGCCCCGGGAGAGTCCTTCTGGACGTAGAAGGTCAGTGAACCGTCAGCACCGTACTTGAACGACTTCAGCATGGTAGAGTTAAGAAGGTAACGCTTCAGAGGATTGGCCACCAAGAACTGGGTCTTGCCGTCGTACATGGTGAGCGACCAGAAAGCCTTGGCTGGCGGTAACTGGTTTTTGGGAAAGAGCAGCGTGTAACGGGCTTTTGCAGCGTCGAGGGGCTGATGATTGGCGTCAACGAAATAGGGGAGGTAGATTGCCTCCTCACCAGAGTTGCCATAGAGGCCCAGCTTGGCACCGGCGAAACGGTAAAGGTAATTGTTCTTCAGAAACTCTCGCGTGCCGAACATGTCGGAGCTGGAAACCTTCCCGGCATTGATTCGTTTCATTAATGCGTCAAGGTCTTGCCCAGCATCCGCAATGCCTTCCGTCACAGCCTTTTGCAACTCAGGCGAGAGCTTCACAAAATCGAGGGTTTTTCCTGCACCGATGTTGAGCTTGGCAAAGCGTTCCATCAGATCCTTTTCCGACGGATTGGTGGGACAGAACTGAAGCACGAAGTTCAAGTAGGTGAACAGCGCAGGCGAAGTAAGCATGTCCGGGGTCGGCGCTGGCCAGTTAACGGCAGGAGCAGCGGTGGGCGCGGATGCGCCCAGAAACTTGCTGAGCGGTTGGGCCTTATATCCCGCTTGAATCTTCTTGACGTTTCCTAGATCATTCGGGTTGAACAATTGTGTTCGGAAAAGAATGTAAGCGAACTCAGACTCGGAATGAAGGACCGCCTTGATGCCCTTGGGCGTATCTCCGTTCCAGCCCGGACCAACCACAAGAAAATTGCCGCCATCGTTGCCGTAAGTTCGCGTGCCGATGTATGCGAAGTTGAACGTATAAAGGTCGATCAGTTGGCCCGAGTAGTAGCGGCCCTTCTCGATCTTGGGCATGGTGACGACGATAGGCTCGGCACGCAGGTCCATCCAAAGGAACGAATATGGGGTATCGGAGTTAGGCGTGACAAAAACTTGTCTTCTGGCGTCGCTACGTTCGCCAGGCTCGCAATCGTGTTGAACGGTGCCCGGTAGTCGTGACCGGTCGTATCCACCGCCTGCTTGTGGAGCGTCTCGTAATTGGTAACCAAGGGAAAACCGTAGATGTATGCTTCCTTGGCAATTTGACGGGTCTCCTGTGGGGAAAGCCCACCCGATCCACTAGCGCTCTCCTGCTGCGGGCGACTACAGCTGAGAGCAAACAGCAACAGTATCGTCAGACCCAACCCCACGTATACTTTGAGACTTTTCATGCGTTTACTCCTCCCCGTGAGAACCGCGAAAAGATGTTCTTGCCCAGACACACTCGGGCGACCTTACAGATTACAAGCGCCGTGCCGCCCCCAGTAACTGTCAAAAGCGACAGTCCGAGCGGAAAATCGTCTGGCCTCTGGATTGCGCCCGTATCACGGACAACACGGAAGTAATCCACAGCCTCCCGCTAACGGGCCGACCGGGAATCAAGCGATTACTGTTGCGAACAGCCGATTACACAAGCAATCCCGCAACGCGAGTCTCGGAGCGGATTACTTGTGACATGGGGAGTAGAGTCGAGAACAGGCGCAGTGACTTTAGTCTCCCGGTGGTTATTTGACTG
>ODAK010001184.1_pt1 | contig 29091 bp, 30 predicted proteins | sample 1539591 | NCBI WGS metagenome assembly ODAK01 (sample SAMEA3539303, study PRJEB22396) | soil metagenome | biome: tundra; feature: field; material: soil | place: USA | collected 2010-05 | depth 0.15 m
TCGACTTGCCGAACACGACGCGGCGCTGCGCGGGCGAAGTCGAATTATACATGTGGATGATGACCTTCTTCGCGCCAATCAAGGATTCCACCGTGCGTTCGATCAAATCTTCTCTCGCCTGCACGAGCACCTGGAGCCACACATCGTCCGGCGCGCGTTTCTCCTTGATGAGCCGGCGGTTGAAAGTGAACTCGGTGTTCGACGCGGAGGGAAAACCGACTTCGATTTCCTTGAAGCCGATTTTGACGAGGGTCTGGAACAATTCCAGTTTTTGCGACACGTTCATCGGCACGGCGAGCGCCTGGTTGCCATCGCGCAAATCCACGCTGCACCAGCTCGGCGCGTGGGTGAGGGTGCGATTCGGCCACTGGCGTTCCGGCAAATGAATGGGCGGAAACGCACGATATTTTTTTGACGGGTCTTTGTGCATAAACTTAAATGGCTGCAAAATTAAACCACGGATGGACACGGATGGACACGGATAAATTTTGCCGACGGAACGCGTTTGTGTGCGCAGCACCATTTGCAATGACTACGCTGCGATTAAAGCGTTGGCATCCGCGAGATACCTTTCTGCAAACGGACGGGCTGCGGCTGATCCCGCCCTGCGGGATACAGCCGCGCTCCGCCGACTTCGGCCATCCGTGTTTATTCGTGTCCATCTGTGGTTAAAAAACAAAAAACCCACCGCCATGACGGCAGTGGGTTTGATAAATTTCGTGAACGCTCAAAACCCAACCGCCGCGCTGGTCAGCAGCGCGTTCGTAAGCAGCAGGTTCAGATTGCAATTCATGCCGGTAAATTAGTTTTGTCCACCAGCCCCGTCAATGGAATTCGTTTCCAGTTAGCGCGCTCACGGCACTGTGGGAAAGGTGTATAATTCCAGCATGAACATCACGCCTGCATACTTTGAAGCCTTTCTCAAATGCCCGACCAAATGCTGGCTCCGATTCACCGGCGAGCCACCGGCGGGCAATTCCTACGCCGAATGGGTTCAAACCGAAACCGAATCCTATCGCGCCGCTGCCGCCAAACAGTTGATGGCAACTGTGCCCGCAGACGAATTCACCGCGTATCGTAGCAGCCGACGTGAGGAGGCTCATTATTTAGCGGAAACCCTGAAGACAGCCAAATGGCGATTTGCCGTAGATATACCGGCGCGCACCGAGTTTGGTAGCAGCCGAAGTAACGAGGCTCAAACCTCCTCCTCTCAACTTTCAACTCTCAACCCTCAACCCACTGATCAGAGCCTCCTCACGTCGGCTGCCACCATTGAAACTTGCCTCCACGCCGTCGAGCGCATTCCGTCCGCCGGCCGGGGCCAGCCGGCGCAATTCGTTCCCATCCGTTTCATCCACCGCAACAAGCTCACCCAGGACGACAAGCTGCTGCTGGCGTTCGATGCGTTCGTGCTCTCCGAAATGCTCGGCCGCACCGTCAGCCTCGGCAAGATCATCCACGGCGACGACAACACCACGCTGAAGGTGAAGCTCGGAGCGCGGACCGCCGAGTCCGCGCGAACCCTTGTCACATCCAAGGGACTGATGGGCGAAGTGCGAAAACGAATTGAGCAGATCGCCGCGCTGCTTTCCGGCGGAACCAATGCGCCAAACCCGGAAAGCAGGAGTTGCGGACCGCTGGGCCAGCAAGTCGGAGCGGCTGATAGTGAAACGCGCGGACTCGGCGGTCCGCGCTCCGGGATCACGCCGCCTGATCTCGTCCTGAACCGGCACTGCGCCGAGTGCGAATTCCAGGCCCGCTGCCGGAAGCTGGCGGTGGAGAAAGACGACCTCAGCCTGCTGGCCCCGTGGAGTAGGCGCTTCACAAAGCCAGGCACAAGGGCAGGTTACTCCACGGGGCTGGCCGGCATGAGCGCGAAGGAACGCCAGAAACTCCGCAGCAAAGGCATCTTCACCGTCACGCAACTTTCCTACACGTTTCGCTCGCGCCGCCGGCCAAGGCGGCAGCGCAGCAAACGCGAGAAATATCATCACGCGCTCAAGGCGCTGGCGATTCGGGAGCAGAAAATCCACATCGTCGGCAGCCCGGAACTCAAGCTCGAAGGCACGCCCGTCTATCTGGATGTCGAGGGCCTGCCCGACCGCGATTTCTACTACCTCATCGGCGTGCGCATCGGCAACGGCGAATCCGCCGTCCAGCACAGCCTGTGGGCGGACACCGTCGCGGACGAGGGGAAGATTTGGCGGGAATTCCTTGGCATTCTCGAAACCGTCGAGCAGCCGGTGCTGATTCATTATGGCAGTTATGAAACGACTTTCCTGAAAGTGATGATGGAACGACGTGGCAAACCACAGGATGAATCGGTCGCGGCAAAAGCCATTGGCTCGGCCATCAATCTTGTTTCGGTGATGTTTGCTAAAATCTATTTTCAAACCTATTCCAACAGTCTCAAAGAAATCGCCCGTCACCTGAATTTTGAATGGTCGGATGCGAATGCGACGGGAACGGGTTCGATTGCATGGCGTCAGGATTGGGAGGAATCGCACACTGACGTTTTAATGCACAGGCTGATTACCTACAACGCCGAGGATTGCAAAGCCCTCGATACGGCGGTGATTAAACTTATCGAGTTGCAGCCATCATCAACTGGCGACAAAAAATCAGTGCCCGACGGAATCATTGACACAACAAAGCTGAAGTGGGAGCACCCATACGGATTCAAACGTAATAATTTCGTCTTTCCTGAATTGGATGGCATCAACAGTGCGGCGTATTGGGACTATCAGCGTGATCGCGTTTTTGTAAAATCAAACGTGGGTCATGGGCGCAAATCTAGGCCGACTTCCAGACCCAGGAAAACACCCGCACCCAACAAGACCAACAAGTGTTCTAGACCGCACGAATGTCCCAAGTGCGGGTCGTCGAAGTTTCATAACCACATAAAGTATACCAAGACGCTTTACGATCTCAAATTCATGCGGCACGGGATCAAGCGCTGGATCACCTGTTACCAATTCCACCGGTATGAATGTCAAAACTGCCGAACCGTTTTCCAACCAGTAGAGACGGACTGGGGGAAAAACAAGTTCGGTCCTGAAATCATAGCTTACGCGATTTACCTCATTATTGAATTACGGCTGCCGCAAATTCACGTTGCCAGCATGCTCAATCGATTGTTTGGCTTCCATTTGGATTGCTCGAATATCGGCAGGTTCAAAACCGAGGCAGCGGTGCATTACAAGGTTACCTACAACGCTCTTGTCAAAAGGCTGTGCAGCGGCCGATTGCTCCACGCCGATGAGACGAGAGCCAGGGTGAGGGACGACGATGGCTTTGTGTGGGTCTTCGCCAACATGGAAGAAGTCGCCTACTTTTATACCGAAACGCGTGAGGGCGAGCTTGTTCAAACCATGCTAAAAGACTTCAAGGGCGTTTTGGTGTCCGACTTTTACGCCGCATACGATTCAATCCAATGTCCTCAGCAGAAGTGCCTGATCCACTTGATACGGGACTTAAACGACGATGTCTTAAAGCATCCCTACGACGAGGAATTAAAACGGCTCGCGCTGGCTTTTACGCTCTTGCTCAAGCCAATAATAGAGAGCATTGATCGGCATGGCTTGAAGAGCCATTTCCTGAAGAAGCACTTGGTATTTGTAGAGAGATTCTATCGACACATATCCAAAACCAGCCTGCAGAGCGAAACCGCAGTGAAGTTCAAGGAGCGGATAGAGAAGAATCGCGACAAGCTTTTTACGTTTCTGAATTTCGACGGGATACCGTGGAACAACAATAACGCCGAGCACGCCGTCAAACCCTTCGCCAAACTTCGTCAGATCTTTGGTGGAATCACCACCGAAAAGAGCATCCGAGACTACTTGATCCTTCTGAGCGTGTGCCAAACCTGCCAATACATGGGCGTGGACTTTCTGGATTTCCTCCGTTCGGGCGAGCAGGACATTCACGCCTTCGCGGAAAGCCGGCACCGGCGGAAGCGCCCAGCGCCAACCCGCCCGCCCGCCCGCTTGCCGCCGGACGCTATCCCGCCCAGCGGCGGACAGCCGTAATCAAACATCAAGCGATGAACGTCGCGTGGACTGCTTTCCCCGCCTGTTTGCCCTTCATCTCCACTTTTTGAAGCCGGCGCGCTCGAAATGCGAGTCGAATGAAAATGCCGTTTGAATGTCCGCTTCGCGCATGAGCGCAAACGAGACGCAATCGGTGAAGCTGGCTTCCTGATCAGATTAGTTTCACGTCCTCCCTCACCCAACCCTCTCCTCACGGAGAGGGCTTTCACGTTCCCAGCGCTTCTGAAAAATCCGCGACTGGATTGATCGGATGGTCAACCGAGGAAACAGAAACATGCGCCGCTTGTTCCCTCTCCCCGGGGAAGAGGGCCAGGGTGAGGGCGAGCGTTACCACTAATCTCATCCGCGTTCGCCGTAAAGATAACGGTCGTGGTTTGCCGCGAGGACTCTTGGCGTTTTCCCGCGAAACACTTTTTTGTCTGCGAGAAACACGTCGCCATTTTTGCAAGCCGGTTTGCGCAGAGATTTTCCGTTTTTCAACTTTGCATCCAGTTGTTTCGCAATCGCAGTCATGCCGGGCAAACCTTAAATCCGCGTGGCGAGGCTGTCAACCAACCGTCAGCCGATGGTTTTGACCGGTGGTTTTGCCTGATACTGCTGGTTTTCGACATTCCACTCCACCTCCGCCCGCAATGGGGAAAAGCAACCAGACGCCAGCAGTTGCCAGACGGCGTCCATGTCCGCCCGCGCGGCAAAGGCAAGCTTCCATCGTTCGCCTTGCCGGAGGGTCAGGTCGGCGCGTCCCACCTCTTTTCCGCTAAAACTCGAAGCTGCGGCCGGCTCAATCACCGCCTGGCGAATTTCGGCCAGGTGGAGCCGGAAATTCTTTTCGCTGTCGCGCAGCAGGTCTTCCGGGGCGGCCGATTGCAGCCGTTCGTTGAATTCATTGACGTTACGCCGGGAAAACAACCAGCCGAGCAGGGTGACCAGTCCTCCCAGCGGGCCAAGCAGCGGGATGAGCGCGTTGAGAACCTGGCTTGATCCGTTCTCCGTCTGGATGAAAAGCAGATCGCTGCCTTGGACAAAAATCCGATATGACCCCGCCGCCGACATCGGGGAAACAATTTTGACGTTGAACGCGGCCTGGCCGCTGGCGGCACCGGAAACAAATCCGGACTGTGCTTGCGGATTGACCGTCGGATGTCCGTCAGCCGGGCAGATGGAAACCTTGTTGCCGTATTGCGTTCCGCAGTGTTCGCATCGTCTCATGTCTCCTCACGTATGGATGTGGGAGCGCACAGCCGGTTCAGCCGATAAACGCCGCGTGAACGGCTTTGACCGCCTGCTCGCCTTTCGCGAGATCAATGACGACGGATATCTTGATTTCGCTCGTGGAAATCATGTCAATGTTCACGCCTTCGTTCGCCAGCGTCTCAAATAATTTGCCCGCGACGCCGGTGTGCGATTTCATGCCGACGCCGACGATGGACAGCTTGCCGACCTTTTCGGTGGTGATGACTTCGCGGTAGCCGATTTCTTTTTTCAAGCCGTCAATCACCTTCTGCGCCTTGAGCAAATCCGGCTTGTCGGCGGTGAAGGAAATGTCCGTCTGCGGCGTGCCGGTGCCGTGGCTGATGTTCTGGATGATCATGTCCACGTTCACGGTCGCGTCGCCGAGCGCCTTGAAAATCCGCGCGGCCACGCCGGGCTTGTCGGGCACGCCGACGACCGTGACCTTGGCCTGATTTTTGTCGAGGGCGACGCCGCGCACGACGACGTCTTCCATGCTTTTGGTTTCTTCTTTCACAATCGTTCCTGGGTTTTCGTTTAGGCTGGAGCGGACTTCAAAGACCACTCCAAATTTTTTGGCAAATTCCACCGAGCGGCTCTGCATCACCTTTGCGCCGAGGCTGGCGAGTTCGAGCATTTCATCGTAGGAAATTTCCTGAAGTTTTTTTGCCGTCGGCACGATGCGCGGGTCGGTGGTGTAAACGCCGTCCACGTCCGTATAAATTTCGCAAAGGTCCGCCTTGAGCGCTGCGGCGAGCGCAATCGCCGTCAAATCCGAACCGCCGCGACCCAGCGTCGTGATCTGGCCGTCCTTCGTTTCGCCCTGAAAACCGGCCACAATGACGACCTTGCCCGCATCGAGATGTTCGTGAACCTGCTTGGGCGTGATGTTGTGAATCTTCGCTTTCGTATGGACGCCGTCCGTCACGATGCCCGCCTGCGCGCCGGTCATGGAAACCGCCGGGACGTTCAACGCGTGCAGCGCAATGGCTGTGAGCGCAATGGTTTGCTGTTCGCCGGTGGCGAGGAGCATGTCCATCTCGCGTTCGCTCGGCAGCGGCGCGATGTCCTTGGCGAGCTTGATGAGGCCGTCGGTCACGCCGCTCATCGCGGAGACGACGACAACGACCTTGTCGCCCTGCGCGTGATATTTTGCCACGCGCGCCGCGACATTCTTGATGCGGTCGGTGTTGCCCACCGAAGTGCCGCCATATTTTTGAACAATCAATGCCATACAAAATTTCTGAAGCTGCCGGCAAAACTTCCGGGAAGCTCAAAACGGAAACGGAAGCATAGTCAGGTGGCCGGCGTTTGAAAAGACGGAACTGGACCGGCAACTGGTTTCGCACGCCGGACGCGATATTTCGTTGCGGCGGCTTTTTTTGGTTCCGCCCGTGGCAATTTCTGTTGGAAAGAAAAATTCATTTTCCTTAAAAAACTTTTAGCGTGTTCGCGGAACTTGAATTAAGGTTGAAACACAGGGCTTAAAAAAGCCAGGTTCTGGAAATCAAGACAACAAGAGAAAGGCTGGGTCATGACACATGAAGCTAACATGGAAAAACTGGGGACAGACTTGAAGAATCTGTCCCACGACGCGGAAGCAGTGCTGCAGGCGACCGCCGGGCAGGCGGGCGAGAAAATGACGGAACTGCGGGGACGTTTGGCCGCGACCCTCGAATCTTGCAAGGCCACCTACCGGCGGATCGAGGAAAAGACCGTCGCCGGCGCGAAGGTCGCGGACAAAACCATCCGGGAACATCCGTATGAATCCATCGGCGTCGCGTTCGGCGTTGGATTGTTGATCGGCGTGCTCGTCAGCCGCCGCTAGACATGGACGCCACGCCCCCAACGGACGGCGGACTGTTGTTCGCCGCCTCGCGGCTGTTTAAGACGCTGCAAGACGTCGCTGCGAACCGCGTCGAGCTTTTCATGATTGAATTGAAGGAGGAGCGCGTGCGGTTCTTCGACGCCTTGGTGCTCGCGGCGGTGGGAATAGTGTGTGCGTTGATGACGCTCCTCATTATGACCCTCACGGTCATGGTTATATTCTGGGACACGCACCGATTGCTGGCGTTGACGCTGATGACGGCGGCGTATGCCGTGGCGGCGACGGTGGCGTTTTTGAAATTGCGTTCCCGCTTGCAGGGCTGGCAGGCCTATTCCGCAACGCTCGAAGAATTCAAAAAGGATTGTGCATGTTTCAAAAAGCCGAACTAGAACGCCTGCGGCTCCAGAAAGATTTGCTCGTGCTGCAAAGCGATGCCAACCGGCTGTTGCTGGCCGCCGACTGGCAGCGGCTGCGCTCGCCGGAAAACTGGCTGCACGAGGCCGGCAATCTGGCGCGCCGGCATCCGCTCTGGACGGCAGCGCTGGCTGCGGCAGCGGGCGTGCTCGCCGTCAAAGCTGTGCGCAAACCCGGTTCCGCCTTTGGCGGAATCGGACGCCTGGGAAAACTGGCCGCGACCGCATTCTCCGTTTGGAAGCTGTTCCGTCGGGCGAAATCAGAAGAATGATTTTTCTCCGTCAGGCGCGGTGGTAAATTTCCATTTCACGCGGGCAGGCTCAACTGTGCGTCTGAATTAAATACTGCTTGAACGCTTTGTAATCCGCGCCCATGCGGTCAAAATCCTCCCGCAATTGGATGGCGGCGGTCATCGCGGGCGGCACGTCGGGCGCAAAGCCGATGGTCCTTTCAATTTCTTCCGGGAACTTCGCCGGATTCGCGGTTTCAAGAATCCCAGCGTGCGCAAGCCAAACTAAACCGCCGACCAGCCGAAGGAACTGACGATCCGCGCCACAATCTGGCGGCGGCGGATGGGCGGAACGAAACCGCGCTGTTCGGTTAAATCCGATTTCGGCACGTCGTAAATCAAATCGCATTTGCAAAGCGTTGCCCAATCCAGCCCGTCCGTTTCATCCAGAATCACTTCATTGACCTCGGCGGCGCGGCGCGCGCGTTGCGAAGAACACAACAGCACGTTCACCGTCGGCTTGGCGGCGATGCGGGCGGGATGCGACACGACCACCGACGGGTGTTTGCCTTCAGGAAACTCCCACAAGAAAATGTCCCACTGTTTCATTCGTCAAACCGGGGTGTCCGGCGGCGCGAAGCGCGGGTGGCGGCGGTTTCCATGGCGGCTTCATTCTTTTGCCGGCGATACGCGCGCAGCAACGTCTGCTCCGGCAGCACCGGCGCGTTCAAATAGGCGAATTCCTTTTCCTCTAGCAGTCGCAGGCCCGCCCGCATCACTTCGCTGCGGTTGTTGTAGCGCCCCGAGAGAACCAGCCGGTTAATGATGTCATCCGCGTAATTGGTCAGCGTGTGTGCCATGCCAAGATTTTACGATAGACGGAATCTATTGGCAAACGCCTTTTCGGGGCTGTCAACCGCGATGCTTCTCCAACAGGTAGTCTTTGAAGGCCGCGTAATCAGCGCCCATGCGGTCGAAATCCTCCGGCAATCGCAGTGAGGCGAGCATGTTCGCCGGCACATCTGGTGCCCAGCCCACGACCTTTTCGATTTCGACGGGAAATTTCGCCGGGTTGGCGGTTTCGACGAGGATCGCCGGGGAGTTGCCGAGCGTTTCCACGGCGGTCCAGTCGAGAAAGCCCTGCCACGCGACGGAGCCGTGCGGTTCCAGCAGCAGTTGAAAGTTGTTCCAGAACTCCCGCACGCCGGACACCGTGCGCGCGTCGGAAATCGAGGTCGAAAAAATATCGCGGCGCATCGCGGCCAGGTCCGGCTGGCGGTGGATCTTGCCCGTCTCGTCCATCTGTCCGCCATAAACCGCCACCAGCCGCGCGAGATTGCTCGGATGCCCGACGTTCATCGCGTTGGAGAGCGAGTTGCGCGACGGCGAAATTTTTTGGTAGTTGCCGCTGGCGAGAAATTTCGGGAACGCGTCGTTGTCGTTGACGGACGCGATGATTTTTCGCACCGGCAAACCCATCTCGCGCGCGACGACCGCGCCCATCATGTCGCCGAAATTGCCGCTGGGAATGGAGAAGACCACCGGCTCGCCCGCCTGCGCGACGCGCGACGCGGCGTAGAAATAATAAACGCTCTGCGGCAGCAGCCGGCCGATGTTGATGGAATTCGCGGATGAAAGCGGGATGTGCGCGAGGTCCGGGTCGGCAAACGCCTGCTTCACCATCGCCTGGCAGTCATCGAACTTGCCATCAATCGCCACGGTGCGGACGTTGTCCTTGAGCACCGTCATCAGCTTGCGCTGGCTCTCGCTGACTTCGGCAGCCGGAAACAGCACGATGACGCGCACGCCGGGAATCTTGTGGAACGCGTGCGCCACCGCCGCGCCGGTGTCGCCGCTCGTCGCGGTCAGGATTGTCACCTGCCGGCCTTCTTCCCGCAGAAAACGGCCGAACATCCGCGCCATCATCTGGGCCGCAAAATCCTTGAACGACGCCGTCGGTCCCTGGTCCAGCCGCATCAAAAAAACGCGGACATGGACAATTTCCAGCGGCACGGGAAAGTTATACGCCTCATGGCACATCTTCGCGAGCACGTCGGACGGGATGATGCCTTCGGTATATTTTGACAGCACGCGAAACGCGATCTCGTGATACGGCAGCCGGGCGAACGCCGCGATTTCCTCTGGCGCGAGCTTCGGAAATTTTTCGGGCAGATAAAGCCCGCGATCCGGCGCGAGACCGAGCAGCAGCGCCTCGCGCAGGTTGACTGCGGGCGACTGGCCGTTGGTGCTGCGAAAAAGAATGGCAGACATGATTTTACTTTTTCCGTTTTGCTCGAATTTTTTCAGCCCCATCAAGCGTTGCCCAGGTTTCGCCGATTGCGGCCATGTGTTCTTCTTCAGTCAGAACGCCATAGGCATCGTCGAAGATGATGCCCTGTTTGCGTTGGCGATAAATTTCGATCAACTGTCGTTCGATGCCCTGCAATTCTTTTGTTGTCAGGCTCGGCAAAACTTCGATGATGTCTGTCACCGTTTTCATCTTACTCAAAATTTTCCACCCGAATCATCACCGGCCTGGCCTTGACGACGGGCAGCTTCGCAATTTTCGCCAGCGCCTTCCGCATCGCGGCGTTCGGCGCGTCGTGCAACATCAGGATCAGCGGCACGCTTTCGCCTTCGTGGCCTTCCGGCTGGATGACGGAGGAGATGCCGATCTTCGCCGCCGCAAAAATGGCGGCGATTTTCGCCAGCACGCCGGGCTTGTCCACGACGCTGAAACGGACGTAGTAGCGCGAAACAATTTCGTCCATCGGCACGACGCGGCCATTCCTGGCGTGCGCGACAAACGGCGGCACACGCACTTTCGCGCCGTTCTTCAAATCGAGCGCGGCGTCGGCCACGTCGCTCAACACGGCGCTGGCGGTGGCGTCCTTGCCCGCGCCGCGTCCGTAAAACAGCGTGTCGCCCACGATGTCGCCACGGACGAAGCAAGCGTTGAACACGCCGTTGACGCTGGCGAGGACGTGCGCATTCGGAATCAACGTAGGATTAACCGAAACTTGCACGCCGGGTTTCTTGCCGGAAATTTGCTTGGCGATGCCGAGCAGTTTGATTGTGTAGCCGAGCTTCTCGGCGAACTGCATGTCAATTTTGGAAATCTCGCGGATGCCTTCGGTATGAATGGCGTGGTGGTCCGCCCAAAAACCGTGCGCGAGCGAGGCGAGGATGCCGATCTTGTGCTGGGCGTCGTGGCCGTCAATGTCCAGGTCGGGCGGCGTCTCGGCGTAACCGAGCTTTTGTGCGTCGGCGAGCACATCACTGAATTCCGCGCCCTCGGCTTTCATGCGCGACAAAATGTAATTGCAGGTGCCGTTGACAATGCCGTAGATCGCGGGAAATTGATTCGCGATGAAACCTTCGCGGAGCGACTTGATGATGGGAATGCCGCCGCAGACGCTCGCCTCGTAATAAAGATTTGCGCCGCCTTTCGCCGCAGCCGCAAACAATTCCGGGCCGTGCGCAGACAGCAGCGCCTTGTTCGCCGTGACCACCGTCTTGCCCTGCGCCAGCGCGGCGAGAACCATCGTCTTGGCGATGCCGGTGCCGCCGACGAGTTCGATGACGATGTGGATTTCCGGATCGTTGACGACTTCCTGCCAGTCGGTCGTCATCAAATTGCGGGCGATGGGATAGGGGCGTGGTTCGTCAAACGCCTTGACCGCGATCTTGCGGAAAACGAGCTGCACGCCGAGGCGCGCGGCCATGAGGCCGCCGTTTTTCTGCCACGCGTGGAAGACGCCGCTGCCGACGGTTCCTCCGCCAATCATGCCGAGGTTTACTTGCTGCATTGAAGGCACAGCTTGCCGCGAAACCAGGAAGGGGACAATTCAATTTTGACCGCAGGCAGGTTGCATGTAGAACGCAGCTTGACCCTGACCCCGGAACGCGTAGTGGCACGGGCGTCTCGCCCGTATGTTTCAGCCAAAGCTGGGATTTACGCCATCAGGAACTCACGGGCGAGACGCCCGTGCCACTACCAGAAGCCGCGCTCGATCGCGGCGGCGCTGTCAGCGGGTTTTTTCCAGCAGCCGTTGCCATTGGCGTTGCCAGGCGAGGAACAGCAGCACGACGATGCCGAAGTGCGCCAGCACGATGTAAAACAGCCGCGACCAGCCTTCACTGTCCCGGTCGTTGAGCGCGACAAAACCCGGTGCCAGCAGAGAGAGCCGGACGAAGGCTTCGTTGGAAAAAACACCGGCGAGAATGAAGGGGATGACGCAGACCAGGAACAGCCAGAGCGCCACGAATCCGAGCGCACGGCGTTTGTGGCGCAGACGGCAGAATTCCAGCAGCAGCGCAAACACGAGGAAAATTTCCAGGATGTTGATGGCCGTGACACAGAAAATCCGGAACGACCCAGCCAGGGAAAATACGCAATGCGTGAACAAGCCCGCGCCGGCGACGGCGGCCAGCACCACGGCCAGCGAGACCGCGCTGCGGGAAAAAACGGCGCCGATGTTCTTGAAGCCGAGCCGCAGTGCCTCGACGCGGACGTGTTCGGGCAACGGGCTGGCGAAGGCGAGCAGGAAAATCCCGATGCAAATGGTTCCACCATGCACGACCGACATCAGAGTTCCCTGCTCGAAGAAGCGCCGGCCGGTTTCCGAAATGGCGGGAAAATTCCCGCGCCACAGATCCCACAGCAGCGCATGTTGCGAGCCGATGAGAATGATGAACAGCACGACGGCTTCCCAGCGCAGCAACAGCGGCTGGAAGGGATTGGCGGTCTTGCGCACCAGCACGCGCCAGACGAAAAAGCCGAGGATCAATTGCAGGCCGAGGCTCAACACGACCGGATAAATCGGCAGGCCGAAAAATTCCGGCAAACTGCTCCAGCCGCGTCCAGAGTCGGTGTGGTCGCTCTGAAACAGATTGGCGATGCCATAAATTGGCAGCAGGAAATTGGTCAGCATCCGGCTCGGAGCCATGAACGAAAACGGATAGGCGATGGCGAACAGCAGAAATATCAGGACGCCCTGCGAGCGTTGAAACGCCATGCCGGCGAGAATGCCGAGCAGCCCGAAAAACAAGGCTGTGCTGGCGATCAGCGCCTGGGTTCCCAGCCAGAGCGTGATGGGCAACCGTCCCGTCAGCACGATGAGCAGGCCGAAGCCCGCCAGCACTGCCGCCATGTAAAATTCGCGCAGCGGCGGACCGAACCAGTAGCCGGCGATGATTTGCGCCGGGCGCAGAGGCGTCAGCCGGTTGCTGTCCCACAGGCCGGCCTTGCGGTCGTCAGCCAGCGCGCGGGAAATCCGGCTGAAACCGCCGATGATGAGCACGAGAATTTCCACGCCCATCGTCCAGCCGTAAAAAGTTTTTCCCGCTTCAGCCTGCGAACTGAAATTATTGAAGCGCACTTCCTCGCGCATGCTTTCCGCCAGGCCAAGCAGCAGGCAAAGGCCGATCAGCGCGGCGATCAGCACCGCCGCCAGCACGCCGCTGCGATGCACGAGGCGTTTGTGCGTCAGGAAAATGGGGTTCTCGGAAAGTTTCACATCAACTCCTTCGCGCCGGATTGCAGGAAGATTTGTTCCAGATCGTCGCCGACAGCGCGCCATTCGCAGACGCGCACGCCCTGCACCACCAGCGTTTTCAGCAGTTCATCGAGTGCGTCCAGTTCGCCCTCGAAATCAAACGCCGCGCCCAGGCCCGCCGTCACCAGGTTTTTCACAGCCGCGTGGGTGCCCAAGATTTGCAGCGCGGTGGTTTCGTCCGCGCGCCATTTCAAGGACATACGGCGCTTGCCCATCTGCTGGCCGAGTTCGGCGATGGAGCCAAATTTCACGAGCTTGCCGCGTTCCATGATGGCGGCCTTGTTGCAGAAGCCGGAAAGCTCGGTGAGGATGTGCGAGGAAATCAAAACCGCCTTTCCGGCGTCGCGGAGTTGCAGCAGAATTTTCCGCAGCTCGATGCGGCCGAGCGGATCCAAGCCGCTGGCGGGTTCGTCGAGCAGCAGCACCTGCGGATCGGGCAGCAGCGTTTTGGCGAGGACGAGCCGCTGCTTCATGCCGCGCGAAAGTTCCTCGCACAAGGAATTGCGCTTGTCGGTAAGCCAGGTGAGTTCGAGACAATCCTCAATGCGTTTCGTGCGGTTCGGCACGTCGAAGGCGCGGGCGAAATGCTCCAGAAATTCCGACGTGGTGAGCTGGTCGTAGGTCGGGCAGAAATCCGGCATGAAGCCGAGGCGCTTCTTCAATTCATCCGGTTCGCTGGCGAGTTCGTGGCCGCTGACCCGCACGGAGCCGCGCGTGAATTCCTGCAGGCCGGAGATGGCGCGCATCGTGGTGGTCTTGCCCGCGCCGTTCGGGCCGATGAGGCCGCAGACATCGCCGACGTCCATCGCGAGGGTCAGGTCGTTGACGGCGACGACTTCGGGAAAATCCACGCGCAGGTGTTCGATGGCAAGGGCCGGGGTGGACATGAGGGGATTATGTTGCCTGGTTTTGAAAAAGCAAGCGTGACTAATATTGAACTGAAATCCACGGCAGGGGCAACTCGCGTCTGCCAATTTTTTTCGCCTTACCGGAAATGTCACGGTTGTCCAAAGCGCCAGAGGACTGGCGCACTCCACGACGCTGCGCGCGGTTCGGTGTCATCGGGCAAACGCGCCAGCGTCCTGGATTGCGGCGGCCCCCGCCGCTTTCTCATCGCCATTGAAGCTTGCCGGGCTATCCGTTCAGCGTCCAGCCTTCACGATATTTGCGGCTCAGGTATTGGTTCGCTTCCGGCGCATTGGTCACGCGACCGGCGGTGCCGTCGTATTCGATCTTTTTGCCGGCGCGATAAGCGACGAGGCCGAGAATCATCTGCTCGATCATCAGGCCGGAGTAGTTGAAGTCGCAGGAAGTTTTCAGGCTGCCTTTGCAGGCATCAAACCATTCCTTCTGAAAATGCCCCAGGTCCGGCAGCACTTCATTTTTGGGGCGCGGCTTGTAATACGTCAGGTCCGCGTCGTTGCCGACCGGCAGGATGATGCGCGTCTCGAAATCCGCCACGAGAAAACCTTTCGTGCCTTTGAACATCGCGCCGTGGTCAATTTTGTTGAGGTCCACGTAGTTCTTGGGTGAATTGGGCATTGCGCCGCCTTGATACCAACCCACGCGAATCGGCCCGCGCCAGTCGTTCGCCGGATGGTCAAAGTGCATCTCCGCCGTCACCGGGGCGATGTCGGGATTGAACGCTTCGCCTTTGGCCTCCGCCGTCGTGGGCAGGCCGGCGTCCATGGCGTTCCATAAAAGATCCATGGTGTGACTGCCCATGTCGCCGATCTGGCCGTTGCCGAAATCCCAATACATGTTCCATTGCAGGCAGTTCATGCCGGGGCCGCCGGAGAAATAGCCGGGGTTGTAGGGATGAAACGGCGCCGGGCCGAGCCAGAGATCGTAGTGCAAGTTGGACGGAGGATCGCCCGCCGCCGGCAGATAACCGGGCTTGCGAATCTGGCGGTTGCCCCAGGCATAGGCCGCCGTGAGATCGCCAACCACGCCGTCGCGGATGAGTTCGCGCACGCGGTTGAAATTTGGAAACGCATGGCGCTGCATCCCGACCTGCGTGGCGAGCTTGGTTTTTTTCGAGAGGTAATTCGCGCGGACCGTGCGCGCCTCCTCGATCGTGTTCGCCAGCGGTTTCTCGCAATAGACGTGCAACCCGCGGTTCAACGCCCAGTTCGAGATGAAGGCGTGCGTGTGATCCGCCGTGCAGATGACAATGCCGTCGAGACCGAGCGTCTTGTAATCGTCGAGCAGCTTCCGCCAGTCCACATAAGGCTTTGCGTTGGGGAATCGTTTGAGGCCGAACGCCAGATGATCGTCGTTCACGTCGCACAGGGCGACGACGTTCTGCGTGGCGAGCGAATCAAAATGAGCCTCGCCGCGCCCCCACGAGCCGATGAGCGCCAGGTTGAGCTTGTTGCCCGGCGTGTCCGCGCCAAAGACTTTGAAGTTGGTGATGACGAGCGGCGCGGCGGCGGCCAGCGCGGTGGATTTGAGGAAGGTTCGGCGGTTCATATAAATTTGATTTGGGAAACGATTAACGGATTGACGGAAAGTGGCGGGGAAAAGTTACACGTCACAGAGGGTCACCGCCTGCCGCAGCGACGCCAGCGGATCGGGACGTTGGGGAACAAATTCCTGCGCGACGTAGCCTTTGAAGCCGGTCGCGACTATCGTCTGCATGATGCGCGGCCAGTGCAACTCCTGCGTCTCGTCAATTTCCGCGCGGCCCGGCACGCCGCCCGTGTGATAGTGGTCGAAGTATTGATGGTTTTCCTTGATCGTGTCGCACACGTCGCCGTCCATGATCTGCATGTGGTAGATGTCGTAGAGCAGCTTGAACCGCTCGGAACTGAGGCGCTTAACCAGTTCCACGCCCCATGCCACATGATCGCACTGGTAATCCTTGTGGTTGCGCTTGCTGTTTAACAACTCCATGCATACCGTCACTTTCAACTTTTCCGCCAACGGCAAAATGCGTTTCAAGCCGATGGCGCAGTTCTCCAGGCCCTTTTCATCGTCGAGTCCGTCACGATTGCCGGAGAAACAGATCAAGCGCTCGTAACCCGCGTCCGCCGTTTCCTGGAGCCGCTGCGTGTAAGCTTGCACTAATTTGTCGTGATGCTCGACGCGGTTGAATGCCTTGGTGATGCCGCCGAGACCGTCAATCGTCGGGTTGGAAACCATGGAGCAGACGAGGCCGTATTTTTTGGCGGTTTCAAATTCGGGCGGATTGAGCAGGTCAATGGCGACCAGTCCCATTTCTTTGCCGGCGGCGCAAAGATCGTCGAGTTTGATTTTGCCGTAGCACCAGCGGCAGGCGCTGTGGTGGATGTTGCCCTTGAGTTTGGCGGGCGCGGCGTCTTCCGCGCGCGACACTTTGGAAAGCAACGGCGTGGCGGCGGCAGCAAGGGTGGCGGACTGGATGAATTTTCGGCGGGTCATGGGGAACACTTTGCCACAGATGGCGCGAAAATCAAAGCACTTCTACCTTTTCAAAAAGACCGCTGAAATCAAATTTATCCGAAGTCAGGAGCAATCCGGCCTTTGCCTTCTTCGCCGCGACGGCGTGCAGATGATCGTGAACGCGCCCGCCGCGAACGCCTTTTTCCTCCGCATCATGCAGCGCGGCGAGAATTTCCTTGGCGCTCAATTCCACAAATTCCAAGTCCGCCGCCAGTTCGTCCATCACTTCGGCCGCTTCGTTCGCCTCAAATTTCACGCCCAGCCGTCCGCCCGTCAGCGTGCCGAAAACTTCGCTCAATGCGTGGGTGCGCGTCACCGATTGATCGTCGGCCAGCCGCTGCCGGATTTTTTGATCCAGGACGGCTTCAACCAGCGCGGAAGAATCCCAGTAAATTTTCATCGCGCATCGCGGTCGGCGCGGATGGCGGCGGCGATGGTCGCGCGGGAAATTTTCAAGCCGCGCGGCAGCATCAGCCATTTGCCTTTGCCACGGCGCACGGGCTTGACCACCGGCACGTCGTCGCGCTCGATTTTTTCAAACGTCACGCGGCTGCCGCTGACCGAGCGGACGAACGTGTCGCCCGGCTGGAATTCCGGGCCAAAACTTGCGCGTCTTTTGTTGTCCAGCACGATTGGCTTGCTCATGGTGGGAATTTCCTACCTAACCGTTTGGCTGTCAAGAAAAGTTTGGCGCGGCGGCGGCGAGCGCGGCGGACTTGATGAATTTTCGGCGGGTCATGTTGAAAATTTCGCCGCGGCTGGCGCAGATTGGCACGAATTTTTAATCCGTGTTAATCAGTGAAATCCGTGGCGCGAATTGGATTGAATTAAATTTCGGACAGCCCTACATGAATGGCAGCCATTTGGTTCCGAGTGCAGGCCAATGCCAGTCATGTGCCGCACGCATCGTGATGTAACCGAGGCAAACAATGGCATAAAGAGCGAGCACCCAACGCACGCCGCTGACAAAGCCAAGGAGGCGCTTCACCGGTTTCTCTGCCCAAGGGTTATTCAATTCGTAGCGCAGCAGCGCGTATCGCGCAAAAATCATCGCACCGACCGCCAGCACCGAGTTTGCCACCTCAGCAATTTGCCACCTTGGAATTTCCGACGGGACGATGTAGAGGGCGAGGAATTCGGTGATGGGATTCCCGTTCCACCATTCCGCGAAACCATTCCATTTCATCATCAATACTAGCTTCACGAGAAAAACAGCTATGGCGACGACCCCGTAAAGGGCACGTATGCGGCTCAAATCTCCGCGCTTGATGAGTTCGAGCTTGGTCCGCAAGTCCGCGCCCTTGTTAAAAGTCGAGTGGGCGACAAAGACCAGCGGCGCGTAGATAATGGAGGTGGCCTTGAGCGACCAGCGGTAGAAAAGAGACGGTAGGAATTCTGGAAAAGCGAGCAGGCTAACTAGTCTGTGCCGATAATCCTCCGAGGAAAACGGTTCCGTGCTTACTTCAAATTTCTCCCGCCTAGTTTTAGGAACGATTTCGGGGGGATAGAGTGAATCAACTACCAAAGTCAGATGCGACCAATTCCTAGGTATGGCTTGCAATGATATGGCTGGTGATCGCAAGACGGTCAATAGTGTTGCGCCCGCCTTGAACGCAAAAGCCTGAAGGGTGTTTAAAACTACGACGATCATATTGAGAACTACTATGCCAATTTTCTCCGGAAATCGGTTCAAGATGAAACTAACTGGTTTATCCTCCAACTGTTCCTGCTTTTCTTCGAAGTAATCCCACCACTCAATTTCCAGCAGCTTGGACTCCTCCGTCCGCATGAGCAGCACCGGCGCGACACATACCGCGACGGCCAGCCAACGCACGGCGTTGAAATGCGCGGAGAGGTAGAAGACCAGCCCGCTGGCGAGCAGGGTCTCGATGATTGCCAGCACGGAAACCTCACCTTTGGCAACAGATTCTTTGTTTGAGATAAGGCGCATATTCTCCTGTGAATGTTCGTTCAGGTTTTCTGCGTGTCCTTCGCCCACGCGTCTTTCAACGTGATCGTGCGATTGAAAACGAGCTTCTCCGACTGGCTGTCTTTATCGAGGGCGAAGGAGACGAGGCGCTCGAATTGATAGAGCGCTTCACATTTTGCGAAAGCGGGATTTGTCATGAGGTGGTTTGGTCTGTCTTACCACGGCAGCCATTTCGTTCCTAGCACAGGCCAGTGTAAGTGCTGCGCCTCGCGCATTGTGATGTAGCCGAGGCAGACGATGGCGTAAAGTGCTAGCACCCAGCGTAGACCACTTACGAAGCCGAGGATACGCTTCACTGGTATTTCTGGCCAAGGGTTGTTCAGTTCGTAGCGCAACAACGCGTGCCGCGCAAAAAGCATCGCGCCAACTGCAAGCACAGAGTTTGCCACTTCGGCGAGTTGCCACTTCGGAATTTCCGACGGAGCGACGTAGAGGGCGAGGAACTCAACGATGGGATTTCCCTTCCACACATCGAGGAAGCCGTTCCATTTTATCATCAACACCAGCTTCACGAGAAAGGCGGCGATGACGACGATCCCGTAAAGGGCACGGATACGGCTCAGATCGCCACGCTTGATGAGTTCGAGTGTCATCCGCAAGTCCGAGCTTTCGCTAAAAGTCGAGTGGGCGACGAAGACCAGCGGCGCGTAGATAATGGAGGTCGCCTTGAGCGACCAACGATAGAAGAGGGCAGGTATGAATAAAGGACCAAGAACCGTGAATAGGACAACATTCTCACGAAGCGAATTACGATGTCTATTTGCAAAGAAGCGATTCCAATTCCAGCACTGCGCACCTGGCATCAGTTCTGGTGGAAACATACTGTCCATAGCGAGGGTTACCCGCACCCAGTTCTGTGGAATCGCTTTAATCCCTGATGCTGGTGATCTTAAAAAAGTGTAGGAGGTGGCTGAAAGCCGCGCTGCGGTGGAAGTTGGGACAAATATAAACCACCAGATAATTGCATTCACAACGGTGATAATTATGGAACGAAATTCATAAATGAGCTTGGTAATAAAATTATCATCCTCATCTGCGTTCCATTCTTTAAACGACGATTTATGGATGCACCAACCGAGAAACAGAAGCCCAAGCCGTGTGCTCTCCTTCGTTCGTAACAGTAATAAAGGAGCGACACACATCGCACCGGCCAGCCAGCGCAGGGTGTTGAAATGTGAGGAGAGATAGAAGACTAGCGCAATGGCAAGGAGCGTCTCAATAATCGCCAGCACGGAAACCTCGCCTTTAGCCACGGACTCTTTGTTTGAAGTAAGACGCATATTATTTGGGTCCGGTCGGCCCCCTCATCTCATCGTCAAACCGGTCACTTCAAAGGAAACAGCTTTATCATAAGCAAAGGCTAAAAGACATTTCTCAATTGTCAATCCACAGCCACACCTCGCTTCACGCCTTCATTTTTTCCGGTAAATAAACCACCAGAACCAGAGCGTTCCCAGCGCACCGCAGATGGCCGTGCCGAGAAAATGCGCCTGCGGGCTGATGTGCCACAGCCACGCGCCGAGAAACGAGCCGCTCGTCAACACGCAGTGGCGGATGAGATAATAAGCGCCGTAGGTCCGCGCGCAGTTCCGGCACCGCCTCGCCGATGATGAGCGCCTTGCGCGCCGGCTCGCCGAATTCCTTCAGCCCGCGCACGACGAACGCCAGCACCAGACGTTCCCAGGAGCCGCGCCGAAGCGGCCTGTTTGAACACTCTCAAACGATGAAGGCGCAAAAGTTAGAGTCCCCTGACATACCGAAGACCCCGATCCGAGGGGGCATTTTGTGGGAAATAATGGTTGCGGAAGGCGCACCGCGCAAGGCTGGCGCGGTCTAGCCAGCTTCCGCCGCGCAACACACGTTCGGTTCCGGTTGCCGGCCCGCGTGGATCAGTGCCTCCCAAATAAGGGCTGCCGGCCGGATACGTCGGCCGGGCATACCAGTCCCAGCACCATTCATTGATATTCCCCGCCATGTCGAACAAGCCATAGCCATTGGGGGCAAATGATCCCACCGGACTGGTGTAGGGAGTCGCACCGTTCGTGTAACCTGTGTTGTAGCCCTTCGGCCCTAAATCGAAGTTGTCGAAAGCAGGGGCTGAAAAATAGTTGGCCAGGCTTTGGGAAATCAAGTTGGTGGGTCCCCACGGAAACCGCTGGCCACTCAATCCGCCCCGCGCCGCTTTTTCCCATTCCGCTTCCGTTGGCAGCCGATACCCCTTGGCCGCCCAATTTGGATAGACCGTGGTGCCAAAGTCGCCATTGGTGAACACCTGGGTCAAACTCGCATCCGTGTAATACACCGGTGCCAGACCCGCCTGTTGCGACCGGGCATTGCACCACTTCACGCAGTCAAACCAGTCCACACTCTGCACCGGATGATCTGCCGCCTTGCCGAGTCCGCGATAAAGGACGTAGCCGTGGTTCGTGGCGTAATTAAAAACTGACCGCCATTGATTGGAGGTGATCAGATTCAGGTCCATGTAGAAAGCTGATACGGTTACCGTGACGTTGGACGCGTCGGTGATGTCAATATCCCCAATGGAGTTGCCCATGGTGAACGCACCGGCTGGAATCAACCCCATGCCCGGCGGCGGTTGGTTCGTCGCCGACACGCCGACTACCCGGTAAAACATGGGAACACTCACTTGAATGGATTTGTTCGTCGCCACCGTGATTGCTACAAGCGAGTCCCAGTTGGTTTGCCACGGCCCCGCCGGCGACGAGGCCCACTGCACGGCCGCCACGCTGCCCGGACTTAGGTTGCTGCACACCAGCACCCCGTTCTGACTGAATGAGTTGATCACTGGATTCTGTGCCAAGGCGTGATGAACGCTGGCGAGGATCGCCAGCCCGACAACCAACGCGCGAAGTGTGGTTTTCATAAACAATTCGGAATTTAATTGGACTTATGTTGAGAATTAATGCTTATCTTTTGTAGGACAATTGTGACGGTTGCTTACCTGTAGTCAACCGCAAACGTGCGTGACAATCGTTTCTGAAAATTGAACTGTAGTCTGGCGAATCCAGTGCAGGCAGGGCGTCTGGTCTTCTCCGCACCTGCTTTGCGGTATTGAAACCGTAGATTGCTTCTGCTGATTTATCGTTTCTTCCGAACAACAAACCACCAGAACCAGATCGTTCCCAGCGCGCCGCAGATGGCTGCGCCGAGAAAATTCGCCTGCGGACTTATGCTCCACAGCCACGCGCCAAGAAACGAGCCGCTCGTCACCGTGCAGTCGCGGATGAGATAATACGCGCCGTAAGTCCGCGCGCGGAGTTCCGGCGCGGCCTCGCCGATGATGAGCGCCTTCCGCGCCGGTTCGCCGAATTCCTTCAGCCCGCGCACGACAAACGCCAGCGCCAGCCATTTGAAATCGTGCGCCCACAACAGCGTCAGCGGAAACAGCGTGAAGAAAACAAACGTGATCAGCACGAACGGGCGGCGTCCGTATTTGTCCGCCAGATGCGCGACGGGAATGTAACAGAACATCGCCGTGACCATCTCGAATGTGACGAGATAACCGAATTGCTGTGCGGTCACGCCGCCGGAATCAATCGCCCACAAAATGATGAACGCATACGGAATCCGCTCGCAGAAACGGATGAGAATGTCGCTGACAAGCAGTTCGCGCAGTGCTGGCGTGAAGGATTTGACGACGGTGAGAAACGTAGTGGCACGGGCATCCTGCCCGTGCGGTTCATTTTGGTTTGGTGACCGCACAGGCGAGACGCCTGTGCCACTACTTTCCGGCTCGAACATGAACCATTGAAACGCCGCCGTCAGCAGGCTCATCGCGATGCACAGCGCCAGCGCGTAACGCACGCCGTCCGTCCAGCCGAAGCGCGTGAGCAGCCAGCCGCCGAGGAGCGGGCCGAGCATCATCGGCACGCGGCGGATCATGGATTGCACGCCAACACCCATCGTGTGCCGATGGCTTTGCAGCGACGTGGCGATGACGGAAAACGTCGCGGGTAGAGACAGCGCGCTCCACGCGAGAAATAAAAACGAGCCGAGCAGCAACGCAAGCCAGCTTTGCCAGACCAAAACCAAAATATATCCGACGATGGAAATCAGACTGAACAGCAGCAGTGATTTTCTTTGTCCCCAATGGTCGGTGAGCCAGCCGCCGGGATAGGCGTAAATCGCGCCGAGAAATGTTTGCAGTGCGTCGAACAGCCCGATGATGAAAATGCCGCCACCGAGCGTCTCGATGTATTTGGGCGCGAAGCCGAGCCAGAGTTTTTCGCCGGTGCCCGCGAGCACGAGCGCGACGAGCAGCAGCGAAGTGTTGCGCCGCAGCGCGAGGAATTCGGAGATGGAATTCAGTCGGCTCATTTTGAAATGTTCCCTCTCCCCTCGGAGGGGAGAGGGTCAGGGTGAGGGGTGAAAGCAACGGGCATTCTAATTATCTCTCTTATTTTCCAGCCGCCCCCTCACCTCAATCTCTCCCCCGAGGGGGAGAGGAAGCCGGAGGCGCAGGGCATCAACCAAGCTGCGCGGCGAGCGAGTTGGCGATGTCCTGTAACGCGTTGATTTCCGTCGCCGAGTAATTGTGTTCGCGCTGGGTGCCGATGCCGAGTGTGCCGACAATTTTTTCGCCATAGCGGATGGGCACACAGACCGCGCCGCCGACGCCGGTCTGCTTCGCGCCGGGCTTGGCCACGCCGCTGGTGTCGGTCTGCAGATTGCAGATGGTCACGGGCCGGTTCTTTTGCACCGTCTCGCCCGCGATGCCTTTGCCGACGGGGATAATTGTCACCATGTCCACCAACTGCGGCGGCAATCCGACTTGCGCAATGAGGTGCAGCATTTGCTTTTCCACGTCGAGCCGGTGAACCGTGCCAGTCTCGGAGTGGAACTGCGCGAGGGCCCCGCGCAAAACTTTTTCAATCGATTCGCTCATGGTTTCATTTCGCCGGCACGATAGTGCAGCACCTTCACTTTTTCCAACGTGACAAGTCCGCCGCCCATCATTTTGTCGAGTGTCGGCAGGAAGGCGTTGATGTTTTCCTCGCTGTCCACGATTTCGATGACGAGCGGCAAATCCATCGAGAGCCGCAAAATTTTCGCGGTGTGCAGGCGGCTGGCCTTGCCAAAACCCATCGGCCCGCGCAGCACCGTCGCGCCGGCAAGATGCGCCTCGCGCGCGGCGAGGACGATGGCTTCGTAGAGCGGGCGATGTTCCCAGCGGTCGCTTTCGCCGAGGAAAATCCGCAGGAGCATGGCGTCGGTCGGGATTTGCATAATTGATTTTAACCGCAGATAAACGCAGATGGACGCAGATGATTTAATTTATCTGCGTTAATCTGGGTTAATCTGCGGTCCATTTTGTTTTTTATTTTGTCGAACCAAACATTGAGCCAAGCATCCAGCCGAGCCAGACGGCAATCATGCAGAGCACGACGGATAAGATAACATTGCCGCCGGCATAAAGCCAATCGCGGTCGCGCAGCAGATTCAGCGTCTGCAAACTGAACGAGGAAAACGTGGTGTAGCCGCCGCAGACGCCGATCATCAGGAATTGCGTGGCGAAGATGCGCGACGGCGTATCCAGCCGGCCTTCCGGCATGGCTAGCGCGCCGATGATGCCGATGATGAACGAACCGGTGACGTTGACGGCGAGCGTGCCCCAGGGAAAGGCCGCGTCAAATTTTTCGGAAACAAGTCCGTTGACCCAGTAGCGGCTCACGCTGCCGAGCGCGCCGCCGAGGGCGACCCAAAGATAGGCGATGTTCATGATGCTCCTGCGAATGTTGGTTTATTCGTAGGAGTCATCAGCACTGAAACGGTCAGGCGGTTTTCCCATGCGGGACGGCAAACTCCATTGCCGGGGAAATGTTCAACCAGCCGCCGGCGCGGCGCAACTCCAAATTGCGTGCATTAATGCTGCGGTTCACTTCCGGTTAAAACTGCGCGAACGGCATTGCCTGTCTTGACTCGCCGGGTTTGGAATCTATGCTTTACTCTTTGTAATTTGCGGTTCACCAAAAATTTAACTATGACAAATATTCAAAACATTGAGGCGCGTGAAGTTCTCGACTCGCGCGGTAACCCCACCGTGGAAGTTGATGTGACGCTCGAATGCGGCGCCGCCGGCCGCGCGGCCGTGCCCAGCGGTGCCAGCACCGGCGAACACGAAGCCATCGAACTCCGTGACGGCGACAAAAAACGCTACGGCGGCAAGGGCGTCAGCAAGGCCGTCGCCAATGTCACCGACAAGATCCTGCCGGCGATCATTGGCACGGACGCGCTGGATCAGCTCACCGTGGATGCCACGATGCTCAAGCTCGACGGCACCGAAACCAAATCCAAGCTCGGCGCAAATGCGATTCTCGCCGTCTCACTCGCGAATGCGAAAGCCGCCGCCGCCGCCCTCGGCCAGCCGCTGTTCAAATATCTTGGCGGACCCAACGCCAAAGTTCTCCCCGTGCCGATGGCCAACGTCATCAACGGCGGCGCGCACTCCGATGCCCCGATTGATTTCCAGGAATTCATGATCATGCCGCTCGGTCTGCCGACGTTCAGCGAAGGCCTGCGCGCCATCACAGAAACATTTCACGCGCTCAAATCCGTTTTGAAAAAGAAAGGTTGCAGCACCGCCGTCGGCGACGAAGGCGGTTTCGCGCCGAAACTCGGCAGTGTGGAGGAAGCGCTCGAAACCATCATCCAAGCCATCAAGGACGCAGGCTACAAACCGGGCAAGGACATTTATTTGACGCTCGATCCTGCTGCATCCGAATTTTACGACGGCAATTCAAAATATACCTTCAAAAAAAGCACCGGCCAAACCATCACCGGCGACGATCTCGTGGAATTTTACGCGAAACTCGTGGCGAAATATCCGATTGTCAGCATCGAAGATGGCTGCGGCGAAAGCGATTGGACGACGTGGAAAAAACTCACCGACAAAATCGGCGACAAGGTCCAGCTCGTCGGCGACGATCTGTTTGTGACCAACGTGAAGTTCCTCCAAAAAGGAATTGATACCGGCACGGCGAATTCGATTCTCGTGAAAGTGAACCAGATCGGTTCGCTCACCGAAACGCTCGACGCCGTGCAGCTCGCGCAATTCAACGGCTACACCGCCGTCCTCTCGCACCGCTCCGGCGAAACCGAGGACGCCACCATCGCCGACATCGCGGTGGCGACGAACTGCGGCCAGATCAAGACCGGTTCCTTGAGCCGCTCCGACCGTCTGGCGAAATACAACCAGCTTCTGCGCATCGAGCAATTGCTCGGCAAGAACGCCGTGTATGCCGGTTTGACCGCGCTCAAGAAGAGCAAGTGAAACGCCAGGGCTGACCTGCAAGTGAGCAGCGCCGCCAGCAATGCAAATTCAAAAACCCGGAGGCCAGGCAACTGGCTTCCGGGTGATTTTTTTCAGGGGCTGGCGGCCGACAGAAAGGCCTGCACGAAGAAGACCAGCCCGGTGACGCCCAAGCCGAGACTGACGAACCAAAATTTCGGACGCCTGGTCAGCACGGCAATCGCCCCAATGGAAATGGCAATCTGAAATAGCGTCACGCTGCGCGCAAAAATCTGGTGGGTCTTTAGTTCGTGTTGCGCTTCTTTTTCTTTCTCCTCGGCGGTCGCCTGGATTTTTTCTTTGTCAGCCTTGTATTCTTCCAGCTTGGTTTTGTCGGCGGGCGACGTGTCCTTGCCGAGCGCTTCGAGCACATCCAGCTTGGCCTTCAATTGCGATTCCTTGATGCTCTTGGATTGGAAATAACTCCACTGGTTCGCGGCGGTGATCTGGGAAATCATCGCTTCATTCGCGTGGTGGCCGGCCTGCAACGACGCCACCGCCGCGAGCGCCGCCAGGAGCGCGGAACTCAACGCCACGCCGAGCGTCCAGCGTTCGCCGCTGTGTTTGGCCTGATGTTCCATTTGTTCGTGCAGATGTTCCGTTGGGACTTCCTGTTCTTCCATAAATCAAAGGTGGGCGAAGCATAGGGCAGAGCGAAGAATTTTCAATCTTGAAACCGTCAATCGCCTCGTTTCATCAGCCAGTAAACAGCCACCATTGTGGCAATCGAAATCAGCGTCATCGGCAGTGCCGGCAGAAAACACGCCAGCGTCATGGCCGCGCCGCCCGCGAGCGGGATCGCGGATCGCTGCCGCCAGCCATAGATCAAATAGCCGCCGCCGATGCCGCCCCACAGCACCGACGCCCAAACATCGCTTGAGTTCGTAAGGTCCACGCCGCCACTCTGCCGGAACTTTTGTCGCGAGTCAATTTGACCGGCGCGCGGCTGTGTCGGAGACCAGCCGCAGCACTTCCAATTGAAAAGATGCTGGAAATATTCCGACGATCCATTCGTTGCAAAGCCGCTGCGGCTGGTCTCCGCGACACAGCCGCGCTCCGAAAGCAGGACTCTGCCGGAACTTCGCGCCGCTTGCCACGGAAAATCCCTGTGCTAGATTTTCACCGTGAGCCATTTTTTCCGTCCCAACCTCAAGCGCCAGGGGCGCATTGCGCGCGGCGTCATTGGAACCTTGTGCCTGATCGCCGGCATTGTCCTCGTGGATTTTGTGCTGTGGCTGGGCTTGATTTTTGTGGTCGCCGGACTCTTTGCCATTTACGAAGCCTTGCGCGGCTGGTGCCTCGCCCGCGCCTGCGGCGTTAAAACGAAGATTTGATTTTAGGCCCAAACACCTGGCTAACAGCAAATATTTCTCATGGCTTGACCGGCGTAGTGGACAGCGCTTCGGGTAATTTCACCACCGGCAAATCGGAAGGCTTGGCCCGCCGCACGCCGCCCCGCACCACAACCTCGCCGCTGGCGTTCACCGTCAGGCGCGGACGCGAATTGAAGTTGTCATACAAATCCCGCGACAGCACCGCGCCGTTCGGGCTGACAATCACGTAGTTGAAGGACTGCGCGCCCGTCTGCCAAAGCACATGCAACTGGCTGACCCGGTCCACCTGCGCCTCCGGCGCGCTGAACGACACCAGCGTTCCCAGGACGGCGACCTTGAAGACATGCGAGCCGTCGCCATTGCTGACCTGCACATAAAGCCGCAATTGTTCGCGCAGATAATTGGCCTCGACCAGGGTGTATTTGCGCGGCTCCGGCGCGGTGTTCGTGGCCACCATCACGCCGAAATCCTGCGTCCACAATTCCGCGCCGTTGATGATGTCAAAGCGCTTGGGCGGGCTGTTGATGGTCAGCGCCCATTCCTTGATGCGCACCGTGGCGATGACCTTGTAGCGGCCCGGCCGGCCCATCACAAAATACGGCTGCAAATCCACGCGCTTCGTCGCCATCTGCGACGATTCCAGATCAAACTCGCCCACCACCGGCACCTCGGCGTTTTTGATGACCACAAAGCTGTCGTCCGATTCCACGCTGAACGTCAGCCAGTTGGCGTCCGCGCCCAGATGCACCGGCTGGCCGGAGCGGTTGGTGATTTTCACCGCCAGCTTCACGGCTTCGTTCGGCAGAAACTGTTCCTGGTCCAGCGCCAGTTCCACACTCACCTGCGCCGACGCGTGGAAAACAGCCGTCAGCGCCAGGATTGCAACAAGAAAGATTTTCATTTGGTGATGGACAGGTTAGACCGCGCCGCGTTCGAGGCAACAAGAAAACCATGCCCCGCGACACAAGAAAACCATGCCTGCTCCCGCCTTGGCCTGATCAAAAAATTCGCGGGTGCGGGTCAACGCTGCGCTGAATGCTGAAGCGAAGCGGGAGAAGAAATTTTGCAGCCTATCAATATATTAGGCGACATATCTACGACGAAACAAATAGCCAACTACAGCCGACCATACAAATGCGCTGAATAAAACCATGCAACTCACGACGCTGACATTCGGTTTCAGGTGTAGATGAGGAAGTATGTAAAGTGATGGCAAGCTGGGCAGATTAACTGTCCACCATAACCCTCTTATCCATGATAAGGAAGTGGCTGGAACGTCTAAAACCAACAGCAAGGCGTCTATCATCAGAATACTGAACAAGACACCGGCTGCAATTTTGTGGTTGAATGTTTTCATAAATGTGATTTTGGCTAATCTCTCTGACAGTGTCGCACAAAGATGCTCACGCGCAAATGTCGCCTAACAAAGATTAGACGTCTGATTTTGCAGCCTATCCTTTTTCACAACTGGTCAATTTCTTATTTCCAAGTTTTATTCCACAACTTGTTAAATTCAATGCGTGGTGGAACTTGTCGCGCTGCGGCAAGCAGCGGGCGCGTCGGTGCGGGCGCGACGAGCCTGACAAATTGAACCATCCGAATACGAGCCATCGCCTGACGCTGCGCTAGGCGACTGGTTTTTCGCAGCGCGAAAACCGCCACCTTTCTTTCAAACCTTACACGTCAATGCCGTAGGCTTTGATCTTGTTGTAGAGCGTCTGGCGGCC